>JAABUS010004205.1_pt1 | contig 21298 bp, 15 predicted proteins | sample 5560161 | NCBI WGS metagenome assembly JAABUS01 (sample SAMN10711885, study PRJNA513376) | rock metagenome | isolation source: Antarctica rocks | place: Antarctica: Victoria Land, Trio Nunatak nord | collected 2016-01-04
ACTTTAAACTATACCATTCCTTCCACAACAGCTTCTGCTACCGGAAACCGGTATTTGTTCAATGGCATCCAACTTGGCTTGTCGCTTAATTTAGGGACGCTGCTATCAAAACCTTTCGTGATAAAAGCAGCTAAAGAAGACCTGAAAATTGTTGGCAACGAGCAAAGCGAATACCTGATCACCCTTACTGCCGATGTAAAGCGTAAATATTTTACTTATCTGCTGCAACAAAACTTAGTCAAAATACAAACACAGGCTTACTTAGATATCCAGGCTTCGATCACACAGGCAAAATACAAATTCCAAAAAGGGGAAAGCACTTTTGAAACCTATAATTCCGTGTTGTTGGGTTCTTCCGCCCGTATAGAACAAAAGTTGCAGGCAGAAACCAATTTACTTATTGCCAAAAGTGAGCTGGAAGCATTAGTTGGGGTAAAACTGGAGGAAATAAAATAATGGAGCTGACAAAATTTTTAAAGCTGCTTTACCGGCACCGTTTGGTGCTTGTTGCCGTTCCGCTTGTTGCCTTGCTGGCCACTTATCTTTTGACCCAGAAGCTGCCTGACCTTTATTTATCAGAAACAGATTTATCAACGGGAATTATAGACCCTTCCCAACAGGTTTTGGGCAGTACAGATGCCTCGGTACAGGAATCAAAAGTTAACCAGCAGTTTTCAAATCTTTTAGGAACAATTCGTTTGGGAAAAGTAATGAACCAGGTTTCATACAGCCTGATGATCCATGATCTGACAACTGCACAACCATTCAGGCCAAAAAGCAGGCTGCTGCTGCAACTGAATGCCGATGCCAGCCGACACGCGCTTAAAGTTTATCAATACAAGTTTCAGCATAGAGAGCCGCTGGATTTGACCAATCCGGATGAAGCAGGCTTGCAAAACGTACTTCTTGCCCAAAAATATGACCCGGAAAGCATTAAAAAAAATTTGGTTATTTATCGTACCGACAACAGCGATTTTGTCCATCTTGATTTTACTTCCGGCCAGCCGCAATTATCTGCCTTTGTTTTAAATACACTTTGCCGGGAGTTTATTGCTTACACCATTGCCGATCAGCAGAAAAACAAGGGCTATTCATTAGGGTTTTTGCAGAAATTAATGAAGCAAAAGCAAGATACAATGAACGTAAAGGTTGCGGCATTGAGAAATTATAAGATAAAAAACCACATCCTTGACCTGAAAGACCAATCCACTTCCCTTTATTCCCAACTGACGGAATACCGCGACCGAAAAGCACAGGCCGAAAAGGATATTTTGTCTTATAACAGTGCCATCGCAAATATTGACAGCCGTTTTGATCCGAATGACAGGCGATACCTGGAAGCAAGCGCGATTAAAATAAACGCGCAAGTGGCACAAACCCGGGATCGCGTAAATGCTGCCAACAATCAGTACATCCAAAGTAATTTTGATGCCCGGTATAAAAAGAACATTGATTCTTTGCAAAACCTACTGAATACCCAGATTGCCCAGATGTCTGATAAATACGTTGCCAATCCTTTGGCCGGAAAAGAAAGTTTGGTGCAGGAAAAAGTAAAAATGGAGATCACGCGGGATATGTCGCGCTCCGGGTTGCACAATCTGGATAACCAGATTAGTTTGTTGAACACTCAGTTGGATCACATTGTTCCTTTTGATGCAGCAATACAATCCTACGAGCGGGATATTGAAGCGGCCACGAAAGAATATGTGGATATCCAAAATAAATACAACCAATCTTCTATTGAATCTGATGTAAAAACAACTATCAAACAGGTACAACAAGCTATGCCCGGTGCAAAGCAGCCCTCCAAAAAACTCCTGCTTATCTTATTCAGCGGTATATTAAGTGCGGTGTTTTGTGTGGTTGTGCTGTTCGTTATGTTTTATCTCGACCGTACAATCCATGTGCCCTCTGATTTGGCCAATGCTGCCCAAACGCCTGTTTTAGGACAATTAAATTGGATAGACAAAGCTGTTATTGATTTCAAACTAACTGATAGTGGCCAGCAAAGTACAGATGAAAAGCAGCAGTTTAAAAATTTGCTCCGTTCTATCCGATACGAGATAGACAGCGAACTGCATGACGATAGCAACAAAGCAAACGGCGAAGGCAAAGTAGTCGTCATTACCAGTTTATCCCCTTCGGAAGGGAAATCTACAGTTTCCATGAACCTTGCATCCGTTTATGCCATGGCCAATAAAAAGGTTTTGGTGATAGACAGCAATTTTGACCATCCTTCACTTAGTAATGCTGCGGCAAACAAAGCTTACCTGGAAGATTTTTTGAAAGATGATAACGCCGCCATCTTTCAAACCCAGAATAACAGCTTGATCTCAGTGCTTGGAAATCATGGCGGCGATTTTTCACTGCTCGAAAAAACCAGCGAAGCCATTATCCGAAGCAAGATTGGCCAGCTTAAAAAACGCTTTGATATCATCCTTATTGAAACCCAATCTTTAAGCATGATGAACAAAGCAAAAGAATGGATCCAATTTGCTGATAAAGTAGTTGCTGTTTTTGAAGCCGGACAAAGTATCACACCCAACAAACAAATTTATATTGATTACCTGCACACGTTAAATTCAAAGTTTATCGGTTTGATTTTAAATAAAGTGGTCATTCAAAAGGAGTTGAATTAAAACAGGTTTAATTAAATTTTTTCTCATGTATATACACATACTGATGTTTTTCTGGCAAGCCGTACAATTATCAATCGGGTTTAACTTGGTTTTTCCGTTGTTGCTGTACCTTTTTTATCCTGCTGCGCGCAACAAATTCAAATTGAACAAAACCTGGAACAGGGTTACCGAGGCGGATTATGGAATCATCGTTACCGCATACCAGCAAACTGCTTCCTTGCCCGATGTGGTAGCTTCCCTGCTGAAACAGGAGTATAAAAACTTTATGATCTACGTGGTGGCAGATCAGTGCGATGTTTCGCAACTGGTTTTCAACCATCCGCAGGTAATCGTTTTAAGGCCCGAAAAAGCACTTAAAAGCAATACGCGTTCTCATTTTTATGCCATTGACAGGTTTGTAAGGTACCATCCGCGGCTGACAATTATCGACTGTGATAATTTAGTACATCCGGGTTATCTAACAGAAATGAATTCCTATTTTACCAAAGGATATCAGGCGGTACAGGGGCTTCGCGCAGCCAAAAACCTGAACACTACTTATGCCTGCCTGGATGCGGCCAGGGATATTTATTACCATTTTTATGATGGCAAACTGCTGTTCAAAGCGGGTTCATCTGCTACTTTGTCCGGTTCGGGCATGGCTTTTACTACCGAATTATACCGGTTTTGTCTGGAGAACATCCACATCAGCGGTGCCGGTTTCGATAAAGTTTTGCAGGCCGAAATTGTCAATTACCGCCTACAGATCGCTTTTGCCAGAAAAGCAATTGTTTATGATGAAAAAACGATGCACCCAGACCAATTGGTCAGGCAGCGATCGCGCTGGATCAATACCTGGTTTCGGTATGCGGGGTTTGGTTTTAAACTGATTTTGAGGGGATTTGGCAACCTCAGCAAAAACCAGGTTTTGTTTGGCACAGTGCTTTTGCGGCCGCCATTGTTTATTTTTCTTATCCTATCCGCCTTTTGCGCCATCGCAGATTTTTGGATCAATCCAAGCTATATCTGGATTTGGCTGTTGGGCTTTGCTTCTTTTATCCTTAGTTTTTTTATTGCCCTGTTCGATTCCAAAACAGACCGCCGCATTTACCATGCTTTGTTTAGCATACCAAAATTTGTCTTTTATCAGGTTTTGTCTTTGCTGAAAATGCGTAAAGCCGATGAACGTTCTGTAGCTACTGATCATTATTATCCATTCGATATTGAAAAAGTAATGCAAAATAAATATGACCAGGCCGGACATCTCGAATAAAAAAACAATTGACCATCCGGAAGAAAAACAAAAAAATTTGCCGGGGTTATTGGCTCTTGTACTGGCTTTTGTAAGCGTGTTTATATTTTTTTTCAAAATCCTGTTTTTTTAAATGAAGGTATTACCGGCTTCCTATCCACATTCTCCCGGTGCAGAATTCAAGATTCCAGCTTCCCCCGGCAGCTACGGAAATGCTGTGTTCCGGCTAAGCAAAGCGGTAATAGCTATGTTGTTGCTGGCCGGCATTGTTTTTTCTTTGCTGATTGCTAAAACAGGCTTGCCGACAGGAGTGATGATCCTGGTTCTGATCATTGGTTTGCCGCTGGTTTATGCCGTAGTGGTTTATCCGAAAGCGGGGATACTGGTATTGTTGATAGCAGCTTACTTAGTGATGTGGGTGATCCGGATGGGTGTGGATTTTCCACTTGGCACAGTGATGGATGCCTTGCAAATGCTTCTTTTACTGGGCTTTTTTATCAAACAAAAAACCAATCCCGACTGGAGCTTTGCCAAAACCCCAATCAGTAAAATTATCTTGATTTGGATATTTTACAACCTGCTGGAGGTGATCAATTCAAATCCGTTTGCCTGGTTATACACCATCCGTTCCGTTGCGGTGGTCACGTTGCTGTATTTTGTTTTTGTTTATCAAATACGCTCTGTCCGGTTTGTCCGTACAATATTGAAGACCTGGATTGCTTTATCGCTTTTTGCGGCGGTTTATGGTTTTAAGCAAGAGCATTTCGGCTTTTTTGATTTTGAGAAAGCACAACTTTCAGATCCGCTGATGATCTCTCTTTTGTACATCAACGAAGCGTGGCGCAAATTCTCCATTTTTTCGGATCCGGTTTCCTTTTCCTACAACATGGTCATCAGCAGCTTGTTGTGTATTTGCCTGCTCAGCGGAACAATCAAAAAATGGAAAAAAACAATACTGCTTCTTTTAGCCTTGTTTTTTTTACTCAACATGCTTTACTCGGGTACACGTAGTGCATACGTACTGGTTCCGGCTGCCTTGGTTTTGATCGCTGTGCTTAATTATAGCCGTAAAGTTTTAATCATGAGTTTAATAGCAGGGATTTGTATTGGTATCCTGATTGTCGTCCCAACGGCTGACCCAACTATTTATCGTTTTCAAAGTGCATTTAAACCTGCCCGGGATGCTTCTTATCAGGTACGGAAAAGCAATCAGGAACGTATCCGGCCCTTTATTTGGTCGCATCCTTTCGGCGGCGGATTGGGTGCAACAGGCGTTTGGGGAAAGCGTTTTACACCGAATTCTTACTTAGCGAATTTTCCGCCGGACAGCGGCTATGTGCGCGTAGCAGTAGAGCTTGGCTGGGTTGGGCTTTTTTTAATCTGTACGCTCATGTTTGTGATCTTAAAAACAGGCATCAAAAACTATTTTCTCATCCAAAACCCCGAACTCAAATCTTATTGCCTGGCAGCAACTGTAATTGTTTTTGCACTCAACATCGGAAATTTTCCGCAGGAAGCAACTGTCCAGTTTCCAACTAATATTTTGTTTGTATTGGTTGCGGCACTGATCCCGATTACTTTGAAATTAGATCAGCCAAAAGTTAATGATACAAACCATGCAGCAGGAAACCATAATTGACCGGGATTTCATCATCGTTGGGCAGCAGGCCTGGGATATCGAAATCGGCAGCAACTGCAAAAATATTGCGCTCGAATTAAGCAGGCATAACCGTGTCTTGTACGTAAACCCGCCGCTGGACAGGATCACACAAATCCGAAACAAGGATGATGAAAAAATTATCAAAAGAAAACAGATGATCCGCGGCGAACTAAATAATTTAATCCCAATCAAAACCAATCTTTGGAACTTGTATCCGGATTGTTTGCTGGAATCTGTTAATTGGATAAAGAACCATTTTTTGTTTGATATGATCAACAAATGGAACAATATCCGTTATGCCAAATCAATATCTGAAATAGCCAGACTTTTAAGTTTTGAAAATTGTATTTTGTTTAATGACAACGATATTTTCAAAAGTTTTTATCTGAAAGAATTTTTACAACCTAAAACAAGTATCTATTATTCCAGGGATTACATGCTGGGCACAGATTATTGGAAATACCATGGCGAACAACTCGAACCAAAACTGATTGGCAAAAGTGATCTTTGCCTTGCCAATTCCAATTACCTCACCAACTATTGTAAAAAGTATAATCCAAATTCTTATTACATTGGCCAGGGTTGTGATCTGAGTATTCTTACTGCCTTAAAACAGTATGAACTTTTTGATTTAAAAAATATTAATAATCCTTTAATTGGATATGTTGGCACCTTGTCTTCTACAAGGTTGGATATTGAATTGCTTGCTTTTATAGCTAAAACGAAACCTGATTGGAACTTGATTTTGATCGGGCCGGAAGATGACGGCTTCCGGGGAAGTTCTATACATCAACTCAAAAATATTTTTTTTCTTGGATTGAAAGATGCTGCAATTCTACCAAATTATATCCAAACTTTGGATGTTTGTATCAATCCGCAATTGGTGAATGAAATAACAATTGGAAACTATCCCCGAAAAATAGATGAATACCTGGCACTTGGAAAACCGGTAGTTGCCATAGAAACCGAAGCCATGCTGCTATTTGAAAAATATACCTATCTGGCCAAAAACAAGGAGCAGTTTGTACAATTGATACAGTTGGCTTTGGATGACAATACGATAGCAAAGCAGCAGGAGCGGGTCAAATTTGCATTTTCACATAGCTGGGAAAATTGCGTTGGGGGAATTTATTCTGCCATTATGGATTTTGAACAAGTATCAGCATGAGTACTACATTTTATAGTGATAAAAGAAGTACCCTTTCCGGGGAAACCATTGTGATGCTGGCTTTATCGCGGTATGACAGCTTACTCCAGTCCACCAGTTATTCTATCGCGCAAGAGCTGGCCAAAACCAACCGGGTTTTTTATGTTGATAACCCTTTTACCATTTATGATTGGTTAAAGCGAAGGAAAACTGCCGATTTTAAACGCAGGAAACATTTGTTCTCTTATTTCTCTGACGGGGTAATAGCTACCGACAACCCTTCGCTTCAAGTTATAATTTCTCCGGTTATCCTGTCTGTTCATTTTCTTCCCGAAGGAAAACTTTACCGCCAACTACTGAAAGTGAACGAATGGATTATTCAAAAACGGATTAAGAAAGTGCTTGCAAAAGAAGCCGTTACCAGTTTTGTTTATATCAATTCCGCCAACTTCCATTTCCCGGACCTGATAGACAATTTTAAACCGGTATTGAAAGTTTATCACTGCGTAGATCCTGTTTGTACCGGTTTTGATAAAAGGCACGGCTTGGTTTCGGAATCTAAACTGCTGAAAAAAACCGATGCGGTAATCTGCACCAGCAAGCAGTTGCAGCTTGAAAAAAAGCAGGAAAACAGCAATAGTTTTTTTGTAGCCAATGCCACAGATTTCAGCCACATTGGCAAAGCTTTGGAAGATAACCTGGCGGTTCATCCGGTTCTAAAAAATATAAAAAAGCCGGTGATCGGTTATATCGGCAGTATCGAAAGACGGATCGATTATGTTCTGCTGGAAGAAGTAGTTAAAAACAACCCGGATAAAAGTTTTGTATTTGCAGGGCCTGTTATCCCGGTTTGTGTTCCCGATTGGTTTTATCATCATCCCAATCTGCACCTTACCGGCCCTTTGCCTTATCAGGATCTGCCGGCTTTAATAAAGGGTTTTGATGTAGCCTTAATCCCTTTTAAGCGGGACGAAGTGAGCCGTAAGATATTTCCTTTAAAATTATTTGAATATTTAGGGGCAGGAAAGCCGGTGGTATCGCTCAACTTCAACCCGGATTTGAAGGACTTTACAAAAGGTACGGTTGTTTTTTGTGATCATGCAGCCGGTTTTTCAGCCGCCATTGAGCAGGAATTGGCTGGCAATTCTCCGCAGAAAATAAAAGAACGCGTTGTCGTTGCCTCAGAAAATACCTGGGTAAAAAGAGCACAGGATATTTCTGAACTGCTGGCCGCACAAATAAATAAACGCTAAACGATGGGTTCATTTTACTGCCTTTACCCAACAAAAAACTATTTTTTATTCGGCAGGTGTAGCCGTAAACCAATCTCAAAATCGCCGTTGGTATAATTGCTGATGGCGGCTGTTTCGGTGGTATAAAATGCAAGTATCGAGTAGGAATCTTTATTCAACCCAAAACCAAACGTGGTGCTTTTGGTAGAATGGTAAATGCCTTGGATGGATAATTGGTTTTCGGCCAGCATTAAGTTGGCACCTACATCCAAAATATTGGTATAACCTTTTACGCCGCGAAAGCCGACTTTTGGTTCTAATGTAATAGCATTGATGGCTTCCCCGAAATTGAACTTGTAGCTTACGGCCGTAAAAAACAGGGAACGGTCTACCGCAAAATTGTCATGGTCTTGGTTAAAAACACTTCGCAAATTGGGCAAAGCAGCTTGTATGGTCAGGCTGTTGCTAGTGTAGGATGTACCAAAATCCCCGTCCAAAAAACTTTTGCGGTCGTTGTAGCGGGCAACAGACAAATCGCCCGGATCACCGCTGATCTGGTCTAACGGTACACGCTGGCTCAAAACGCCGGCAGAAAGGCCAAAGTTCAACTTCTGGTTATCCTGGCCCAAAGGAATGTGGTACGCGTAAGTGGCCACAGCACGCGTAGATTTTAACAAACCGGACTGGTCTGCATAAACATTGACCCCAAATGCAGCGCGATTTAACAAATAATCCGCAGAAACAGCTTCGGTAGCAGGTGAGCCGGGGATACTGCTCCATTGTTTCCGAACACTCAGGTTGATATTTAAACCGTCATTAAGACCAGCCATTGCAGGATTGAACAAGTATTGGTTTTGGAAATACTGCGTGGCCAGCGGGTTTAATTGCGCTTTTACCGAAGTCCGGATGATTGCAAGTGAGAGAAAAATTGCAACAGCAATGCTTCTTTTAGGGCATAAAAATTTTATCGGGTGCATGTTTTTTTCTTAAAATGAAGATCAATCTCTAACAATGGTGATGAAACCTCTAAATACTAAGCCCGTCTCTGCGCCAAAATCCACTATGTAATAATATGTCCCTTGTGCAAGCGGCCCGTTGTTGTAAGTTCCGTCCCAATCGTTGGCATAACCTTGTTTGCTGAAAACTACATTTCCGAACTTATCAAAAACCTTTACTGTGTTATTGGGATATTGTTCTATGTTTTTGATCGCCCAAGTATCGTTTCTGCCGTCACCGTTTGGCGTGATAATGTTGTTGGCATCCAATTTATTGGCAAAATCCGGTCGGTTTGATTCTACTGCTTTACCAGTCAATGCAATAATTTTATTATCCGCACCTTCACTGATATTGGTAATACTATCGGTAAAAGTTCCCCTCGCGGTTGGGTTGAACCGTACATAAACCGTTTGATTTGATGCCAGTTCTGTTGTCCCAAAAGTAAGCACATTATCGTAAACGATGCTGTCTTTTGACAAGGAAAAAGGCGGGTTTGTGCTGACCGTAACATCGCCTGTCAGTTTACTGCCTCTGATTGTAAAGGTTTGGCCAGCAGAACTTGTATGAACTTTTTGTGCAGTAAAGCTTAGGGCTACCACAGGTTTTGCAACCGATGTATCTGTCTGTTCCCAGGAAAAGCCATCCATAGCTAAAGTCCTGGTTGTTCGTTTAAAAGTTGCCAAAGCAGCCCCGAAAGCACAATTACCGGAAGCATAAGTTAGGGCAGCAGCCAGAAAAGTTGCAGTGGCAATGCTTCTTTTAGGGCATAAAAATCTTATTGAATACACTCTTTGTTTTAAGTTAATTGAAAATTAATCCCGGATGATGGTGATGTAGCCTTTGAACATACCTACTATACCAATGCCATAGTCAACAGTATAATAATACGTTCCTTGCGAAAGCGGACTATTGTTGTAAGTTCCGTTCCAGTCGTTGGCATAACCCTGTTTACTAAAAATAACGCGCCCGTTCTTATCAAAAATTTTCACCTTGTTGTTCGGATAGTAATCAATGTTTTTGATTGCCCAGTAATCATTTTTTCCGTCGCCATTTGGGGTGATGATATTGTTTGCCAAACAAACAATCTTGTTTGCTAAAAATTGGATGTCGTTCTTGTCAAATAAATATTCCAAAAAGCCTCCGGACAGTATCTGGTTCAACAACAGTTTCAAATCGGTACTAACGTTCACGGTTATGGTTTGATCTGATGTACATCCGGCAGCATTAGTTGCCGTTACTTTGTAAGTAGTCGTTATGTTTGGACGGACCACTAATGTAGCAGTATTTTGTCCGCTGATGACATCCGTGGCATTTGTCCAAGTGTATTGCTGTCCGCCTGTTGCAGTTAAACGGACAACTGTTCCTTTAAAAACTTTCGGGCTTTGATTGCTGCTGATGGAAATGGTCGGCAAACTGTTTACATTGATGTTGAACGTTTGGGTAAAAGTATCATTCCCGCCGTTTGCCGTGCCGCCGTTGTCTTTAGCCGTTACCGTGATGGTTGCCGTGCCCGCAGTATTGCTGCTGATATGATAGTTGACCGTTCCTGTTCCGCTGCTGTTTTGCACAACAGCAATCTGGTCAATCAGTGCATTGTTGGAAGAAGAAGCCGAAAGGGTAGTGGTTTGCCCGCTTTCCGGCCCGGCCGTAATTCCGCTTAATGGTATGCTTTGCAGGCTGTTGGTATAACAAATCGTTTGATCGGAAACAGCATTTAAAGTTGGAGGCACATTGCCAAAAGCATAACGTGTCAATACCGGGTAATGATCGGTTGTGGTGTTGCCATAATTGCTTACCAAACCTGCAACGCTGCTTAAAATTTCGGCCGTTCCGTTTACATAATAAGTGTTCATCTCTTTAGAAACAACCACATGATCAATCACGCTGCTGTAGCTTACGGTAGATTTTTTGCCGGCAATACTAAGTGGCAATGTCAATGGGAAATAATTGGAAGGATCATTGATGAACGAACTGTAAGAAGTAACCGGCGGTGTAATTCCTGCTGTGATCGTTTGATTTAAATCATCGTTAAAATCACCCAGGATCACAAAGTTTTTTCCGGGGAAATCAGCATCTAATTTGGCTTTTAAATCATCAGCACCGTTTTTTCTTCTGGCATAAGCCGTTAAGGTTGGGCTGGTATTTGCTTTTGCATGGATCAGCACAAAAGTTACGTGTTTGGTTACACCGTTTAAAGTTACATCGGCATCCATGACATAAGGGAACCTGCCGCTGGACCAGTAATTAAAATCCGGGCAATTTTGTGCTTCTGTACAACGAAAAAAATCGGAAATCTTTACGTTTTGGAACATCGCAGTTTTATATACAAAAGCCAGTTTCTGCGCACCGGCATAATCCGGGTCAGTTGCATTATCAGCATAAGAACCAAAATCAGAAACTGCCATGCTATAGCCCGGCATTGCAGTTACAATTCTTTGTAGGCGATTGATGTCCACTACTTCCAGCAAACCAAACAGATCAGCTTTAATACTGCCCAAAATAATTTTTTGGTTGGCTTCCTGTAGGTTTTTATCTGTTGGGCCAAGGCCGGCCTGCGTACTGCCGAACCATTCAAGATTGTAGTTTACAACTTCCAAAGTATTGTCCGGGTTATAAGTGTTTCCGGAAACCGGGATGATGATATTGGCAACGTTCTGCGAAGAAATGGTAATGTTCCCGACATAGTTGGCTAAAGCTTGTGTTGGGTTGAACCTGACAGTAACTGGTTTGGTAGTGCCCGATGCTTCGTTTACCGTATAATTTATAGTGCTGCCAAAAGTAGTGCCGTCTTTGGACAAAACATAAGCAGCATTATCGGAAGTTAAAGTAACATCACTGGTCAGGTTACTAAAAGAAGTGTTAAAAGTTTGGGTTGTTGATGTGTTTTGCGCCTGATAAGAAAAAGACAAGCTGGTTGGATTGGTAAAAACAGCAGGCGGCGGAGGAGTAGGAGAGTTGAGCAAGTTGATGTCGTCCAATGTCCAGCGGGCACCATCTTCTGTGGTCGAATTATAAACAAAAGCGATATAAACACCGGCTCTTTTATAGGCAGAAAGGTCAATGTTTTTGGTTTGTGTCCAGGTATCGGTTGCGTGGTTAGGGAAAGGCGAATCAATATCTGTCCATGTGGCTTGTGCCGGGTTACCAGAACCGGTGTAATCGGTAGAAACCCTCAATTTTAGCGGGGAACCATTAAAAGCGGTGCGGCTCCAGAATGAAAACAAGGGATAATTAAAATCGGTCATGTTTATAGGAGGAGAGATTAGCCAGTCTTCATTGGTATTGTTGCTGCTGTTTGCATAACCGTTGATTTGTACGCCATTTGGAAAAGCTGTAGTTCCGGTTGGGGCATTTGGGTCGCGGCCGAAGCTGGTACAACTCCAAACTTGTGCGCCCACAACGCTGTATTGCGTCCAGCCGTCGGATAGGACAGCAGTGCCGGTACAGTTCATAAAATTATAGACCAGGTTATTCGGATCTACTGCGGCCCCGGTCAGCGTAATGGTTTTATTGGCAGAACCCTCACTAACATTGGTAATACTTCCCGTATAAATACCTGCAGTAATCGGGTTAAACTTTACATAAACTGTTTTTGCCAAGGCTAATTCTGCGGTAGTATAAGTTGCAGATGTCTCGTAAGTAATATTATCTTTTGATACGGTAAAAGGAGTAGTCGTGGTAATTGTATTGTTGCCGCTGAGGTTGCTGCCGGTTAAAACATAAGTTTGCGCGGCAGAAGAAGTATTGATATTTTGTGCAGCAAAGCTAAGCGAAGTTGGCGTGATGTCCAGCGTTGGAGTACCAACTGGTGTATCCGTCCAAGTCAAAGAAAAATCGTCAATGGCAGAAGTTGGCCGGTTGCCGGAACCTGTTGTAGCATTCAAATTTACTACCCTGACCCAAACATTCTGGCTTTGGTTGTCCAATGCGCTATTAAAATTTACGGTAACAGTATTGTTGGAGAAAGCACTTCCGCCGGTTGTTAAAGTTCCGGTGGCCGTTGCCTGGGTAAACGAGGTTGGTGCTGCCCCGAAACCGTAATCAACGGCCCAGGCAGCAGTTCTTGGGGAGGAAGCATCCAGTGATTGCAGCTTAAAACTCAACCTGAAACCAGTGCGCATATTGGTATTTGCCAGTTGCACAACAAATGTGCCGCCCGGATCGCCAACAGTGCCGGTTTGCCGCAAACCCAATGCCCGGTTTACCGCTCCTGATTGGTCTGAAGCGGATGTAGTGGCAGTTAGGTTAGTGGCCGAAGCAACATTCTTAAAAGCACCTGTTGTGTTGCTCCAGGCAGTTGGCGCGGTGGTTAAAGCCGCAGCAGTACCTAATGCAGAAGCCGTAGCACCAGTCCTTATCGTGAAACCTGTTGGCAATGCAGTCCCGATACCATCAAAACTTTGTACATAAGAACCTGATCCAAGCGTAATCTGCGCAAAAACCGGCTTGCAGAACAGGATAAAGTAGAAAAGTAAAAAAATAGGTAGCTTTTTTTTCATAAACTCAACATTAAAAATACAGAATATTAATTTCGGCTAAAATAGGTATTGAGATGCGAAATTTTTAACAGGTATAGGTTAAGAAATTATATTTTTAAAGTTACCGGCAGATAAAATGAAGGTGGCCAAGAGGCGGGATGCTTCTTTTACCACCATAAAACCAATAACTTATTTAAGCCGAATTAGCTTTTATGCAAATACGATGAACCGAACCGGATGAAATTCAAACACAAAAAAACAGCCGGCCAATCATCTAAAAAGACGGCAGACGAAATGTAACTTGTGAAATTTGGGGGGAAGTAAAAATTTTATGTGGCAGGCATACTGTTTTTACAGGGATAAAATCTGATACCGGCTGTATGCAACCTAAATTGGCAGGCAGATATTGTTTAAAAAATTACTGCAGTTTTAAATTTAAAGCAGGTGCCAAAGCATGTTTTTTGATCTGGTCCAATAAACTCAGGCCTTGAAAAGGCTTTAATATACAATCTTCAAAACCGATTGCTTTAAGTTTATCCATCATATCCACATCCATTAGCGTTGCGGTAAAAGCCAGTACCGGCAGATGTGGCCAGTTCTTTTTAATTTGTTTGATTGCAGTATAACCATCCATCACCGGCATTTCCAGGTCCATCAAAACAATGTGAAAGGCGGTATCTTCTGCCAGCGCAGCCAAAGCTTCCTCGCCGTTGTATGCGTTTGTACAGTCCGCATTAAAATTAGTCAAGATTTTTTTGGCAATGACCATGTTGATTTGGTTGTCTTCCACCAACAAGATTTTTGTGCCCGTCAGGTCAGATTTATCTTTGTTCAGGCTTACTTCCGATGCCGATGCTTCATCAGGCAGCCCAAACTTAATTTCAAAACTAAAAGTGCTGCCCACACCTTTTGCACTTTGCAGTTCCATTTTGCTGTTCATCAGCTCCAGGATTTGTGTACAAATGGCCAGCCCTAACCCAGAACCCGTGTATTTGCGTGTGCTTTCTTCAAATACCTGCCCAAAACTATCAAAAACACGTGCCTGGTCTTCCAAGGCAATCCCACTTCCGGTATCTTCCACACTAAACATTACCAGTAAAGAATTTTCATTTTCGCTAAGGAGCGCAGCCCTGAGTTTGATATAACCGCTGCTGGTAAACTTGCCGGCATTAGAAAGCAAGTTGTTCATGATCTGGATCAGGCGGACATCATCTGCCAGCACTATCTTGTTCAGCTTTGGGTCTATGTCAACTTTTAGCTCCAGGTTTTTTTCTTCAAAAAGACCGGTAAAAGGGATCGTAGAATTGACTAATAATTGTTTCAGGTTGATCTCTACCGGATGGATTTCCAGTTTTCCGGCTTCAATCTTGTTAAAATCCAAAATGTCGTTCACCTGGTACAGCATGTGGTCCGAACAGTATTTTAAAATATCAAAATATTCCTGCTGCTCTGGCAGGCTTCCGCCTTTTTTCAATAAGTTCAGTGCGCCGATAATCCCGTTGAGCGGTGTTCGCAGTTCGTGGCCCATGGTAGATAGAAACTGTGTACGGCTGGCAATGGTGTGGTTTTTTTGATCGATCAGTTCTTTCAGATATTTTCTCTCCAAAGAAATATTGATATAAGCAAAACCAATGGTCGAAACAATGGCAGAAACAGCATTTGTATAAAAAAGACGTTTGGTGTTGATTGCAGACAAAAGTTCCCAGGGATGATGGATATTGCCAACGATGATACAAACCAAACAACATACCGCACTGATGCCAAAATAAAAGATGATCTTTTTAAAATAGGTTTTCTGATTATCTACAATGACCGGTATGGAAATAATCAACGGGAAATAATACAAATACTGGCCTGTTCCGGCACCTTCATTGGCAGCAAAAACGATCAGGGACAAGCTAACAAACGCGATAAGGGGCAGCTTGGTGTTCTTGATGATTTTTTTACTGTTCAAAAAAAAGATAAAGCCTATAACGCAACAAACAGTAGCTACCATTAAAGCAATGTGGTATAAGCCCAGTACCCAATAAAACAAAAAAAGCAAAAATCCGATAACAATGGCTGTAAGGGCCAATTGATAAGTTCTTTTGGTAATTTCGCTAATGCTGTGTAGAGGATAGTCAGGGTTATTACCGTTCATTTTAGCTTTATACGAGGCAATTGGCGTGTTAGTTTCTTTTTTAAAAGCAGGATTTAGGTTGATAAATTACGGACCAGGTTTAAAATAATCAGCGTATCTGTTGGCAAAATACTAATTTGTTTTCAATTTAACCTAAAAAACCGTTGTTTGCCGGGCAGGGTTTAAAATTAGGCAGATACTGTTTTTATAGGGATAAAATTAGTGTTTGACAAATTTCCCTAAAAAGCTAAAAAGGGCTGTTTGAATGTGGTTTCAACAGAAGAAGCCTGCGAGAGATTAAAATTTACATGGTAAAAGAAGTAGGGTTTGTTCTAAAAACAATTGATGCAGATGCAGAAAATAAAGTGGGGGATCATTGGCTGCGGCGATGTGACCGAGAAAAAAAGCGGGCCGGCATTTAATAAAGTCCCCGGTTCCGAACTGGTGGCCGTTATGCGCCGCAATGCGGAAAAAGCCAGGGATTACGCCAGGCGGCATAATGTAAGCAAATGGTACAGCGATGCCGATGAACTGATCCGTGACCCGGAAGTGAATGCTGTTTATATTGCTACGCCGCCTTTGCAGCATGAAGATTTTGCCATCCGGGCAATGGCTGCCGGAAAGCCGGTTTATGTAGAAAAACCAATTACGCTTTCGGCTGCATCGGCCCAAAGAATGCTCGAAGGTTCCATAAAGTACCGGCAAAAAGTATCCGTTGCCCATTACCGGCGGCAGCAGCCGGTTTTTTTGAAGCTGAAAGACTTGTTGCAAAATAAAGCCATTGGCAAAGTCCGCTTTGTGGATTTGAAAATGCTGCAGCCGCCAAAATCAAACCTGATTGCGGCTTCGGAAGAAAACTGGCGTGTAAACCCTGCTGTTTCCGGCGGAGGCCTTTTCCATGACCTGGCACCGCACCAACTGGATTTGATGACCTACTTTTTTGGTGCGGTAAAAGAAGCATCAGGTTTTGCATTGAACCAGGGCGGTTTTTATCCTGCGGATGATTTGGTGACCGGTCATATTTTATTCCAAAACAACGTTGCTTTCAACGGCTTATGGTGTTTTTCGGCTCCGGAAGGCGAGCAGCAGGACCTGTGTACCATCATGGGTTCCGAAGGGAAGATCAGTTTCCCGGTTTTTGGTATGGAGATCACCCTCAGCAAAAACGGAGAGGAAGAAAAGCTCAGCTTTGAACCTTTGCAGCATGTGCAGCAGCCGATGATTGCCAAAGTAGTGCAGTATTTTTTGGGGGAAGGCCCGAACCCTTGCTCCATTCGGGATGCGCTTGCTTCGATGGAAGTAATGGATGCTTTTACAGGGAAAAAGTAACGGTTTTAGTAAGGTTTACAAAAAATAAAAAGCCTCTTTCAGAAATACTGAAAGAGGCTTTTTGCAGATGCTGTTTTTATCGGCCTAAAATTTATTTGGAATAAATATTGGATGAAACCCGGTAGCCGGATGTCAGGTTATTGTACCAATCCAAAAAGCTGGTGCCACTTGAAGCTGCCCAATCTGCAAAATGCGGATAAGCGTCAGTAATATTGATGGTTTCCAAAGGATAATTAAACGAAGTATCGCTGAAGCTGAGTGCCCATGGCCAGTTTTCCCTTGAGGTATAGGTTTTTCTTCCGGCTACTAATGACGCGTCATCGCCGGTAGTAAACAAAGCAGTATTGGCTTTGTCCGTTGCGGAGAAACCCGGCAAATGGATTTCGTAACCTCTGCGCATATTGCTAATGACGAAAGGGTTGAAAGAAGATATACTCAAACCAGAACTTGGAACCGGCGAATTAAAGGTAACCAGCACTGAAGCGGTGGTACTTTGCAGTTTGTCTTTTGCATTCAGCGTATTGACATAGTAAGAATTATCCGGGTTGCGAAGCAATGCCTCATGGTTATCAAAAGGAATAATGACGGCTTTGCTTTGTCCGGCTTCTACACCACTGCTTGCAAATTGGATGTAATTGCTGATGGTTTTTTGTCCGGTTACAGATTTCACGGTAGAAGCGTCAAACGGCAACTGCAGGCCAAAGCCGTTTTTGAACGAAGCACCGGCGGCGGCAATATTGAAGTCGCCCTGCATGGTAACGATTTGCGCTTGGGCATTTGCAATGAAAGTGTAACGGTAATTGACCACGAGGTCATTCATATCGTAATCGCCTTTTGCCGGCCAGTTATCCTCGAAAGCAAGTTGTGCAAAAGTAGTTGGCGAAGGGTAACAATAGATATAAGCGCGGGTTGCATCATTAGGGAAAGCATCATATACATCCAATACACCATCGCCATCGCTATCGCCGGCTTTGTCTATCGGTGGCACACCAGAGTTGGAAATACCTGCTATTGGGTTGGAACTTGCATAAAAAACAATATCGTTGAAATCATTGTCCGAAACATAACCATTTGGATTGGTAGCAGGTGATTCTCTGTTGGTATCTTCAAACCCAAACAAATAAAGTTTATGTACATCGTCATACAAAACAATTGAATGCTTTCTTAATTCACTTGTACTTTCGGGGTTCAACTGACTGTCGGAATAAAATCCTTGTGCGGCTAAATTGATGCCGCTGCCGGTCCATGAATTTTGAAGCAATACAAAAGCAATGGTCGTGCCGGCATTGAAAGTGCCCAGTTTAACTTTGTCCCCTGATCTTAAACCGCCGCCTGATCCAATCCCTGAGCCATTTGGGAAAACCATCGTAACCTTGTCTATACCGCCTGCACTGGTGCCGCCGGAAGTTTGCGTAGGCGGATTGCCGGTAGGATAAGTGTAATAAGCCAATGTGCTTTGGTAGCTTGCACCTTCCGAAACATACGTGATCCAAACATCGGCAGTGGCCGTAACATTGATATTAGAAACTGCTGAACTGGTTAAATACTCCGGGTGCACAGTATTAACTGATTGTGATTCCGGCAGAGACGCATTGACGTAAGACAGCAAAGCATTATCAATCACATCAGGAGTGGCTTCCAGATATACCGGCCTGCCTAAAGCCAGGGCATAAGTGCTGTTGTTCACTACGGCATCTGCTGTTGCTGTATAAGGCGAAGGATAAACATAATCCGTACCGGACAAGCCCAATATTCCTACGCCGTTGGAAAAACCGCTGGACTTACCGGGCATATTATTGATAGCATCCGCAACAATATCGCCGCTGTAACCGCTTTTGCCGCCGATGACCGCCGTGATGGCGTTGTTGTTGATATTTGCCTTAACATTGTGCATTAAACCAATGTATGAAGGATCAATAATTAACTGGGTAAAAGAAGCATTGACATTCAGCGTTGCTTTCAAATTTCCGTTTGCATCCGTCACCCCTTTAAAAATAGAAGCCCCCGGATTGGTGTTTGCAGTAGTATAAACGCTAACTACCGCACCGGCAACCGGTTGATTGTCGTTGGTTAGCAGTTGCAAGCTCAGGCTTACATCTTTTGATGTTTTGTAGCCGAACCCATTTGGCGCAATCTTGTTGATATTGTTTTCGTCAAGGCCGCTTTTTTGTTCTTTTTTGCAGGAGCTGACGGCAGCAATACCAGCCAACCCTAAAATATAAAAGATTTTTTTCATAAAGAGATAAAAGGTTTTTCGACACCTCTTACGTTTTTTGGCCGTAATAAGTTAGGCAAAATACGATTTGTAAGGTTTTAGGGTTCAGCCAAGAAGCCAGTAGGAGCAAAGCAGTTAGCTTCTTATGCCGATTTTTATCCGGTAAAAGAAGTATCAGAATGAAAAGTATATTTTAAGATTGGTAGAAGCTGTAGCTGAGGGCACGCTTTAAAAATCCTTCAAAACCATCCGGTATTGTTTTTTCTTTGGGTTGATGACCAGATGCTCAGTTTTGGTTTGATGCTCAAAATAACCCTGGTTTTCGATTGAAAGTATCACGCATGAATTGTGTTGATTTTATAGTGGTAAAAGAAGCATCTGGTGAGAATTGGATGCTTTTTTTGTTTTTAAGTTTGTCCAACTAATTTAGTTTTGCTTTCAGACAATTGTTTCTTAATATATGCTTTTAACTCTTCAAAAGTCATGTTTTGAGTTTCCGCACTAATTTTGTTTCTGGTTTCGTGCATCATATTGACTGCGTCAAATGTTTTTTCTTTTTTAGTCGTCTCCATATTTTACAAGGTCTTTAGGGCTTCTGATTTCGATAATAGCATAACCAAGTCGTAAGTTAACAGAATTGTAACCCTTAATTCTGTCCAAATTTACTATATGTTTGAAGTTCCAGCTTGCTAATACGTCCACTTTATTAATTGTTGCCAAAGCAATATGCCTGCAATCTTCTAAACTTGTTTTACCGACAACTTTTTCAATAACGTATTTATCGGCAAGCTGAATAGCTTCTTCGGTTAGTTCTACTCTTTCAAATTTACTTATTGAAAATTGAAACAAAAGTTCTTTTACTTGTTGCGGTGCATTTAAACTGGATGGCCGCATCTGATAGTTTGAGGCGTTTGGCAACCCGTACCAGTTGAAGGTACATTTTCTTCAGGTGCTGAAAGTTTTGCACCCGCTCACGGATATGCTTAACTTCCGTGGACTGGGAAATCCTCTTGAAAAAAGTAATTTCATACCTTTTAACTTTCAAGTGGGCCTTCGAATCTTCCTGATAAGAAGAATGTTCTTGTAGGAGCCGGTCCAATAGCAGGATATCTTCTGACGCTAGATTCCTGGAGAGGATAGATTCGAGATATTTTTCAAAGTTTGCCAATGCTTTATCAAGGATAGTTTTAATAGCCTAATAAGTCGGTATTTCAATATGATGTTCTTGAAGGAAGCTGACCATCCCGCCGAAGATCAGGTGTGGCCTTGTTTGTAGATGAGCCAATCGTTCGGCTTCCTGTAATAAGGCTTCACCGGATAATGTGGTAAATGGCGCAAATCCGAAGTAAGCAAGTATTTCGTCCTGATGCCGGTGGAATGTTGTCCCATGATAATCGTTCATTTCTATGGAATTCAAATCTACCGAGATCTTGTTAGCGATAAAATCGATATCTGCCTGATGAAACTTGCCGCAAACGAAAAAACGGCTAACGATCCTAAAGTAGCCGACTTGCAAGAAAAAACCTACTTTGTTGGTGGGCGTGAGTAAGCTTTTACCATATTCGATTGCCAAGGAAGGAGCTTGTAGAAAGATGAGGCGTTGTTCTCCAGTTAAAAACGGAGGGTGATCAAACCTGTGCCTTGCTTCGACAGTAAGATATTCTTTTCTCGGCATTAGCGATTTATTAATAAAGCTAACTTTTATAGATTGATCTTCGCTTGTTGGTACTGTTTAATAAAACGAATCTGTCCCTTTCAGAAAACGACCCTTTTTTGATAATGCAAGCTGTTTTTAAACTTCAGTTCTTATTACACTATATTTTCTTAAGGTTGATGTAGTCTTTTTGATTATAGGCAAATACAAAATGCTCAATTCGGAAAGGCTGTGCGGCATCAGAGTTACGAACGGCATTTGCCAATGTGCTTATCTACCGGCCATTAAATTTATATTAGAATTATCCCAATGTAGACAAATTAGCTAATCGAAGAGGCCCTTGCTTCTTACCTTATAGAAGATATGCGCCTACTTGTGGTGAAACGGGTAACGATTTTGAATAAGCAGTACATCCAGGAAAAACATAAATTTATAATATTATGTAGTTAGCTACGTATATTTATACATAAATTTTTATAACATGAACATTAGCATCAAAACTTTGAAAAATTCAGACTCGAAAGATATAATTGATATTATATTGCCTATTCAACAACTTGAGTTCGGCGTACCCATTACACTAGCAGACCAACCGGAC
>JAABUS010004207.1_pt1 | contig 21283 bp, 24 predicted proteins | sample 5560161 | NCBI WGS metagenome assembly JAABUS01 (sample SAMN10711885, study PRJNA513376) | rock metagenome | isolation source: Antarctica rocks | place: Antarctica: Victoria Land, Trio Nunatak nord | collected 2016-01-04
GCGGCCGCCGCCGGGCGGGGCGGGGGGCGCGGCGCGCGGCGGGGGGGGGCGCGGGGGGGGGGGGGGGTGGGGGGGGGGGGTGAGGACGAGGAGGGTGGAGTGGGAGTGTAGGGCTGAGAGGAGCTTGTTGAGGACGGTGGAGGGGGGGTGTAGTGTTCCGGTTGGGGTGGAGACGGAGTGGGTTGAGGAAGAGAATCCGGGTTCCGAGGAGGTGAGCGAGGAGAAGAGGAGGGAAGGATTGGAGGACGAGGGAGGAGAGAGGGGTCCCGGTGGCACAGAATCAGCGAAGGGGGATGGAAAGGGGAGGGGGCTGCTGGTGATGAGGGCTATGGTTGTGAGTCTGGACGGGCAGGAGTGCGTCGAGGCGGAAAGGACGAGGATGGTGGCGAGTGACGAGGACGCTGAGGAGGCTGGCTGGGAAATGGCCCAGGAGTTGGTGGAGAAAGGCGCGGGTGAGATATTGGAGAAGATCACGCTGAACAGGGGCATGATCCAGGGTCAAGATAATGCTTGACCAACTGACGATAGTAGAAAGGGCTACTGGACGGGAAAGCTGATGAGCTTGTGCGTACAGGAATATGATGGCGATCAATGACGGTCGATGTATGATACCCGGAATTAGAGTAATGCTTTTCTTGTCATGCTAGAACCATGTGTAGAGAAGCCTTTCACGAGAGCAAGCTTTTCAGATAACCATCGGCTTCGTTCACGCTCTTGATAATTCATGACTAAAAGAATCCGCTAAAGCCGATAGCATGACCCCTATGCTATGCTTGCCTTCCATGTGTGTCCGTGTCTCATTCAACTGAGATAGTCAGTTGGTAGTAAAAAGGTCGTAGCAGAAGCGCTTTCATGCGGCCTGGCTCTGGCTATTGCTCTCCTGCTCCAGCGTCAGGATCTGCGCCCGATTTTCCTTCTGCACCCAGTCCCAGTACGCCGCCCAAGTTTGCCCCTGGGCCGTCGTCGTGGTGGCCGCGCTCGGAAACGCATTGTTGAGTGCCATCGTAACCTTCAGCACACCGCGCCGTGACTCCTCAACCTTTTCTAATTCTTGCTTCACGGCGTTCTCTTTCGGCTTGAATGAGAGAACCCTACGGAAACGTTCGGCGATGTTATCGAGGCGCCGCTGCGCTTCGTCAGGGTCGAGACCAATCAATTTCGTAAGCATGAGGTTGCAAAGAACTTTGATCTCGTGTTCGTCTTCGAGACCATCCACCACGCGGTCGAAAAGATCGGTGGTGCTGGTGCGGGAGTAGGCGTTCTCCATAAGCGAATAGAGGGTTTCGTAGGCGCTCTATAAGACCTGATTAGGAGAGGTGTCCCTGACTACTGATCGATCAAAATGCATACCTTACGAACTTCGAGCCCGTCGTCGACCTTGTGCTTGAAGGGCCCCATTTGCACTTCCCGAATGAGCTCGGGTTTGATCTTCGAATCGCGCATGACCAGTGGAAGCAACTGTGCTAGGTGGGGCAGAACCATCTCGGGCTTGTTGTGCATCGCAGAATTGAGGGTACTGAGCGCCAGGCGTCGGTTCTCTAAGTCATTGTCATCCAGCATAGTATTTAGCATCTTGATCATCAATGGTTTGAGAACATTGTCGAGGCGCTCATCGCTGTCTGCGAAGGTAAATCGAATGGCCTGAATGACCATACCTCTCAAAGATGCCTCAGGGTTTTTGAGATAGTCCTGTTACATATTTCAGCAAAGCTCCCAGAGAGAAGGGGGGAACATAGTCACCTGTACGAGTGGGAGGTAAGTCTCAGGCTCGATCACAGTCAATCTTCCGATGCACTCGGCCCCAATTGCCTTATTGTCTTCAGCTTTCGAGGCTGACATCAGCCTCTCCCAGACGTCTTTTGTGTAAGCGGAAATATCTGCGTCTGCCTGGCCAACATGGTCCAGGAGCTCTTTGATGGAATGTAATGACAGATACTGTGAGCTGCTTGACTTCTTGGACGCAGATATAATGGCGGGCAGGTACACGTCCACGTTGCCAGCACCAGCGCGGCCCAACGCGACAGCTGCAGCCCGGGGAACAATATCTGATTTGGCGTTGAAGTGGCTCAAGAATAGCTTCGGACTCAGAGGTGAGGCTGTGCCAAGACGCAGGCCTGACTCTCCGAGTATAGACAATGCTAGGCATTTTCGTGTATTGTCTGAGACCGACTGTAACTCGCTGACGAACGCATCGAGATTTACTCCAACGCTAGGTCCACCTGCAACTAGAAGAGTTCCGATGGCTTTGCCAACTATGGCCGGATCACCCGCAACACCAACATTGAGCAGACCTTTCATCAGTGACTGACCGACACCTTGCTCGCCGATAGTCTTCATCAGGGTTTGGAAGGCGTCTAGCACAGTACCACTGAGAGGTGCGAGAACCACTGAGCACAGAACTTGGGTCAGGTTACCATTGACGATCGACTTAGGGCTGCTCTGGACCAGTCTTGTAAGAATGACCATCGCTAATCCAAGGGTGTTCAGATCACTCGGGTTGATCAGCGGTAGCAATGTACTACTTAGAGTCGACACCGTCTTGTCGTCCAGAGCAGACAAGGCAACGGTATTGCCAACTACATTCTTCAAAGCTGCAAGGCTGGCTCCACGAAGGACACGGTCAGCTTTGCGGAATTGTGCAGCTAACTCGAGCACAACCTCTTGCACCCAGATATCTTGGAGATCATCTTGTTCTACTGCCGAAGTGACCACCAGATCAACAGCTTGAGCAGCGGCAAGGCGAGTTGTCTCATTCTTCAACCGATCGCTGATTACACCGAGAGCCTTCGATCTGTTCGATGCTGGAAGCAATGTGGATTTGTGATTACCTGCTGTACGAGACAATAACATACCGAGCGCACGAATGGCCCGTTGCCGGACCTCCAAGTCTGCTTCATTGGCTACAGCACGGTCGACAATCACAGCGTACAGACTGTCAAGATACTTTCGGTATTGCTGCCCTGCGCCGGCAGATCGAGGAGGTGTGAGAACCTTGATCAAACTTTCAACGGTGTTGAGGGCTTGCGCGGAGACCTTGAAAGTCTTGTCCTTTGCAGCTGCGATGACTTCCGGGACCACGCTCCCAAGGTAAGGTGCAATAACTTTCGATGAGTGAGTATCACAAATAGTACCAAGCAGTTGTAGAGCTTCAATACGCAATTGACCACTTGCTCCTCCTGCCGCAAGCGTCGTAGATCCGGTGCTAGGTTTGATAGCAGTGACCAGGGGCGGTATTACTTTAGAGAGTTGATCGGAGAGACTGCCATGCTGAACGAATACCACATCGCGAAGTAAGCCGATTCCGGCTTGCTGGGTCGGCACCGAGCCTTCTTTTAAAAGTTTGGCAATGCCTTGGACAATTGAAGGACGATATCTTGCCAGGTCGGCTTTCGGACCAGATGCAGGAGGTGGCGAAGGGATGGGTGAATTGACGCCCATGTTTGACCTTGAAATCCCGTGTAAGTCGAAGTCGTTTTCCGCATTGCTGATACGCCGTCGCTTGCGCGACTGAGTGGGCTCTGCGTTAATATAGTCGTATTCAGCACCACCTCTAACCTCTGGAATCAGCAAGCCTCGCCCGGTCTTGCGTATCAACAGCGCTAGAGCTGCGAGAATCTCCATCCTCACATTCTCTTCCCTCTCGCGGAAACGCTTGATGAGGACTGGCGCGATTTTGTCGTACAGTATACCACTGTCAAGGAGATCGCCGTTGCCTCTTGTTGATATAATGGTATAAAGCACTTTGGCTGCGCACCGCCTTACTTTCCAGCTCATGTCATCGTCATCACTCATTGCGCCCTCCTCCTCGAAATCTTCCTCAACATCATCTTCAAAGCCATTCATTGCGAGCTCGTCATCACTCCCCCCTTGAGCTTCTCCCATTTCGTCGTCGACCTCATCGGCCGAAACGTTCGGATCGTAGGCGACATAACGCAAGGCTGCATCGATAGAGTCTCCTGTGAAGATACGCATTTCATTGCTGCAGGACGCTAGAAATCCTTCAAGTGCTATAAGTGCTGCTTCGTGGAGCTCCTCAATGTCAGGGTCAGCGGCCCCAGCTTCTGTAAGCTCCTCGAGTGACGACTCATATTCCTCTGCGCTTAGCGTTTCTAGGACTAGCGGTGCTATGGTTTTCAGATAAGGACCAAGACGCTGCGGAATGGATCTGGCGAGTGAGCCAACCATTGAAATAAGCAGTCGGCGCTTGGACCGTGCTATATCGGAAACTTGGAAGCTTTCAATCGTGCTGGAGACGAACGTACCCAGCAGGCGGTCGGGTAAATAGACCGCCAGAATTGAAATAGCAACTACAGCCTTCTTTTTAATGACCGTACTAGTCCGCTCGCTGTTCAGTATGTTCATGATGGATTTCTGCAAAGCTTGCTTCTCCGCATCGTGAAGCATAGGCCCGAAGCTTCTCAGCAGCTCTATCAGTACGTCAATGACATCGGCGTCTACCCCAGCTTTGGAATCTACTTCCAATAAGCCAGGAGGAGGAGCAGGATAATTCTTGAGTCCATGAGAGTTGACCACATACCCAACCAGGCGAGGAATCAGTACTTTGCTAATTGCGTTGTATGCATCCTGGGTGGGCTTTGCCGGTGGAACGCCAGTTGCGGGGGGAGGGAACGCAGTAACGAAGGTTCTCAGCGAAGCAGCTCGTATTGAGTTGTCCACTGAATTGGAAGTTTTGAGATTCGAGAGTTTCTCCAGTAGCGGTGGTAGGGTATCAGCTGGTATTTTCATCACTAGTGCTCCAAGGCTGTCATGATTATCAGTAAAGTCGTGATATTGGCTGTGATGGAGAATAAAGACCATCTGATAGCTTGATTCTGCACTTCGCCATTCTGATCGTCCAACGTCTTGAGAAGACCATCGGCGGCTTTGGTGCAGGTGTGGTAGTCACTGACGAGGAAATTGGGGGCCCCAGTATGCAAGACCTTGTACAGATCATTCAAGGACATATAACGGATATCCGAATCTGCATCGCTCAACTTGGGAAGGAGAGCTATGACGTTTCCTGGTGTTGACGGCTGTGGGGGCATCTTGAATGAATGCAACGCTCGGATAGTAACATCAAATGTAGAAGAGTATGAGCTAGAAAGGATTCGAGAATCAAGGTGGGAGCTGCCTAATGAAGGATGTGTGTGCCTTCACAGGTCGAGGTTAAGATCGTTGCGTTTTGTCATTGGCGTAGATGCCATCAAGTCTGCGACATGAAAAGAGGACTGACAAACGGCGGAGAAGGAGAGTACTAATTATCTGAACCTACATTCCACTGATATCGCATGCATGCAGACAAGGAGTCAACACTACACTCCTGGAACACTGGAATTATAAGGCAGGTCACTCTGCGGTTAGTCACTGTCAGTGATGCAGAAAGGGAAAGGCGCCGCAGATCAGCTCGCTTAGAGGGATTCCTGATCGGCCCTCGGGCCGATGAAGCTCGGCCTGTGAGGTCATTCCTGCCGGGATTGCTTTCTGAGAAGCTCTGTTACTGGCGACTTGAGCAAATTGTACCGACCTTATCGAGAGCACATCAAACGGATATTTTCCTAGTCTCTGCCTGCACAATGCTCGTTTCCCGAGCTTCGATCCGGTTCGCGAGGTGTCTGGCATCCTCTACTGCGAGGCCGGTACGGACTTCAGCGGGCAGTAATCGAACATGGCAACGGATCAGTCGAAGGAGTTATGCGAGTGAAGGCTCGAGTCACGGCGCTCATAAGGCAAGCAGCGACCTACCTTGGTATGTTCACCTGCAAAGCCCATGCCCCTGTATTGTGCGTTTTGGAGGCTCCTGAATCGAATCCGTCCTTGCACTCTACAATACGTCGAAAATTGTATTTGTAAGCTAATCACGCATTGCTAGGGCCATAACCTCTGCCGTCGTTACCATTCCCGCTATGATATACCTTCTGCAGCCCAGTCCAGACAGTGGTCACGGACATGGGCATGATGCAGATGAACAACATGGAGACGAGAGTCGAGAGGAACAGGACGAGGAAGAGGCCCAAGCAGGGGAAAGTAGCGACCAGCCCGCATCAAATAGCGAACCAGGCGATATAGTCCCAGACCTACGCAAAGCAAGCTCTCAGAAAGCAGAGGACGCAGACATGGAGGGAGATGAGCAAGGGGGTGAAGAAGAGAAGGCACAAGATCAATCGGATGACTCTGGTAGTGGAGGAGAAGATCATCAAGATACACCGGACACCTCAGACGACGAGCAGACCAAAAATGTTGCCCATGAGACAGACAGTGGTGGGAACGTCGAGGGCGTACAATTCAAAGGTGCTTCAAGTGCCACCGAAGATGGTGAGCAGAGTGATACGCGAAAGCACATTCCTGATGCGAAGGGCGGTAACAAGAAACGGATTGAGAGCCACTATGGCAAGAGGCAAGGTATAGCCGGTGACGACGATTTGGAGCCAGATGAGAATGGCAGGACAAAGGACAAGGTTTGCATGACTCTCTACCCGGAGATTTTTGGCCATGTGCAGATACTCATTATATTGCTAGCCCGCAACCGCGAAAGCACCTGGCGATATGACTACAATCTCCGGCAAGCAGGAAGGTATTTCGAACACGGATACCAAACATTCCACGGACCTCGTCAACGACCCCGCAAAAAGCAAGAAGGGCGAAGGCGGACCGGAGACAGCAAAATCCAAGGGCACCATAAGTCCAAACCGCCCCATGGTATGTTTTACGGATGTGACAAAATTTCATCTGAATGCACTGACACCATGATAGGCAGAGAATCGACCTGGGCCGGACGAGGGTGATGAGACTACTCGCTGAGGATTGCACTCCATTACATGGCCTATTGAATGCGATGTCTTTAGACTTTGGTGTGAGAGCAAAATCTGTAAAATTGACTTCTCGAACGAGCTTCTCGAACGAGAATTGATTGTTGCGTAGGACATGTACATAGGGAATGTTTTGACTATGTGATGTGTCTCTCAATCACGAGGTCGACCGACAAAGGTTCGGCTTTGCTTTGTAAAGAAGGGTGGGATCGTCCCATGGTCACGAGGTTACTTTCTTGTGAAACCCTGGGTCCGCTCAGGATTCACGCCCCGCGCGTTATCATGTTGGCTTCAATGTTTTTCCTCCTGCTCAACAGTCGCGAGATCACTGGTTTCACTGCAGGAGATCATTCTGCTACTCACACGAGACACCGGCCTACCAAGGCTGAAGCTGGCCCTGGAACGACAAGTCTCGAAAACTTCGTCCGCGGACGCAATTGATGGCTCACAATCCCCCTCTCTTCCACGGTCTTCTCAGTTCTCACCGCTGAAGACCACTCTCTTTACAGCTGGGTCTCCGCATCTACTTTGGACAGACCGCATTCATGACTTCGAGCCTCGATCCAGGACCTGGACTTGGCCCATTCGCCATCACCCAACGGCAACGGACTGATGTAATACAAACTGGCTGCATGTTGGTACAGCTCCGATCTCACATGGAAGTGTCGAGTCCCGGTCCTTCATGCCGCCATTTCCGGCATCCGAGAATCTCCCAAAACCCCAGGTCCCCAAGTGAAGAGAGGGGTCCAACTAACGCCAACAAGCTTGATTGGCCTACTTTAGGGAGATCAACGCCACAAAAGACCGAATTCCTTCTACTTCTACTTTAACAGGCACTTGATGATCCATTCGGTAAGTCCGCCGATGCTTTGCCGAATGAGCGGAGCGCTTTCAGTCTTTCTCCTCGACGGTCTAGCGCCATCTGCCGCCTCGGGCACGTTGGAAGCGCGAATGTAGAAGTACCACGTTTTACGGCTGTGTTGGGAACTTGGGACCTCTGCACCTACCGACTAGGACGCCTCAAGGTCGCTTTTCCTTGCCCATCGCATCTCCTTCTCTTGACCCTGTTGCTATTGATTGCTAGCCTGTCCGCTGTGCCTCTTCGCAGCGTCGTTTTTAGGCTTACCATCTTGTACATCAACTTAAAGTACCCTCGTGCCCATCTTCTAAAAGATAAAGGTACCGTTCGCGCCGGTACCCTGATTATTTCACAACCACTTTGCATCTCTCTCCCCACTAGCGTGCTACTACATCGTCTCATCTCCGCCCACACAGTCAGGTCAGAAATGACCTCATTTGAGCATTGTTCCTTGTCACAACCTCCTTATGCAGCAGTCGATAGCAGCGTGCTGGATTATTGAGCGATGAATCTATGGGTTATTGTACGGTGATCTTTCCTCGCCGAGAATGTCAATTCTCTTCTACAAGCGGCCAAAATATGTGAACACACCAGAAGGTCCACTTGATGCCACAACTTATCAAGACCATTTGAATCGCAGCAACCAATGCAAAGCCGCAATTCCTCCCGAGCTTTCCTTTGAACAGATCGTGGGTAACAAGGCAGCACCGGTACGTTTAGTACCCTAGAATATTGTATTGCAACTTACCGACCAATCTACAGCCATGTTCCCTTCAGGACTTCATGAATTACTTGTGCTACGTCACTCACGATGCAGAGAATCTACAGTTTTATCTCTGGTTGGCGGACTACTATCAGCGCTTCCAACGGTCTTCACCCTCTGAGAAACACCTGTCGCCGAAGTGGCAAGCAGATGAGCCCTATGATTCACAGAGCAACACCCAGCCGTTCTCACCCTTGATGTCAGAAAAGCACTTGTTGACTCTAGGACTCAAAGAGCAAGACATAAGTACAGTCAATAGCGAGGATGTGTCCAATGCATCTGTATGGGAGGAGCAGCAGACCAGATACTCTGCAGCTATTGATTCTATGGACTTGGAAGGTTTCACCTATCCCAACGTCATGGCGGCACCAGGCATGAGTTGGCAGGCTTTGGCGTCGCAACCTTTCCGTGCCGAGATTAATCGAGTAGCGTTTCATTACATTGCTCCAGGCAGCCCTCGCGAGCTAAAACTATCCGATCAGGACCGGGCTGCCGTACTCTATGCCCTTCAGCAAACCACCCATCCATCTGCTTTTACATTAGTCAAGAGGATGCTCGACAGCGCTTTGCGCTATCAAGCGCATCCAAATTTCATACGATGGTCCATCTGCAACGGCAACAGGCCACGAGCAATCTTCCTCCGCTCATTCGCGGTGATGAATATCACCATTGGTTTCGCGATTGCGATCACTCTGACCCTGTCATCGTATCCAAGATATTGGCGAATATTCGCCGCATTAGAATGGTGGTTCGGTATGATCAACCTTATTGCTTCGTGCCAGGGTCTATGCGTTCTTCTACACCGGCGGCACACTAGGAACATCAGGCCATGGGAAACCGCAGACGACAACAGGCCTTCCAAATGTACACACGATGAAGAAACTGGTGTTAAGGATATGAACGTCCAATACGACAACACCACATCACGATGGCCAGTGAAGATGGAGATTTTTGGAGCCGCCAATAATTATAATGGGGAGCCCTGGCTGCCGTTAGAGGATAAAAAGTCATGGTGGCGCAGAGTATCAGATTGCAAGATCACTGTTCACCCAGGGGGCCTGTCAATCATTCAGGACATGATCATCAGACAAGCAGAGGCCTGGGCTCTGATCTTTACCGTTCCACTCACTGTGGGCTTCGTTGCGATCCCCAAAGGGAATTACTTCTAGATTCTACGGTTCGGGCACTTCGCGCGAATGGCGAGAAGTTGGGGAGCCTTTGTAAATTGACTACTATACCCGATCCATGAAGCATCTTGATGAGCAATTGACTTATGGCCGGCATACAGAGGGTGGTGTTCGATGCGAGGATAGCTCATGAGGGGCGACAACATCATAGCGCTAGGACCCAGGGCATGGGGATGGATGGTGCACGATTCTTATGAGACAGCCACCAATGTACATAGCGACAGTGATTGCACATCACATGTTGGAAATACATCGAACAGGCGTCGATCTCCAAGACTGTGATCGGTAGATCGGTAAATCGTACGAAGTAAGGTACTTCATCCGCTTCGAACCTGGCTGAGCTATGCCGCTTCAGGCCTCCTGTCGCGCTAGTGCTTCAGGAGGTTCCAGCGCTTACGGGGCCTGCTATGCATTGAAACTCTTTGCTCGGGATCCAATGGCAGCAGTCCTTCGTCGTCCAAGTGGCTCAGCAACGGATGGCGGACGTAATCAGTTCACCTGCAAGGCAATGTGACCGGTAGCATCAGCGCATGGCTTCGTCGAGACCCGCCGACTTTCGATTCGAATCTCCTTCTCCACCATCGCTCCTGGCGCTCTGGCTCCTGCATAGTGATATCAGAACGAGCGATCACATCTTCGACGGTCCATCGCATGGGCCGGGACCAAAGCATCGCAATCAAGAATTGTGGCTCCGTCGGACATCTAGCCCAGGGGCCCTATTGTACTGACTTCTCTCTCGGAATGGCATCAGATGTTCGATCGTTGCAGAATGCTGCGAGCGAACCCAAGAGTAAAGCCGACAGTGCAAAAACACACCCAGGACATATTCAGACGAACAACCTGACCCGCAACCCACGATACTCTTACTTAGAGACTCCAGTCGAGATGCAGGGGGCCACTTTCCAGCAGTTCTCCAGCCCAACAAACTCGACCATTGACGAATCCCCCATATCGCCACAGCGGGCGTATACAGACAGCCTCTATGGAGCCACACCTGTCACCCTAAGCCCGCCTGAAAAGCCACCAGTGATGCGAACACCATCGCCATACGGATTACCGCCTCCACCAGAGGTTCATCCGGCATATTTCGCTCCTGAAGCAGTGTCTACGCACAGTATGCAGCAGAGTGCGCCCGCAGCGGCGGAGCCGCTACCCGTCAAGAGTTGCGAGGGACATGAGACGGGAGCGCGTGTTGATCAGCAGGAGTTTACAGACGGTCACGGGACGGAAAATCCGCCAAGAAAGCTGGCTTCGCAAATCCGAGTGCCTACTGTATATAACCCGGACTCGCTAGCTGGGCCCAACGGAGCTTTAGACAATCATCGGCCTGGTCAGGTCTCTCATCCCAATGCTGCAGTTGACCCGGAATGGAAGCACGGAATGTGCACACCGGATGCGCTGTGCTGCCTCGGGATCTTCTGCCCGTGCAACGTCTACGGGAAGACCCAATACCGACTGTCAAAGAAGGCCAAGAAGCAGGACCCGACGGACTTGCTGGGGTATGAGTCCTGCAACGGGTCGTGCGGAGTTTTTGCTGTTGCTTGCGGGTTCCAATGTAAGCATTCCTTCGAGACATCGCAGCGCCTTACTGAACCTATACCTAGGGATCCTTGCTACCATACAGAGGCAGCGAGTGAGGAGATCCTATCATTTGAACGGTGCTCTAGGCTCCGATTGCTTGAAGTCGCTCTGCTGCTGCTGCTGTGTAGTCGCCCAGAACGAAAGAGAAGTTCGAGATCGCGAAGATTACATCCGCAGAAATGCCGGGCCTGCAAATGCTGCCTACGTTGCGCCGGGGACAATGACCTATGCACCGCCGCCGAGATGATTCATGATCATTATGGAGGTAGAAGGGATCTACTTCGCGACGCCCGAAATTCTAGAGGTACATGTGCCTTGGCGGCAAATACATTTGCAAGCTCGAGGCTTGTTGAACAAGTTTCACTTCATATAAGGCAAAGTTCACAAAAGTAACCCTTACTGAGTGGGTAGCATGCTTTCCTATCAGCGACGTGGACGGCCATCATATTCTCATGCAAAGACATGACAACAAGGTCGAGGGACACCGGATTCCGTGAAGCGCCCCAGAATAGCAGGATGCATGAATTTTCTGTAGCCTCCATGCATCTGGACACCAGGTCACAGACGACGGGCTTCCGGCTTGTCTATGACGCTTGTCGAGCACTGATAAGGCCCACTTGATGAACCATCGAGTACTGATGCTCTATGGAGATAAATCAACAGAGAGCAAGCTGATCATGATGTGGTGCGAGCAAATGACGGCGGTGAGGTGCATGCCGGGGATTCCGGAGGATTGTGAGAGTGACGGCGCTCTGGGGCGATGATGACAGGGTTGAAGAGGCGAGGAGTTGTCTAAGTATACCCAATTCATCTAAATGCAAAAGGAGGCGGCAATGGATCTTCTGCTTCTGGCCGACTTTGTGATAGCACGGGAAGACCACGGATCGAGCAGCGGATGGAACACCAACGCGCCAGAAGGCGTTGAGCCATATGAAGCTGTTGTCAGTACTGGCTTGTTGAAATGGTATCATCGAGTGATTGTGGCTTCGTGAGCAGCAAGAGGACTACTCACCCTTTCCAATCTCTAGGTAGTGCAGCTTGAAGGAAAGCGAAAAGGCATTCCTTATCACAGTTGCCAGGAAGACTTGGAATGTTATTCGCTGCTTTTTTCCTACTTTAAGTCGGGTCAATCCAGTGGTGCACGATGCATACCATCATCTTTGTTTGCAGCTCAATGCTCTTCTTTCAACGCCCAATACAAATTAGAGACAGGGCTATACAGTAAGGGAAAGTGCAGGGATCTGCCCCAAGGACGAACACGATAGGAATATTGTGAAATGGACAATTGAAGAAGACTCAGTACAAGTAGAGACCGCTTTGAGCATCCTCGGACCGCTCCAATAAGTACTTGAGTATCTCATATGTCCTTTCCACGGTGTACGTGAGCCGTCGCATCTCGCAACCTACCCGGACTAGGAGTTCGCTTGTTTTTATACACACCGTCACAAAATTCCCACCTGCCGAAATGCCGAATTCACGTAGTGTCAATGGCAGCAGTTTCTCCACGTCGACCCCAGCTACAGAAACCTTCAATCAACAAGTTCATCATAGCTCTTTTTCTTACAAAGTCTAAACCCGCAAATACCTCAGTGCGAGGTGCGTGTGACTGTGCACAAACTATGGCACTACTGACAGGTAGAATTGCCAGACCATCTCTCTCGTCTCAGAACCTTCATTCGGCGAGGTAGCAGGATCAATGATGATGGAAGCGGCAGCAGCCATGTCGACACCGTCGAGTTCTGGAAAGACTCCTATCACAGATCTGAGGCCAAGCAGACCGAGCTGCGTGTGAAGATCTCAGATCTGGAGCAGCGGCTTGGGCAACTGTCAACACCGGCGAGGGCAGCTCCATTGCAGCCGAGTACGCAAGCAAAGAGAAAGAGGAGTGAAGGAGTCACTGAGGGACCCAGTGGTAGGGCAAGGAAGGCAGCCAAGACTGCCAGCAAGAACCTTGGCACAGGGACCTGTGTCGAGGACCTGGATACAATCGCGCTTGGTCTGAATACGTCGGATGATATGCAGGGTAAGTGGCTTCTCGAACCCTCTTCGCTGAGGAGACGCTAACTTCGCAGCGAGCAAATTTCTACACGATGTGCACATGCTCCGGCGGAGGTCTGAACAACGAGGCATAACAGCCGGGGAGCTTGCGAGCCATCTTATGCACATATGCCTTGATATGCGCCGCATGATAGCTGGTGTCGAAACACCCATGTCTCCAAGCACGCTTGCATCGTATAACGGCCGCAAGGGCACAACAAGAACCCAAGAGCAAGCTATCGTCCACAAGCAAGCGGCCGTTCAAGATCAAACCGAGAACAACCTTGCTGCCATCTCGCGAGCATTCCCCATCTTGCTAAGCACTTTAGAAAAGGTGAGCTATATGTCGGAAGGTAGCGAGGTCGCAGGGCAAATGACACATCATCTGATTTCTGTACTGCGGGATCTACTCGACCGTCTATGCTTGTTGTGCACAACAATCGGACGAGAGGAGCACGCTGCTGCTATGCGAACGAAAAAGCCGCAAGCCAGAGCTGATAAGCAAATCGCTGACTACCTTGCAGCGCCCAGCGCAAGCCCAGACGCAGAAGGACGACAGTCGACCAAAATGCTGTGCCAGCTAGGTATTGCAGCAATGAACGCTCTCGATCTATGTCGAGCGGCGAACAATAACGTACTCGAGGGTTTCCTGTTCTTCTTGCTTCATCGCGCAGGTAACTTGCTTCGAGATTTCGTCTTCTGCGATGAAGATGAACAAAACATCAATCTTTTTCCAACCTCCGGCGATAGCGAGGCCGCTGCCATTCGTGCAGCTGAGGCACCCTATCTTTTCCCTCTTCTCAAATATGCTATTACACTCACGGCCAAACGACACGTCCCAGCTACGCCTACCCACGCCAGACACGGTCGTATCCGGTCGTTGCGCATTCAAGGCTCCCATAGCAGCCACGACGGCATGACCACCAAAGCTAGGATCAAATTGCAGAACACTTTGCTGCGAGCGGTATTCGGCGACAACGTGACCGAAATAGGAGAGAGCCTGCAGAAGCCGCTTGACGTCAGTCTCGAGTTCTATAATATGAAGCAGGTAAAAGAGGGGCTTCGTGTAGGGGAGTGGTTCAAAGATGAGGTGTGGAAGACGATTGGGTGGGATGTGCTGAGGGAAGTGATTGCTTGGAAATAAGTGTTAGAGGGACAAGTAGACTTGCTTGGAAAAATGCTGAAAGGGCGGACTGGGTATGGCTCGCTGCGGTTGCCATCTATCGCAAAATACTCGCTGATGAGAGCAATGTCTATCTGAGGCAGCGCTTTGATTGACTTCACCTTAGGCTTCTCAGTATCTAGCCAGGACATGGCCTTCGCATTATAGCTATCATTGATGACTATCGTTGATGACCGTCACTTGGAAGTGCTTTCTTTGTGTTTTCGATGACCGTCATATGATTATCTCACGTTTCAAGTCATTAACAACCATATATCTCCCCACACCGATCCACCCCCACCGGAACCACCTCATCTGGCTCTTGTGTCCTTGCCTCATGGCCTGCTGCCCTTTTCTCCACTGCCCTAGGTCATTAACAAAGAATAACCTTCGACGCCCCTCAATCTTTTTCTTGCTCTTCTTACCACTCGCACCCGCGAAAGCATCGCGTAGCACACCCAATAGCAGTGTGATAGGCGCATCAAGAATGGCCGCATACTTTCTCAGTACATTAGTCGATTCCAGGGTGTAGAGCTCCACCGGACATCCCCACCCCGCTTTTCCTGTCATCATGCTCCCCAACCAAGCCTTTGCGCCATAATACAGCGAAATATGGTTCGTATGCCCACTAACACCATATCCATCAAATGTTACCAGCATATCAATGGTGGCTTGCGGCGCCTCCTCCTTCTCTACAGCATCCTTCCTACTCGTCACCCCATTCACCTTCCTGGCTGCTGGTGACGTAGACGTGCTCTTGCTTTTCGATGATGGGGAGGAAGATTGCGGCACGAAAGCGGACGAGAGCACACCGGAGATTTCGGACTTGGACCACAACTGCCTCATGTTGTCTGGGAAAGAGGGCGAGTCAATTATGAATACGTCGGTGGAGGGCTCACGAAGACCCAGGAGGGATGCTGATGCTAGGAGCTCTTTCTGGCGGGTGGGGCCCAGGCCGTCGACATTTCCTATGCATTACATGCGTCAGCTTCGCTCCCTACACATGATCCTCCGTTGACCCGAGCGGCGCGCGAATTTCAGTTGTGCGAGAAAGAAGATAGGGTGGTTACCGGTACTTAAGCAAAGGATCTTGACATGGTTACCAAGCTCCGGCGCCGTGAGCGCGAGCAGCGTAGGCGCAAAGAACATGGCTTCGTCATCGGGATGGGCGATCAGGAGACAGATGCGCTTGTTGCGGATCTGGGGAAAGGAGGTGCGGCTTAGTTGGGCGGTATAAAGCCAGCATGTCGTCAAGAGTATAGGTAGAGCAAGGAGAACAGGTAGGGAGAGCTCCATTGCGCAGAGCAATTCGAATCACGAAGGCTGGGTACAATGAAGAACTGGGAGTGGCGGAGAGATACCGTACCTGCTTTTAGGGCTGACGGCTGCAGGAGCCTTGGCAAGGATGACGACTTCCCGACTTCCCGCTTCCATAATCCACAGACTACCACACTCTCCGCCCTTGATCTGGGCATGGCAGAGTCTCAACCACCTCGGAATCGCAAGGAGCGCCGGGCCCAAGCCAAGAAGAACATTGGCAACGCAAACAATATCACCCTCGTCCAACCTGCCCGCGGTGGTCCGAAACAGAAGACCCTCCTCGAAATCGCCGCCGAGCGACAGCTGGTGCCGCAACCTTCCTTGAAAAAAGATGACCTGGGTCCGGAAAACACATCTGTCGTCACCATCAACCCCGATGGTTCCATCTCGTATCCCTCTGAAATGAGATCCTCGACCGCCAAAGAAGAAACCATCTCGCCCTGGCTGGACATAGCCCTCTACACCAGCACCCTCCTTTTTCTCCACTTCACCCTCACTCTCCTCGTCAAACACCAATACGCCCACAGCCGCCCTGAGATTTGGCCGCTTTTCCTCTCTTCCACCGTCTTCAGCCGCACGCCTCCGCTACTGCTCCTCCTCGTTGCTTTCCTGCACCCGCGTGCTTCACATCCCGTGATGCAAGTGGGGTTTACGGCTATGGCGATAGCGGCAGGGGGTTATCTGGTGAAGATAAGTAATGAGGATCCATATATGGCAGTCATGAAGCAAGCGCCGGAGTTGGGAACATTGTGGGTTTGGAGTGTCGTCGAGTGTAGATGGGAGTTGGCACTGACGGGGGCGCTGGCTGTTGCGGGGTGGGGTTGGGTGAAAGGGTATGGATTCTGGTGAAGAGTCGTTTTGGTGATGATGATGGGACGAGACTCTGCTATGCGATTATTCCACAGGCACACAGGGTGGATATTGAGCATCGGCTTCTATGGCCCTTGTCAGTATCAGATCTGTGGCCACGATGGAATCATCAATTGCAGTGTTATTGAATGGGCTTCATTTGGCCATGAATCACATGCCTCCCGACAAGGATGAATTCTTCAAGTGGATCCTATCTAGTTCTCGCGATTGCTCCGCTTGCTGGGATTTACCAAGTCAGGTATGAACAACACTTCTCGAGCCAGCTATCTGTTTGTTTCCTTTGGCATACAAACACTGAATTCCCAAGCGGTATTCTTGTCAAGCAATGTTAGTTTTATCCGTGCATTGTTCTCCCTAAAGGCTCGCACTGTTGACAGAGTTCATATGTTCACGAGGCTGACTACTTTTGCAACCACAAACCCAAGCAGGTGTGTTACCAAGTGGAGAATTGTAAGTGCAATACCAGTATACTGATTTAGTCCTGGAGTGTGCACTGTTTCACGCATCCACGTGTTCACAAAGTTGACTCTTTAGCCAATTCCGCTGTGCAGCAATGTAAGTCTCCTGCCACACTATTTGCGCCTCCCCAAAAGCATTCAGTCTCCCACGCTTTCATGTGATAACGATAATGACATTTTTGGCAGTATGGAAGATGTCTGCATCGTGTATGAGGGGCATCAAGTCTCAGTGCCATATGAGGTGGTCAATGTGATCATCATAGCCAAAGAGACATCTGGTACTACGCATGAGACTTGGCCTACCTTGGCCGACGAGTATGTTGCCCGAATTTTGAAATACTGGGCTCCCGACAAGGAGTCAGAAAGCGTTAAGTACGACTATCGGGTTCTGCTCGAGGAGAAATCGGTGCAGCAGATCTATCAGGGCATCCACGAACAGGGAGGACTGTGGCGGGCTTTTCCCAAGAAGAAGCCACTGGCAGCATCGACGGCGTTGAGAGCGGTCCTTGACATTACCAAGACGATGCACTACTGGCGAGCCCTTGAACCATATGAGCGCAAGACGATCAAAAAGATGAGGAAGCATTGGCGCAAGGCTCTAATGGAAGAACTGGATGAGGAGGACGAGACAATTGTGATTTCAGATACCGAACTGGAGGCATATCATTTGCTTGGGGAAGGAGTGGCTGATCTGGACTCGCGCACATAAATTTCTGCCCGACTTTCTGGCCCAAGAGTACTCTGGGTATGTCAATACCCCTTCACTCAGATTAACAGCTCGCTAATAGCTCGTGGGATCAGAGGCAGACTCGAGCAACACTCTACATGTTGTGCGAACCATCCAAATCGAAATAGCAGGTCGCGCTGGACGGCATGGTTTCTGTTGGAGGAGGCTGGATTGGGAGGGAGCTGATGTAGATAGAGCATGTCGTTGGTTGCAATAATGAATGTTCAAGGGGCATAGCGGAGACAGCGGAGACAGCGGAGATGGAATCAGACAACTGAACCAGCCGCATCCCACTGCCCAAAGCAGCGCTAGCGCATCCGATGAAATAGATCGAAGTAGAAGTACTTTACGTAACGAGAATCACGTTCTCTCATGAGCCAATTGCCTCAGTAGCCTCTCTTGTGCTGTTGTGCATGACCTCCAATGCTGGAGCCAATGAGAGCGCGCGTACCACGGACCAAGGTCCGTTCAGCCCTCGCCATTACTCCATCAGAATTCCGAGCGCCCAAGAGCCGCCCAACGAAGGAACGAACCAGCGTTGTTACGTGCTGAGGATGATGATGCTGGACGTTGGACGGGGACTACCTTCTGGCAAAAACATGACAGTGGCGGCAAGCACGATGGGGACCATGATGAATTCTCCCAAGATGAATCCTCACGCTTGCTCTTCAATCCCTTGTGTTCACGTGGAGAGAGACAGTCGGATTGCTAGCCTACCGACACCCTTCGGTCCCGCCGTAACACATCATGCCGTCGCTTCTCCAAGGCTTGCGAACCTCCAAACCTCCACGCTCCCCTCCCAAATACTCCCTGGACGACCCAATACACCCCGACAGAGCGGCGAGCAAGGAGAACAAACCTCTGCCTGGAACCATGGATATCCTTCGTCATGCCAAAGACAAGCGTCGCAGCCTCACCGACACTTCACCCTCGTCCTCGCCATCCACGAGGAAGGCGACCAAGCATAGTCCCAGACTGGCTCCTGCAAAGCCAGCGACGCTAGAGGTAGACATGGAGTCTCCTCCTCTGGTATTCTACGGTCCCCCAGGGCAGTCGACTGGGGCTCTGCTGTCAGGACAGCTCATCCTGACCCTCAAAGAACCAGAAGTCAGTATCAAGACGTTTGAAATGGTCCTGCTCGCCACAGTTTCCACCAAACGACCTGTCAAGCATGACTGCCCCGACTGCACCACCAAAACTACCGAGCTATTCCGTTGGAGATTTCTTTCCGAGCCTGCGCACTTCGCTAGGAAGACGCACGGCTTTCCCTTCTCATACCTCCTCCCGGGACACCTACCAGCGACATGCCATGGCCTTTTGGGCAACATTGACTATACCCTCTCCGCAGAAGCAATAACCAATTTCGCCGACCCCATCAATGTCACACGCACGCTCATCATCCAACGAGCCCTGATGCCAAATCAGGACAAAACCTCCACCCGCATATTCCCTCCCACCAACCTCGTTGCAACTGTCATCCTCCCTTCCGTCATCCATCCGATCGGCGAATTCCCCATCCACATGCGGGTCGCCGGCGTTGTTACAAAATCCAAGGATAACATCACCCGCTGGCGAATACGGCGTCTGCACTGGCGTATCGACGAGACCTTTAAAATCGTCTCCGAAGCCTGCAAGAAACACGCCGCAAAAGTTGGTGGCGAGGGGAAAGGGATTCTCAATGAGGAGACTAGAGAGATTGGTCGTGACGAGATCAAAGAGGGGTGGAAAACCGATTTCGACACCGAAGGCGGGCTGATCGAATGCGAGTTCCCGGCTTCAATTAAGCCTGGCTCTAATCCATTATGTGACGTTGAGTCGCCTACCGGGTTGTGCGTAACCCACAATTTTGCGGTTGAGATTATCGTGGCGGAGGAGCACTGCACCCAGAAGAATCCAAAGCAAGCGATACCGACGGGGTCGGCGAGGGTTCTGAGGATGCATTTCAAGTTGACGGTCACGGAGAGGGCGGGGATGGGGATCAGCTGGGATGAGGAGCAGCCGCCAATGTACGAGGATGTGCCAATGAGCCCGCCGACATATGCGAAGATGGCGGATTATGAGGGCGACCCTTTGCCGGATGAAGATTTGGAGAGGATGCGGTGAGGAGGGTGGTACTGAGATGGTGTTGACGAAGCTGTCGACTCCCTTGAATTCGGTTGATGAATTCGCATTACTGTTGGGTCGAGACATTGATTCCGCAACATATCAATATGAATGGGCGGACTGGACTTGGGAACCGTGGCTGGAAAATCCAGCCTCGATCCTTACTAATGAGCATACTTAGGGAGTTTCTTTGCGTGGTGGACCAGAGGAGCGCTTGTTTGCTGTTTTCCTTGCATCCATTTTGCTATCATGCCTCCACAGCGTGGCGTTTGGTGTCGGAAAAACCATACCCCCTTTCTTCTAGCTTACTCTGTATTACACTTCATTCAGCAGCTTACCATAGTCAAATCAAGAGATCACATAATCCATCTCTTCATGCAGTACATCACCTCCCCAACTACCCACCACCATCCTCCACCGCCGGCACGTCCAGCCCAAATAACCTTACCGCATTCTCGGCCATAACGCCTCTCATGCCCTCCTCATCTCCCTTGAAAACATCCCGAATAGCATCGACATTGGTCCTTACACTCGGCCACTCGCCCTCCTCCTCGTCGGCACCCAAGGGCGGAAAAAAAGGATGATCCGTCCCAAACAGCACCTTCTCCCCTCCCACCATCCCCACCGCCGCCCTCAGCCCCGCAGCCCCATAGCTCACCCCATCCAACCAGACATTCCTCCGCATCACCTCCCTCACCATCCGCCTCGGGCCTCTTACCCTTCCTCGTTCCCCACCTGCCCATCCATCGCTCCCGGCCTCCCGCTCGTCATAGAACCCCCGCTCATGCTCCACACAGCTCTGCACCCTATCCCCCAACCCCGCCACCGCACCCCCCGCATGCGCAAGCATGACCCTCAGCCCCTCAAAGCGATCAAACACGCCCCCCAGCCACATCCGCGCAAACGCCACCGTCGTCTCCATCGGGAACCCGAGGCTCAGCGGCAACACGTGCCCGGAGTCCTGCATCCTGGGGCCGAAGACCTCGCCCGGGAGCCCGTAATGCGGATGGATGAAGACCAGCAATTTCGACGCTTGCAGCGCCCCCCAGACGGGATCTAAAGCTGGATCATCGAGCCCGGAGCCTAGGCCAGTGGTGCCGATGATGACGCCCCTGCAGTGCCTGCGCTCGCGCAGTTGCTCGATCTCATGGAGGGTGGACATCACGGGGGCGGTCAGCGGCAAGGTTCCGAAGAAGGAGATGCGCCCGTGACTCGTGGCGGAAAGGTGTTCGAGTTCGTTGTTGATCTTGGTGGCCCAGGGTGGGGATTCGTGGGGCGAGAGGAAGTCGAGCCAGGGGTTGGCGAGGGAGAGGATGGAGTGGGTGATGGAGTGGTGGGACATGAAGGCGAGGATGGAGGGGAGGGAGGAGTAGGAGGGGGTGATGGGGCGGCCGAGGAGGTGGGGAGGGG
>JAABUS010004208.1_pt1 | contig 21283 bp, 24 predicted proteins | sample 5560161 | NCBI WGS metagenome assembly JAABUS01 (sample SAMN10711885, study PRJNA513376) | rock metagenome | isolation source: Antarctica rocks | place: Antarctica: Victoria Land, Trio Nunatak nord | collected 2016-01-04
CGACGCCATGACGGAGATCTCCTGACGCTTGGGCAACGCGTGACTTGAACGCAGGGACATTCCCACGCACGATCCCGGCCCGGCCAATAAAGCCAAGAGAGGATCGTCCATGACCGTCACCCGCCGCGCCGCGCTCGCCGCCGCCGCATCGGCCCTGCTCCCCGGCCTGTCCCGGAGCACCTGGGCACAAAGCGCGCCGATCCGCCTGGGCGTGCTGAACGACCAGTCCGGCAACTACCGCGACGACACCGGGCCGCTCTCGGTCTTGTGCGTGCGGCAGGCGGTGGAGGAGTTCGCCCGGCTGCACCCGGAGGTCAAGGCGGAGGTGCTGTCGGCCGACCATCAGAACAAGCCCGACATCGGCGCCGGCATCGCCCGGCGCTGGTTCGACGAGGGCGGCGTAGACGCCATCATCGACGTGCCGACCAGCTCCGTCGCCCTCGCGGTGAACACGGTCTGCCGGGAGAAGAACAAGGTCTACCTGAACTCGGGCGCCGCCACCACCGACCTGACCGGCGCGCAGTGCAGCCCGAACACGGTGCACTGGACCTACGACACCTACATGCTGGCGAAGTCCACGGGCGGCGCCATGGTGAAGTCAGGCGGCGATTCCTGGTTCTTCATCACCGCGGACTACGTGTTCGGCCAGCAGCTCCAGCGCGACACCGCGCGCTTCGTGCAGGAGGCCGGCGGCAAGGTGCTCGGCGCGCGGTCCTACCCGTTCCCGGAGACGGCGGATTTCAGCTCGCTGCTGCTGCAGGCGCAGGCGTCAGGCGCCAAGGTGCTGGGCCTGTGCAACTCCGGCACCGATACGGTGAACTGCATCAAGCAGGCGCACGAGTTCGGGCTGACCAAGTTCATGAAGATCGCGGCGATGCTGATGTACGACGGCAACGTGCGCTCGGTCGGGCTGGAGGACAGCCAGGGGCTGATGATGACCGGAAGCTTCTACTGGGACCTGAGTGACCGCACGCGGATGTTCTGGGAGCGGATCAAGCCGAAAACCCCGTCGCAGCCGCCGAACATGATCCAGGCCGGGTGCTACGCGGCGACGCTGCATTACCTGAAAACGGCGGCGTCGCTCGGCCCGGCGGCGGCGAAGGCGGACGGGCAGGCGGCGGTCGCGCACATGAAGTCGATGCCGACCGACGACGACTGCTTCGGCGCCGGGCGCATCCGGGAAGACGGGCGCAAGGTCCACCCGAGCTACCTGATGCAGGTCAAGACGCTGGCGGAAAGCAAGGGGCCGCTCGACGTGCTCAAGCTGGCGGCGACGACGCCCTCGGATGCGGCGTTCCGGCCGATGAGCGAGGGCGGATGCAGCCTGGTGAAAAGCTGATGGCGGCGGACGGCCCGGCGGACCTGCTTTATGAGGTCCAGGACGGCATCGCCCGCGTCACCTTCAATCGCCCGCAGGCGCGCAACGCCATGCTGTTCAGCATGTACGAGCGCCTGGCCGAGATCTGCGCGGAGATCGAGGCGGACCGGAGCATCCGCGCGCTGATCCTGACCGGCGCCGGGGACAAGGCGTTCGCGGCCGGCACCGACATCTCGCAGTTCCGCGCCTTCAAGACGCCGGAGGACGCGCTGGCGTACGAGGCGCGAATCGACCGTGTTCTCGGGGCCTTGGAGCGGCTGCGGGTGCCGACCATTGCGGCCATCGCCGGCGCCTGCACCGGGGGCGGCGCGGGCATGGCGGCGTGCTGCGACCTGCGGATCGCGGCCGGCACCCTGCGCTTCGGCTTCCCCATCGCCCGCACGCTGGGCAACTGCCTCAGCGCCTCCAACTACGCCCGCCTGGCCGCCCTGATCGGCCCGGCCCGGGTGAAGGACATGGTGTTCACCGCGCGGCTGATCGAGGCGGAGGAGGCCCGGGCCATCGGCCTCGTGAGCGAAGTCCTGCCGGACGCGGCGGCGCTCGCCGAGCGTGCGGACGAACTCGCCCGAGTGGTCGCCGCCCATGCGCCGCTGACGCTCCACGCCACCAAGGAGGCGCTGCGCCGCATCAAGGACCGCTCGGTGGCGCCGGGCGACGCGGACCATGACCTGCTGCTGATGTGCTACATGAGCGCCGATTTCCGCGAGGGGATGGAGGCGTTCCTCGGCAAGCGGGCGCCGGTTTGGCGGGGTGAGTAAGGCGGGGGGGTCGCGGCGGCTGTCCGCGGCCGGCGACGGAGGATCGTGACGATACGGCTGTATGGCGTCCGGGGCTGGGGTTCCGCAATCTCTGAGGGCATGCTCGCCCTGGCAGGCCAGAGCTACGATTTCGTTGACGTTCAGGGCTTCGACCATCCAGGCCCGGCCCGGGACCGGCTTGCTGCCGTCAACCCGCTGGTCCAAGTGCCAACGCTCGTGCTCGACGACGGCACCGTCATGACGGAAACGGCGGCGATAGCCCTTTACCTGTCGGACCGCGCCCCCGGCCTGGCGCCCGCGATCGACACGCCGGACCGGAGCGGGTTCTATCGTTTGCTGATCTGGCTGGTCGCAAACGTGTACCCGACGTTCACCTATGGCGACTATCCCGAACGCTGGGCGCCCTCGGCTGCAGGAGAACTGCTGGCGAGCACGGATCGCTACCGCGAGGCGCTGTATCATTGGCTGGAAGACCAAGTGGCTGGGCCGTTCGTGCTGGGCGACCAGTCATGCGCCTTGGACATCTACATCGCTGTCATGGTTGCGTGGCGGCCGGGCGGGCCATGGTTCAAGCAGAACACGCCCAAGCTTGTGAAAATCGCCGAACGAACCCGGCAAATCCCCGCCATCAATGCCGTGATGGCAGCAAACAGCGGGGCCTGACTCCGCCGTGACCCGCGTCAACCCAGCGCCGCATTCCAATAACGCAGGCTGTCGCGATTGACCGGCGCGCCCGTCGCCTTGATCCGCGCCACGATCTCGGCATGGAACCCGGCTGCATCAGCCGGGCCAACCAGGCCCCGGGTCGCAGTGATGATCCGGGTGATGCGCAGGTGGTTATGATCGTAGCCGGCCAGCCAGCCGTCCGTGTCGGCGTAGAAGCGCGCCATGCGTTCCAGGCCAGCGGGTAGGCCGGCCCGAGCCTGCGGGTCGCCGCGGATCGCCGCCGCCTCCGCCTCGCCCAGCACCGGCGCACCCGGGGCGGCGCGGCTGGCCTCTGCGGAGGGGAACAGCCATTAGATGAAGTCGTGCATCGCCTCGACCCGTGCGTCGTCGAATGCAAGCACGTCAGAGAGGCGCTGTCCGCGCCCGTCGCGTCCGGTTCCGCGTAGGAAGGCGTGGATGGGACCATGCGTATCGGCCATGGCGGACCGTCAGTGTCCCGGCGCCGGACCGGGCGGCAGCAGCCCGTCCAGCAACGCCTTGTGGAACCGGCCGGGCGCCTGGATCTGCGGGGCGTGGCCCAAGTCGGCGAACTCGACCAGCCGGGCGTGCGGGATCGCCGCCGCGGCGGCCCGGCCGAGCCTGGGGTAGTCGCCCAGCGTGGCCTGCACGGACGGAGGCGCCAGGTCCTTGCCGATGGCCGTCGTGTCCTTGTCGCCGATCATCAGCAAAACCGGCATCGAAAGCTGGCCCAGCTCATAAACGACCGGCTGGGTGAAGATCATGTCGTAGAGCAGGGCCGAGTCCCAGGCGACCCGGTCCCGCCCGGCGCCCCGCGCCATCCCGGCCAGCATCTGCACCCAACGCTCATACTCCGGCTGCCAGGTGCCGGCATAGTAGGTCGCGCGCTCGTAGTCCCTGATCCGGTCGGCGGTGGCGTCCTGCTCGCGCCGATACCAGGCGTCAACGCTCTGCCAGGGCACGCCCTTGGCCTTCCAGTCCTCCAGCCCGATCGGGTCCACCAGAACGAGCTGCTCGACCTCGCCCGGATACATCAGCGCGTAACGGATGCCGAGCATGCCCCCCGTGGAATGGCCGATCACCGTCGCGCGTGGGATGCCGAGTTCGGCCAGCAACGCGTGGGTGTCCGCGGCGAGCTGCTGGAAGCTGAACTGGTAGTGTTCCGGCTTGGCCGATTTGCAGAAGCCGATCTGATCCGGCGCGACCACCCGGTAGCCGGCCTGGCGCAACGCCACGACCGTCTGCTCCCAGGTGGCGGCGCAGAAGTTCTTGCCATGCAGCAGCACGACGGCATGGCCGTTGGGCTGGTCGGGCCGCACGTCCATGTAGGCCATCGCGAGCGGCTGGCTCTGCGCGGTGAACTGCCGACGCTGGACCGGGAACGGGTAGGAAAACTCCTCCAACTCGGCGCCATAGGCCGGCCCCTCGGACGCTGGCTCCGCATGGGACGGCGCGGCCAGCAGCAGGAAGGCCGCCAAGACAAGGAGCGCCGGGCCAGCACGGCCCTTGCCGTCAGGCATCGAGGATCGCGACGGCACGGGTCCAGCCGGCGGAGCCGCGGTGCAGCTTGACCGGGAGGGCGGAGATGAGGAACCCGGTGGGCGGCAACGCCTCCAGGTTGTGCATCTTCTCGATCTGGCAGTAGGCGCGGTCCCGCCCGACGCGGTGCCCTTCCCAGATCAGCCCGGCATCGCCCGTTTCCTGCACCCGCCGGCGGGTATGGCTGAACGGCGCGTCCCAGCTCCAGGCATCGGTGCCGACCACGCGGACGCCGCGCTCCGTCAGCCACAGCGTGGCCGCGCGTCCCATGCCGCAGCCGGTGTCCACGTAATCCGCCTCGCCGTAGCGCGCCCCGGCACGGGTGTTGGCGACGACGATCTCCAACGGCCGCAGCGTGTGACCGATACGGGCGAGTTCCGCCTCGATGTCCGCGGGCTGCACCACGTATCCGTCCGGGAAATGCCGGAAGTCCAGCTTGACGCCGGACTGGTACAGCCAGTCCAACGGGACCTCGTCGATCCGCATGGACGGCACGCCGCCGGGCGTCAGCGCCTCGTCCATGCGGGAGAAGTAGTGGTAGGGCGCATCCACATGCGTGCCGTTGTGGCTGCTGATGGCGCAGCGCTCGACGGCGGCGTACTGGCCTTCGGGCAGCTGGTCCACGCGTACGCCGAAATACGCGGCGATGCCGGGAGCGGACTGGTGGTGGTCGATGTACTCGATCTTCGGGATCATGTCCGGCGGGTCGCTGGCGATGTCGCCGCGCAGCGGGACGGACAGGTCGATGAGCTGGTGGGCCATGGTGCCTCGCATCATTGCAGCAAGCGCGGACAGCCGCCAGCCGCGACCGGGCGGAAGGCCTCGGCGCCCGGGATCGTGTCCAGCAGCGCGTAGAGGTCCCAGGGTCCGTGCGACTGCTCGGGCTGCTTCACGCCGAACACGTAGAAGTCGTGCACCATGCGGCCGTCGGGGCGCAACTCCGCATGGCGCACGACCTCGTCGGAGATCGGCAGCGCGTGCATCGTGCGGATGACAGTGCGGGCATCGGTGCTGCGGGACGCCGCGACGGCTTTCAGGTAGTGGCGCACGGCGGAGTACAGCCCGGCCTGGATCTGCGACGGCATCGCGCCTTGCCGGGCCAGGAAGCGCCGGGAAAAGGCGCGCGTGCCGTCGTCGATGTCCCAGTAGAACCCCTCGGTCAGCACGGTGCCGGCCGCGGCGGCAAGGCCCAGCCCCTTCACGTCCAGCACCGACAAATAGAACGCCACCAGGCGCTGCGCCCCAGTCTGCGCCCCAGTCTGCGCCCCCGTGCCCACACCCGTCCCCACGCCAAACTCGTGCGCCTGCTTGATCGCGTTCACCGTGTCGGCCCCGGCGTTGGCCAGCGCCACGATGTCCGCGCCGGACGCCTGCGCCTGCAGGATGAACGATGACAGGTCGCTGCTGGGGAACGGGTGGCGGGCCGAACCCAGCACGCGGCCGCCCGCGGCGCCGACAATCGCTTTGGCATCGGCCTCGAACTGCGTGCCGAACGCATAATCGGCCGTCACCAGGAACCACGTCGTTCCCGGCCGGGTCAGGCGGCGCGCGACGCCGCCGACCTGCGCGTAAGTGTCCCACATCCACTGCACGATGTGCTCCGGCTGGCATGCGTCGCCGGACAGCCGGGCGGTCCCGCCGGCAAACAGCGCCACCCGGTCCTTCTGCGCCACAAACGGCGCGATGGCGAGCTGGATCGCCGCGTTGGACATATCGACCAGCGCATCCACGTGCCCGGCGTCCACCCACTCCCGCGCGATGGCAAGCGCCACGTCCGGCTTGTTCTGGTGGTCCGCGGCGATGACCTCGATCGGCATGCCCCGGCACTCAGCGGCCAAGCAGTCCTCGGCCGCCATGCGTGTCGCCACGACCGACCCGGCGCCCGTCGCGTCCGAGTAAACCCCCGACAGGTCGGTCAGCACGCCCAGCTTGACCGCAGTCTCAGCCCGGGCGGCCGCGCCGCCGCCAACCGTCAACAGGACCGCAAGCGCCCAGCCTCGCCAACCCATGCATCCCTCCCCCGCCCTTTACAGGAATGCTCGCCCAAGGCGTGGCCGGCGGCAAGGCCGGTCGCGCCGCCTACCGGCCCGGCGTCGCGCCCGGCAGGCTCAGCAGCGGAACCGTCCCGCCGCCCAGCATCGTCGCCGGCAGCTTGCCGTCCCAGCGCCGGGTCGCCTCGTAATCGACGACGCGCGGGTTGGCCGCCACCGCCGCGCCAACCTGCTGCACGGCGGAGGCCTGCGCCTGACCGAGCAAGGCGGTCGCCTGCGCCTCCCCTTCGGCGCGCAGCACGGCCGCCTCCTTCTCGGCGCGGGCGCGGACCACCGCGGCGCGAGCCTCGCCTTCGGAGCGCGTGGTGACGGCCACGGCCTGCGCCTCCGCCTGCACCTTGGCCTGCTCACCCTCGTAGCGGATTCTGGCGACGGTGTTCTCCGCTTGCAGGGCGTCGTTCTTGGCCCGCACCGCCGCCTCGACCGATTGGGTGAAGGCGGCGCTGTATTCGATGCGGCTGAGCTGCAAATCCACCACCTCGATGCCGAAGCTTTGCTCCATGGCCTCCTGGACCGAACGCCGGATTTCGTTGGCGATGCTCTCGCGCTCGGCGGAGATGCTGACCGTGTTGCGCCGGGCGAACACGCGGAGCGCGCGGTCGGCGACGATGGGGCGAAGATTGCTGTCTATGTCCACGTTGCCTGACCGCCCGACGCTGTAGAGCAGCCGGAACACCGCGGACGGCGGCACGCGGTAGCTGATGCCGATACCGATCCGCACCGACTGGTTGTCGATGGTATAGACGCCGAGGTCCGGAGCCTGGAACGTCGTCAGGCTGACTTGCAGGGTATCGACGGACTCCACGAACGGCGTTTTGTAATGCAGGCCCGGCCCGATGGGCGCCGTGCTCGTCACCACGCCGAACCGCCGCACTCCGGCCATCTCCGTCGGCTGCACGACGAAGAAGCTGCCGTTGATTGCGGCCAGCACCACGATCCCGACGAGCCCCAGCAACACCCAGCGGCCGATCCGGCGAGGCCGGGCGAATTTCGGGCCGGCCGTCAGTCGCGCCAAGTCGCTCATGCTCAAACCTCCAGCTCCCCATGCCGGTGGACCCAGGACGGAAGCGAGGAGCGTCGTTTTTTAGACGATGCGGCCCGGCCCGGTCAAAGCCGTTGCGCGGTGGGCGCGGCGCCGGCGCCCGTCGCGCGCAGCGCCAGGTTGGCGGCCGCAGCCACCAGCACGTTCGCCAGCACCGCCAGCAGCCCGACATAGACGGTGTAGCTCGCCCCGCCGATCACGACCGTATGCAGCGGCTTCAACCCGTCCATGTAGGCGATGGCGCTCCCCCCGAAGAAGCCCACGGCCCAGCCGAGCAGCAGCGCCGGGGCGCGGAACCAGTTGAAGAACAGCCCGAACACGACGGAGGGGAAGGTCTGCAAGATCCACAGGCCCCCGAGCAACTGCAGGTCGAGCGCGTACTGCACCGGCGCGAACAGGATGAACAGCAGCGCGCCGCCTTTGACCGCCAGGCTGGTGATCTTGGCGACCTGCGCCTGTCCGGCATGGGTGACGGCTGGGTCGACGTAGGCCTTCCACACGTTGCGGGTGAACAGGTTGGCGGCGCCGATCGACATGACCGCGGCCGGCACCAGCGCGCCGATGGCGATGGCAGCAAAGGCGAACCCGGCGAACCACCCGGGGAACAGGGTGCGGAACAGCGTCGGCACCGTGTCGTTCGGCGTCGCGGGCTTCACCCCCGCCGCGTGCGCCATGTAGCCGAGCAGCGCGATCAGGCCGAGCAGCAGGGTGTAGGCCGGCAGCAGGATCGCGTTCTTGCGTATCGTGTTGGCCGATTTAGCGGCGAAGATGCCGGTCAGCGTGTGCGGATACATGAACGCCGCCAGCGCCGAGCCGAGCGCCAGCGTGGCGTAGGGCCAGTACTGCGACGCCTTGAGCACCAGCCCCGAAGGCGGCGTGGGCGGCTTCTGCGCGAACACTTGGCCCGCCGCCTCGAACACCGCGCCATAGCCGCCGAGCTTGTAAGGGATGAACGCCACCGCCACGAGGACGACGATGTAGATCATGATGTCTTTGACGAAGGCGATCAGCGCCGGGGCGCGCAGCCCGGCCGAGTAGGTGTAGAGCGCCAGGATCGCAAACGCCGCGATCAGCGGCAGCTCGCCGGTGAGGCCCAGCGCCTTGATGACCACCTCCATGCCGACAAGCTGCAGCGCGATGTACGGCATGGTCGCCAGCAGCCCGGTGAGGGCCACCGCAAGCTCCAGCCCGCGGGAGCCGTAGCGGCCATAGACGACGTCCGCGGCGGTGACGTGGCCGTGCCGCTGTGCGAAGGTCCAGAGCCGCGGCATGATGGCGAACACGATGGGATACACGACGATGGTGTAGGGCAGCGCGAAGAAGCCCTGCGCGCCGATGGCGAACACTTGGGCGGGCACCGCGATCACGGTGTAGGCCGTGTAGAAGTCGCCGCCCACCAGGAACCAGGTGATCCAGGTGCCGAAGTTGCGCCCGCCCAAGCCCCACTCGTCGAGGTGGGCGTGGTCGGCCGTGCCCTTCTGCCAGCGCGAGGCGGCGAACCCCATCACGGTGACAAGGGCGAAGAAGCCGATGCAGACGGACAGCGCCGTCCAGTCAAGCTCGGCGGCGACGCTCATGGCTCGTTCCCATGGCCGGCGCTGCGGTACACGATCCAGGTCAGGATCGCGGTCACGGGCACCCAGGCGAGCTGATACCAGTAGAAGAAGGGAAACCCGAACAGCGAGGGCGACGCGGTGTTGTAGAACGGCACCCACAGCAACCCGACAAAGGGAAGCAACAGCAAGACCCACATCGCGACGTTTCCTTTATGAATTGGCAGGTGCTGCGCACACCCTGTATCATTGGGCCTTTTATGTCGGGGCGGGGTTCGCGTTGCAAGCCGGCGCGGTGCCCGACGGGCCAGGGTCGTTCGCCGTCCCGCACTCATGTACCAGACAGCCGCCCATGCGCCGCGAGGAGGGCGGCGGCCACGGCCTGCAGCGCCGCAAGCTGCCGCCGGGCCAGCGTCAGCGCCTGCTTGTCCGGCCCGGCGGCGTCGCCGATCTGCTCCTGCAGCTCCGCCGCGTCCCGGGTGAAGCCGTCCCACAGGCTCTCGATCCGGGCCTGCGCCGCGGCACCGGCCATGTCTGGCTCGGACGCCCACCCGGCCACGATGGCGCCGACCTCCTGGGCGATGCGGGCCGGCGGCGCCCCGGTGGCGGCCAGCCGGCTCAGGGACGCTTGGGCGTCGTTCAACGGTGCGGCGTCGTCCCCGGCCATGCCGATGTCCCCTGGTATGCTGCGGCCGGTGGCGGCGGCCTCGCCCCACGCCGCGCCGGCATCACGAGGAGCGGCACGCCCCGGACTCCGGACCCGGCGGCGCATCCGCCGTGCGGGCCGTGCCCATGATCCTGGCGCGGTTGCGCTCGATCATGCGGTAGCAGGTGCACGCCTTCTCCTCCAGCCCCGCACGGTCCAGGACCGTGATGCGTCCGCGCGATTGGCGGATCAAGCCCTGCGTCTGCAGCGCGTTCGCCACGACGGAGATGCCGGCCCGGCGCACCCCCAGCATGGTGGACAGGAACTCCTGGGTCATCGGCAGGTCGTCCCCGTCGATGCGGTCCCGGCTCATCAGCAGCCAGCGCGCCAACCGGCCGGGCAGCTCGTGCCGGGCATTGCACGCCGCGATCTGCGAGTTCTGCATCAGCATGACCTGGATATAGCGCAAACAGCGGTCGCGCAGCGTCGGCAGCGCCCCGGCCATCTCGCGAAGCACCGCGGCGCGGAGGCGGTAAGCCCGGCCTGGCACCTGGACGAAGGCGCGATGCACGCTGACCGGCTCGGGGCTGAGCAGCACCGGCAGGCCCACGAAGCCGTCCCGTCCCGTCGTGCCGACTTCGACCAGGCCATGGTCCCGGGTGTCCGCGGTCAGGAACGCCAGGCCGGACTCCAGGAAGAACACCTCGTCAATCGGAGTCTCGGCCTCGTGCAGCACCTGCGACACGACGAGAGTCACCGGCGCCAAATGCGGACGCAGCCGCTGAAGCTCGTCGGCTGGCAGGGCACGCAACAGCTCATTGCGAAAACTGGTTTCGGCCGCGGGCACGACGGGCATCGCTGGTTCCAGGAAGAACGGTTGAAGAGAAGCTCAGACAGAGCTACTTCTAGGCACTTCTTGGCAGCTTTATGCAACGTTCCTCGTCTTCGCGGCGTTCGAAAACGTACCTAAAGACAAATTATGGGACTGAGTCGCTCAGTTTTGCAACAAAATGGCGTAGCCGGGCATAACAGCCGCATGCCGCCAACTCCAGGCCTGGACGGTCGCAGATCGCGATCCGTCCACGGCTATGCCGCACCAGGCCGGCCCCCTGCAACGCGCCCATGGCGATGGTGACGCCGGGCCTGCGCACCGCCAGCATGGCCGCCAGCAGGTCCTGCGTCAGCGGCAGCTCGTCGCCATCCATGCGGTCATGCGCCATCAGCAGCCAGCGCGCCAGGCGTTCCGGCAGCGTATGGCGGCTGTTGCAGGCGGCGACCTGCGCCACCTGCGCGAGCAGCGTCTCCAAGGATTGCCGCATCGCCCGGCGAAGCGCCGGCGCCTGCTCCAGGCTGGCGTGCAGGATATCGGCGCGGATGCAGTAGGCCGTCCCGGGCACCTGCACCACGGCCTGCAAGGACGAGGCCGGGTCAGCCGCGAGCAGCACCGGCGACCCGACCACGCTTTCCCGCCCGATCAGGCCAACCTCGACCCGTCCCTCGGCGCCTGCAGCCTCCGCCACCAACGAGACGTGGCCCTGCTCGACAAAGTACGCCTGCTCGACCCGGCCGCCGGCCCGATGCAGGATGTCGCCCTGGATCAGCCGGATACGGGCCAGATGCGGCCGGAGGCGCCGAAGCTCCTCGGCGGGCAGCACCTGCAGGAGCCGGTTGCGGAACATCGGCCGGATCGGCGAGGGGATGTCCAAGGCGCTCCCCGATTTGGATACGCCCATGCGCCGCGCTTGCTGCTCCCTGAACCGCCCCGCTGTCGCACTCCCCCGCAATGATGGCGCCGTTCATGCGGGCGGCCGCTGGTAAGATGCCGCTCGATGTCGGCGAGTTGTTTGATCCGGCCAAACTTAAGTTACAACCAAGAAACGTTCTGTGCAACGTTCATTTCGTAGACCGGCGAGACTCCTTCGAACGAAGCCCGACGGTGTTGATCGACAGGCCTTGGAGACCAGCCGACGCCAGACCGAGACTGCGCAGGGCCGCCGTGGCCATGTCTGGCGTCCGCGTCGGCCTCGTGCGGCATCAGGCGGGTCTCAATTAGGCGGGTCTCAGGGCTTCAACGCGCCCACGGCATCGACGTAGACGGCATAAACCGAGGTGCTGGCCGCCATGAACAGCCGGTTCTTCTTGCGCCCCCCAAAGCACAGGTTGGCGCAGGTTTCGGGCAGGTGGATCTTGCCGATCAGGTCGCCTGTGGGGGCATAGCAGCGCACCCCGTCCTCCTTCGGGTCGGCCCAGCCCATGCTGCACCAGATGTTGCCCTCCGTGTCGGCGCGCATGCCGTCGGTGAAGCCCGGCGCGAAGTTCTCGGCGAACACCTTGCCGCCAGAGAGCTTGTCGCCGTTCACGGCGAAAGACCGGATGTTGGCCGGGCCGCCATGGGTGATGCCGCTGTCGATGACGTACAGCGTCTTCTCGTCCGGCGAGAAGCAGATGCCGTTCGGGCGGGTGAAGTCGTCCGCGACCACGCTGGCCGCGCCGGATTGCGGGTCAAGGCGGTAAACGTTCCTCGGCAACTCGGCCGTGTCCTTGTGGCCCTCGTAGTTGCCATCGATGCCGTAGCCCGGGTCGGTGAACCAAACGGCGCCGTCCGACGCCACCACGAGGTCGTTCGGCGCATTCAGCGGCTTGCCCTGGTACTTGTCGATCAGCACGGTGATGGTGCCGTCATGCTCGGTCCGGGTGACCCGGCGCGCGTCGTGCTCGCAGGTCAGCAGCCGGCCTTCCCGGTCGATCGTGTTGCCGTTGGAGTAGTTGGACGGATCGCGGAACACGCTGACGTGCCCGTCCGCCTCCGACCATTGCATCATGCGGTTATTGGGAATGTCGCTCCAGACTAGCCGCCCGCTCGCGGGGAAGAACACCGGCCCTTCCGCCCAGCGGAACCCGGTGGCGATCCGCTCGATGGCGGCATTGCCGACCTTGCCGTGGAACCGCTTGTCGAGCGCCTCGACCCGCGGGTCCGGATAGCGCGTGCCCGGCAGGTCGCCGAGCAGCAGGCGGTCGGCATGGGCCGCCCGAGTAGCGGCGACGGCGGCAGCCGCCGTCGCGGCGGCCAGGACTTGGCGTCTTTGCATGGTGCTCTCCCTTCCTGCCCCGTCTTGTCGCGGCGCAAGGCTGATGGAGGTTAACCAGCCCGGGGGCGCAGGTCCATGCATTCCGCCTTGAACCGAGGTCAGGCATGACGCACAAGCGTATCGCTTGCAGCGTGGTCGTCCGCCTGCCCGCCAGGCGCTGCTATGTCGCAGTCGCAATGCCCTGGCAGGGTGGCGTAGGGAGGTTTACGGTTTGAGCAACGACACCGCCGGCGGTCCCGCTCCGAAGCCGCGATCATTCGCCGACGCTGCCGCATTGCTGCCGTCCGTGGTGCCCGTCCCCAAGGCCAAGCCAGTGCAGGCGCCCCCCGCCGAGCCGCCAAGCTCGGATCTGGCTGGTCCGGCCACGGCTGACCCGCCTCCCCTGCCCGCACCGAAAGTCATGAAGGTCCGGGCAGGTATCTTCGCCGCGGCCTTCCCGCCCGGCGCAGAGCTGTCATTTTCCATCAGGCTGGATGGCCTGCTCGCCGGAGTGGCGACGTTCGTGCGCCGGAGGCCCTGGATCCTCGCAGTGCCCCTGGCGGCGGCTGGCGGGTTCGCCGCGTGGCATGGCGTCGGACACGCGCCTGTTGTGGCCGGCGGCTCCCCATCCGCAACTCAGGCGTCCACAACTCGGGCGTCCGCGCCGGGCGGCCCAGCCAGGCCCGAAGCGGCGCCGCAAAAGTCGGAGCCCTCCATTGTTCGGCCGCAGCCCACCGCCGCGGCGGGACGGCCGGACGCAGAGACCAGCCCGGCCCAGCCCGCGGCCCTGCCACCCGACAAGACGGCGGCAGGCTCGCCACCGGCGGCGACGCCCGATGCAGCCCCCACAGTGCCCTACAGCTTGATCGTGCTGCATCCCCGGCCGGCGTCGACGACGGGCGATGCGGCGAACGGCCGGATCACCGCGCTGCTGCAACCCCTCGCTGCGCGCATCGATGTGCAGAAGCAAGCCGGAAACAAGGGCCGACTGACGGTGCACTACTTCCATGACGAGGATGCGCAAGCGGCCAAGGCGCTGGCCGACACGGTCCGCACGCCCGGCGCCCGCGTGCATGTCCGGGGACCGGTCCGCACCCGCGCGCCCTGGCCGCGAAACGCCTTCGAGGTCTGGCTGCGGGGGCCGTAGGCGTTCGCCGCGTGTTGATCGGCACGCCGGCTTGGCTTAGGCGTTGCCATGAGACTGATCGTCGGCCCGCCCGGACCTGGCCCGCTTCCGACCCACCCCGCCTGGAGAACCCCATGGAGCCCGTCGCCGTCGCACAATGGGATCTATCCGGCCCGCCTCCGGACGCCTGGCACAGCGCGGAATTCACCGCCGAAACCGTGCTGACCGAGTTCAACCTGGCGGAGGCGGCGGCCGGCTAGGCTTGGTAACTGAAGCTCAGTCCTGACCCCAACCCTGTTGGTTGGGCCGCCGGACATGTCACTCTGGACGTGCCGAGATTAAAGGCCATGACCAAGTCGGGCATGGACGGCGCCATATGGGCGTCACTTCCATCTCGCGTTCGCGCCCTGCCCCGCATCTGGAAGGACGATGAACCGGCGCTGCCGCCCGGACGCCCTGGGCTACGCCGTCCATCTCGCTGCAACACGCATCAGCGAAGCCAATTACAGACCCTAACGGATGGCCAACGGATTCAACAGCCTTCTCATGTTTCTTCTCAGCTTTCCAAGCGCGCTTCTTGATTTTCTTCCGCTTCTCCTGCGCCAATCCTTCGCTCGTTCTTCCATCTCAGCCAGCTCATACGGCTCCTGAGCCGTTCTGACGGTGCTCTCACCCTCGGATGCCAGACCCGATATGGCAATGCTCAGGTCTTGCTCCAGCTCCGCAAGTTGCCTTTGCAGGTCCGCCGTGGTGCTTTCCGCCGCCCGTCGCCGCTGGCGCTCCTCGACCAACTCCTCAGAGAGCCGAGCGGCCAGCTCCAACTGCTCCCGTAGAAGCGTCGTGGTCCGCTCCAGGGCCCCGAAATTGTCTGGATTGGTCAACTGACCGACGATGAGTCGATCAGTGGATCGTAAGGTCGCCAACCCGTTGGCATCCCCGGACGAGAAACGCAACCTGACCAGGCCGTCATGTCCCTTCACGGTCTGGAGCTGTCGTCGTCTTGCCCGTTGCTGCAAAGTCTTGACCGTCAACCCGGTGCGAGCTGACGCTTCAGCCGCCGACAGACGCCTTACGGCGCAGCCCGCCCGATCTGCACGCACATGCTCAGCCCGGCCCGCTGCGCTGAAAGGATCAGGGGCATCAAGGCTGGACTTGCCGATGCGTTCCCGTAGGACATCATGGCCCCTACAGAGCGGTAGGCCCGCTGCCGGGCCGCACACGCAGCCGACAAGGCAGTTACCGTGAAGGCGCGCTATCGCAGGCCTGTTGATCGACTCGGCCTGCCACAACGGCAGAACGGCGTGGCGGCGGAGTCGCTGGGGCTGCAGGCCGACACCCGCACCGGCTGGACGCACCACCGGAAAGCATGGCGGAGACGCTTTGGCGGGCCACCTGGCCCCCCGCGCCGCCTACCCCGCCCCGGCACGACCCTCAAGGTGCGCCTCGATCTGCTTCCAGATCACCACCTCGTCCGTCACCAGCCATTCCTGCTGGATGCGCCCGCCCACGACCTGCGCATGGCTGAGGCCCATGACATAGACCGGGGCGCCCGTCGGCTCGCCGAAATGGCCGAAGCCGGAATGGGTGCCGCGCAGGGACCAGCGGAGGGCGACGCGCGGCGCCTGGCCGGGATCGTGGTTGGCCGTGGCGCTCTCAACCGTGAACACCGCGTCGGGGAAGCTGGCGAGGTAGCCGAGGTAGAAGCGGTCGATGTCGTCATGGCCGTGGAAATCCTCGCCGCCGGGCGCGGCGAGGCTAGCGCCGTGGAAATACAGGTCGCGGATCGCCGAAGGGTCTTTCTGGCCCCAGATGCGCTGGTAGCCGTCGCAGTACAGGTCGATCTCCGCCCCCTGCTGCACCACCGGGCGGTAGCGGCCCGGCAGGTCGTGCTCCGGCAGGAAGAAGCCGACCTTGCCTGACGCGCGCAGGTCATGCGCCACCATCTGCCGCGCCAGCTCCCGCGGCTCCAGGCCGAGGCAGCGGGCGAAGCTCGCCTGGTCGCGGACCAGCCACTCCTCCGTCACCTGCTCGTTCGTGACCCAGCAGTCGGCGATGATGCGGGACTTCACCAACCGCCCGGAGGCAACGCCGTAGCTGCCGTCGCCCTGGTGGCGCATGACGGAGATCAGGCGGTGCGACGACAGGAAGGAGCCGTCGCCGTACTCGGTCCAGATCACCTTCTCCCCCACCAGCTGCCGGTCGGGGAATTGGTGCAGGGTCTGCAGGGTCTGCGCGGTGACGCCGCTGTTGTCCGCCGTGAGGCCGGTCGCGGCGCGCACCAGGCAGTTGGCGGCGTAGTACTTGTCGAGCTTGCCGCCGATGCCGCGGTCTTCCCAGATCTCGCGGGTGATGCCGTAGATGAACGCCGGAACGTCGGGATAGCGGCCGATCTGCGGACCCATTTTGAAGCCTCCGAAAGATGGCGGGGCGAGCCCCCGGTCAGCTCAGGATAACGCCGAGCGCCACGGCGCCGAACACGATGCAGTAGATGCCGAACGGGTTCAGCCCCGCCTGCTCGTGCTGCCGGAACCAGCGCATCAGGAACGCGGTGCTGAGCCAGGCGACGACGCCCGCGACCACGGCGGCCAGCGCTGCGGTCTGGAACACGCCGGGCGGCACCGACTCGTGCAGCAGGTGCGGCACTTCCAGCACGGTGGCGCCGATGATGATCGGCGTCGCGATCAGGAAGGAGAAATGCGCCGACCCGGCGTGGTCCACCCCGCGCAGCAGCCCGCCCACGATGGTCGCCCCGGAGCGCGAGATGCCCGGGATCAGCGCGAGGCACTGCCAGAACCCGATCACCACGGCATCGACGACGCCCAGCGTCGCCATCGGCCGGGCATCCACCGACCGGGTCCGCAGCCGCTCGGTGGCCAGCAGCATGACGCCGTTCACGATGAGGAAGCTCGCGGCCACCACCGGCGAGCCGAACAGGCCGCGCACGAACTTCTCCAGCACGAAGCCGATCACGACGGCCGGGATGGTGGCGATGACGATCAGCATGAACACGCGCCGGCTTTCCCGCGTGCGCTCCGCCCCCGATATGCCGAGCACGCCCAGGACGAGCGACAGCCAGTCCCGCCAGAAATAGGCCAGCAAGGCCACCGCGGTGCCGAGGTGCAGCAGGACCAGGAACGGCAGGAACTCCGGCGACCGCTGATCGACCGCCCAGTTGACGAGCGACGGCAGGACGACCGCGTGGCCCAGGCTGCTCACAGGGAACAGCTCCGTGGCCCCCTGGAGGATGGCGATCAACGTAGCATGCACAGCGTCCATAGGTTTCTCCGGTTGCGGCGGGGATACGGTGCCCGGCTATGAGGGTCAAGGCGGGGCCAGATTACGGTTGGTGAACCAAATGGCCTGGGCGGCCCGGTGCCATTGCGGAGCGCCAAGGCCGTCCCCACGTCTCATAATGCAACGCACCCGGCGCGTTTTGTTACAGCCCGGTTTTAGCAGGAGGTTAACCCATGACCATCTCCCCTCGCATGCGGCGGCGCCTGGTCCGGACGCTGGCAGCGCTCGGCATCGCGGCGACGCTCGGCGGCTGCATTTTCGTCCCGGTCGGCGAGCCCGGCTATTACCGCCCGCACTACCGTCATTATTACTGACCGGCCCCGCAGCGGCGGGCGCCCGACCGCCGCAGCCTCGGCCGAACTGGCGGTGCGCGTCCTCGACGCCGCCGCCGGGCTGTTTTTGCGGGACGGCTTCGCCGCGACCAGCATCGAGGCGATCTCGGCCAGGGCGGGCGTGTCCAAGCGCACCCTGTATGCCCGCTTCCCCGACAAGGAGGCGGTGTTCCTCGCCGTGGCGCAGCGCCTGATCGCCGCCTGGCTGACCGGGTTCGACGCGGCGATGGAGGCCGCGCCTTCGCTCGACGCCGCGCTGCTGGCGGCGGGGTGGCGCATGCTGGCCGTGGCGCTCACGCCCTCCGCCCTGGCGCTGCACCGCCTGATGGTGGCGGAGGCCCGGCGGTTCCCGGAACTCGCCGACGCGCTGCGCGATGCCGGCGCCCGCGCGGGGATCGAGCGGGTCGGCCGCGTGCTGCGTGCGCACCGTCCGGATGACAGCCCGACGCGCATCGCCTTCCTGGCGGAGCAGTTCCAGCACCTCGTCTTGGCCGGGCCGCAGGCGCGGGCAATCGGCCTCGGCGAAAGCCTGGACCGCGACGCGCTCGATGCCTGGTGCCGGGACAGCGTCGCCTTGTTCCTGCGCGGACTGTCCACGCCGGCCTAGGGCGACCTACCTCGCATCCGGCGCCGGCCCCAGGCAGGCGAGCCGCGGCCCCAGTTCCTCCATGCGGCGCAGGATGGTCGCCGCCCGCTCCGCGACATAGGGGCCGGGGTTCGCCGCGGACCAATGCAGCGGGCTGGGCAGCACGACGGCGAGCCGGGCCGCCTGCTGCGGCGTGAGCCGGGAGGCCGGGCGGTGGAAGAAGTGCTGCGACGCGGCCTCCGCCCCGTAGACGCCGGGGCCGAACTCGACGCTGTTGAGATAGACCTCCATCACCCGCTGCTTCGGCCAGGCCAGCGCGATCTGCGGCGTCAGCGCCGCTTCGGCCAGCTTGCGCACGATGTCGCGCCCCGGCCACAGAAACACGTTCTTGGCCACCTGCATGGTGATGGTGCTGGCCCCCCGCGGGCGGGCGCCGCGCCACCAGGCGGCGACCTGGCCGAGCAGCGCCGCCTCGTCGAAGCCCAGGCGCTCGCCGCAGAACAGGTTGTCCTCCGACGCGACGACGGCCCGCGCCAAGGCGGGGGACATCTGGTGCAGCGGGACCCACTCATGCTCCCACCCGTAGCCCTGCGCCGCGCGGACGGCCATCAGCGGGGTCGCGGGCACGGGCACGAACCGGAACGCCAGCACGAGCACCGACGGCAGCAGCAAGACGCCGAGCAGCAGGCCCAGCAGGACCCGGTGCCACCGCCGCCCACCCGTCCGCCCCAGCGTCGGCGCAGACGCCGCGGAGTCCTTGCGGCGGACGCTCAACCGGCTGCGCTCCGCCGCGCCCCGGCGCATGACTTGATTCTGGCCGCCTTCGTTCCAACGTCCGCGTACAACTGATCCGGGCCCCTCTGGCTGGGACGCCGGCATGCCGGCCAACCCTGCGATGTCGGATCGCCTTGTGCCACGCTAAGACGTGGAGCGCATGGTTGTTGCCTGGCCCGGACCGTCGGCTCCACCCGCAATGGCCTTGCCTCCCGTCCGGCATGGGACCCAACGCGAAGGAGTCCGATAGGATGATGGCCGAATCCGACATAATCGACGAACGCCCGCTGCACCGCCTGCTGGCCGGGCTGCCCGGCCCGGCGCGCCGGGCAATGGAATGGCTGCGCCGCCCGGGCGCCGGGTGGGTGCGGGTCCCGCTGGCTGTGGTACTGATCCTGGGGGGCCTCGTCGGCTTCCTGCCTATCCTTGGCTTCTGGATGCTCCCCATCGGCGTCTTGCTGCTGGCGGAGGACCTTCCTTTCCTCAAGCGCCCCACGCTGCGCGCGCTCGGCGCGGTGCAGGGATGGTGGGACCGGCGACGCGGGCGGGCGGGGAAGCCTTGAGATGGATGCGTTCATGGCCGAGGCGACGGCCTGGCTTGCGGACCCGCAGGCGTGGGTCAGCCTGCTGACGCTGACGCTGCTGGAGGTGGTGCTCGGCATCGACAACCTGATCTTCGTGTCGATCCTCGCGGGCCGGCTGCCGCCGGCGCGGCAGGCGCGGGCGCGGCAGGTCGGCCTGGCGCTGGCGCTGGCGACGCGCCTCGCCCTGCTGGCGGCGATCTCCTGGATCACCCGGCTGACCGCGCCGGTGTTCGCGGTCGCCGGGCATGGCGTGTCCTGGCGCGACCTGGTGCTGATCGGCGGCGGGCTGTTCCTGGTCTACAAGGGGACCCAGGAGATCCATGCGCGCATCGAGGGCGAAGGCGGGCACGAGACCGCCCCTTCGGCCCATGCGGGCTTCGTGGGCACGGTCGTGCAGATCGGCCTGCTCGACATCGTGTTCTCGCTCGACAGCGTCATCACGGCGGTCGGCATGGCGAACCACCTTCCGGTCATGGTCGCGGCGGTGGTGATCGCGATGGGTGTCATGCTGCTCGCCTCCGGCCCGGTGTCCGGGTTCGTCAACCGGCACCCCACGGTGAAGATGCTGGCCCTCAGCTTCCTGCTGCTGATCGGCATGACCCTGATCGCGGACGGCTCCGGCGCGCACGTGCCGAAGGGCTACATCTACGCCGCGATTGGGTTCTCCGTGCTGGTGGAGCTGTTGAACCAGCTTGCCGGGCGCCGACGCCGGCCCTTGCCTCCCGGCACGGCTCGGGGGAAAACGGTGGCATGAGTCCGGGCTACCTTCCCTTCGCCGGCGCGCTGCGCCTGCCGGCCTTCGTTTGCGACAACTGCGGCTACTGGCAGCGGCACTTCGCGGCGCCGCCCTCCTGCCCCATGTGCCTGGACGCCCGCCACGTGGTGCCGCAGCACGGCTGGCAGTTCTGGACGCGGGAGGAGGCGCAGGCCCGCTTCCCCTGCCACTGGGCCGAGCTTGAACCCGGCGTGTGGCGCTTCTGGAACGAGCCGGTGAGCGGCATCGGCCCCAGCGCCTACCTGATCCAAACCGAGAACGGCAACATGGGGTTCGAGGGCTGCCCGGTGTTCAGCGAGGCGGCGCTCCGCCACATCGCGGACCTCGGCGGGATGCAGGTGCTGGCCGCATCCCACCCGCACGCCTACGGCGCGCTGTGGCAGCTGCAGGACCGCTTCGACCCGGAGCTTGCGCTGCACCCCGGCGACCTCGAATGGTCCGGCGCGCTGCAGGTGAGCTGGCCGTTCGACGACACCCTGGAGCCGCTGCCGGGCCTGTCGCTGCACCTGACGGCCGGGCACTTCGCCGGGCACACGGTGCTGCATGACCATGCCCGGCGCATCCTGTTCTGCGGCGACGCACTGAAGTTCGAGCTGGATCCGGCCGATCCGCGCCGGGCGCTGACCATCTCCGCCCACAAGGCCTTCGTGCGCGGCATCCCGCTCACGCCTGGCGAACTGCGCCGCTACCGGGAGGTGTTCGCCGCGCTCGACTTCGTGCAGACCTGGACCCCGTTCGAGCAGGCGGCGAACAGCGGCCGGGCGGAGGCGCTGGCGCTGATCGACGCCATGCTGGCAACCCGGCCCCACGCCGCGCCGGTGCCGCTGGACGGGTTGCGGAGGTAGGCCGCGGCCTTCTGCAAGGGCGGCGCTGCACGGCGGCTTAGAGCTTTAGTCGCGGCCTGCCAGAGGCCGAAAGGCGGCCAACCTTTATACCGGGCCTTTGAAGGGTCAACCCAAAAACATTTGATGCTGTTGAAAAACCCTGAACGGGACGTGGCGCATGGTGGGTCCTGCTACGGCGGACCAGTCTACATTGACGTGCCTCACCACCTCTCACCCGGGCTCAGCCGAATGTTGCGGTCTGGGCCTGA
>JAABUS010004210.1_pt1 | contig 21276 bp, 20 predicted proteins | sample 5560161 | NCBI WGS metagenome assembly JAABUS01 (sample SAMN10711885, study PRJNA513376) | rock metagenome | isolation source: Antarctica rocks | place: Antarctica: Victoria Land, Trio Nunatak nord | collected 2016-01-04
GGCCGCCCGCAACGCCGAGGCCGCAACCGTCGACTGGCAATTCACCACCGCCGCCGCCCGCGCCAAACTCAAGCACCTCTACCCTGTCCTCGAATCCGTCTAACGACCTTGCACGGAGCACTAGAGCATCGCCCCCAAGATCCAGGGGTTGAACTCCTCTTCGCCGACGCCAGCCAGCTCGCTCTTGCTCTGCTCGCCGGAGGCGACCGCGAGAATCCGGTCGACGATCTCCTGGCCCAGATCGTCGAGGCTGACGCCATCAAGAACCTTGCCGGCGTTGATGTCCATGTCTGGTTCCTGGTTGGCGTAGAGGGTTGAGTTCGTCGCGATCTTGATCGAAGGCGCCGGTTTGAAGCCGAAGCAGGAGCCGCGGCCGGTCGTGAAGACGACGATGTTGCAGCCGCCGGCGACCTGCCCGGTGACGGAGACGGGGTCGTAACCGGGCGTGTCCATGTGGACGAAGCCCCGCTCGGTCACCCGCTCGCCGTAGCCAACGACCTGGTTCATCGGCGTGTTGCCGGCCTTGGCGATCGCGCCGAGCGACTTCTCGTAAATGGTCGTCAGGCCGCCCAGCTTGTTGCCCGGCGCTGGGTTGTTGTCGATGCTGGCGCCGAAGATCGCCGTGTACTTCTCCCACCAGTGGATGCGATCGACGAGCGCCTCGCCCACCTCCTGGCTCTTCGCCCGCCGCGTCAGCAGGTGCTCGCCGCCGTAGACCTCGGTCGTCTCGCCGAGGACAACCGTCCCGCCCTGGCGGACGATCTCGTCGGCGGCCTTGCCGAGCCCTGGGTTGGCGGTCACTCCCGACCAGCCGTCGGAGCCACCACATTGGAGGGCGACGACCAGCTCAGAGGCGGGTACCGGCTCCCGCCGCGCCTCGTTCGCCGCCGGCAGCAGGCGCTTGACCGCCTCGATCCCGGCCTCGACCGTCTTCTGGAACCCGCCGTCCTGCTGGATCGTCAGCACCTGCGGTTGGTGGCCATTGCCGAGACCGGTGGCGTCGATCATGTCGGTTGGCTGGTTGACCTCGCAGCCGAGGCTGAGGATGAGGTAGGCCGCCACGTTCGGATGATCGACGATCCCGGCCATCGTGCGCTGGAGGACGCCGAGGTCCGATGAGCCGTAGTGCGAGCCACAGCCCCCCTTGGTCGGCAGGGCGATCACGCCATCGACGTTTGGGTAGGCGGCCATGACCGCCGGGTCGCGGAAGTGGTCGACGATGCGGCGCGTGGCGGAGGAGGAGCAATTGACCGAGGCGAGAACGGCGACGTAGTTGCGGGTGCCGACTCGTCCATCCTTACGCCGGAAGCCCATGAAGGTCCGGCGCTCCGCCTCCGGCACGTACGCCACCGGCGCGTATTCCGAGGTAAACGCGTAGTCGAGCTCCAGTCCGTCACCGACCGAGAGGTTGTGACTGTGGACATGTGCGCCGGCGGGGATCTCCTGGGTCGCGAAGCCGATGATCTGTCCGTAGCGCCGGACCTCGCCTCCGGTTGGGATCGCGCGCAGCGCGACTTTGTGCCCTGGCGGGATCATCTGCCCGACGCGGACCTCGCCGTTCGCCGTCCGCAAGACGGATCGCGGCAGCAGCGGCTGCTTGGCGATTGCGACCGCGTCGTCCGGATGGAGCAGGACGGCGACGTCGGCCAGGTCGACCGGCTCCCGCGAGGCTGGGGAGAGCATCGCCACGCCGTCGCCGGCTTTTGGTTGGGTAGAGGTCATCGCTCGCTTCTCCTTACGCGCCGGACACCATTCTCGTAGCGATCATTATGGGCGACGGGGTCAAGCCGGCGCCGCCTGCATCTGCCACTCATCGGCCACGTCAGTGGAGGCACCGCTCGGGCAGAGCGACGGCGTGCTTGCTGGGCAGCGGACGCGCCGTGACATGACCCGCGAAATCGGGGTGGGTAGGCAGCGCGACGCCCGCCACGGCGAGTGGAGGGCACGGCGGCTGGACCGCTAGCGGTGGAGGACGGCAGGCGCCCAGCGAAGAAGTTGGACGACCGCGAGGATGATGAGCCGGACCTCAACCGGAACCATTGTCAGGAGTTCAAGCCACCCGAATCCCTCGTTCGTTGTCACCAACGCGTCACCTCCTCGTCTGGGTGTTGGCCGTGCGTGCGGTCCACCTCACCGGGGTGAGTCGAGTGGATCGGACGCGGTGACGGGTCGGACGCGCGCGGCACCGACGGGGTCATCCTGTCGCTGGGCAGCAAGCAGGGTCGCGATGAGGTCGAGCCGTTTGAGGACCCGCATCAGCAACACAACGGTGACGATGGGCATCACCAAGCCGATCACGCCGCTCAACGCGCCGAACAGCAGTAAGGCATCCATGGCACGGCCTCCCGCATTGATGGCTACCGCGCCGTCAGCCCGCCGTCGATCACCATCTGGGCGCCGGTGACGTAGGCAGCTTCGTCCGAGGCCAAGTAGAGGGCAAGGGGCGCGATCTCGTCCGGCCGGCCCATCCGCCCGAGCGGTTGGCGGGCGTGGAGCGCTTGGCGGGTCTCCTCGACCTCACCGGCGTGATACCGCTGGAGGTAGGCGTCGACGAAAGGGGTCTCGACCGTGCCAGGGCAGATGCAGTTGCAGCGGATGTTCTGGTCGACGAAGTCCATCGCCGTCGACTGCGTCATCGCGATCACGGCGGCCTTGGTCGCGCCGTAGGCGAACCGCCGTCCGACCGCGACCATCCCCGCGATCGAGGCGATGTTGAGGATCACGCCACCCGCCGGCTCCTGGGCCAGCATCCGCGTCACCGCCGCCTGTGAGCAGTAGTAGACGCCATCGACGTTGACCGCCATCAGCCGGTGAAAACCGTCCGGCTCGGTCTCCAGGAGATTGCCGACCATGCCGATCCCGGCGTTGTTGACGAGGATATCCAATCGCCCCTGCCGGGCCACGACCGCCTCGACCGCCGCCTGCGCCGCCGCCCGGTCGGTGACATCGAGGGCGACCGGGAAGCCTTGGCCGCCCGCGTCCGCGATTTCGCCGGCAACCCGACCAGCCGCCGCCTCGTCGATGTCGCCGAGGGCCGCCACCGCGCCCTGCTTGGCGAAGAGGAGCGCGATCTCCCGTCCGATCCCCGACCCAGCGCCAGTGATCAGCGCCGCCTTCCCATCCAGCCGGAACATGGATCCTCCGAGCTATCAGCCGTTCGCTTTCAGCTATCGACCATCAGCGATCAGGCGGTGGCCGCTCGGGCGGTTGCCCGTCCTCCGCGAGCCGGGATCATACGTCAACCGCGCATCGCCTGCAGCCTGCCGCCCGCCGCCCGCGGATCGCCGATCGCTGACCGCTCACAGCACGCGGTACGTGCGCCAGACGTCGCCGAGGAGAGCGCCGGCGCGGAGGTCGTCGCGAGCCTGATCTTCGGTGGCGGCCTTGACGAAGGCACGCTCGACGACCTCTGCGGCGGCGGCGCGGGGAATGACGGCGATCCCATCGGTCTCGGCGAAGAGGAGATCGCCAGGGTGGACGAGGACTCCACCGCAGGCGACCGGCCGGCCGTGACTGATGACTGTCGCCCGGCCGGCGATATCGAAGGGGCGGGCGCCGGCGGAGAAGACGGGAAACCCGAGCTCCAGCAGCATCCGAGTGTCGCGGTGATAGCCATCGGTGACGAGGCCGCGGGCGCCACGGCCGCGGGCGGCATTCGAGAAGAGCTCGCCCCAGACGGCGGCGCTGGTCAAGGCGCCGGTCCCAATCACCGGCACGTCCCCGGGCCGCAGGGCGTCGATGGCCGCGATTTGCTCGGTGTAGGGCTGCTCCGGACGCTCGTACTGCGGCGCCACGAGCAGCGTCGCGGCCCGCCCGACGACCACCTGAGCCGGGTCAGGCAGGACCGGCCGGATGGCGGCGTCCATCACTTGTTGGCGATGACCCAGCCCATCGAGGATGTCGGCGATGACCGCGACATAGAGCTCTCGCGCCATCCGGTCGAATAGCTGGGCATCGGCATCGCCGCTGGTTTCGGCACCGGTCGCCACGCTCACCTCCTCATTCAGGATCGAAGACCGATGCACCGACGGGCTGGCGGAACGCCAGCGTGGGATCGATCAGCGCCCAGCGTTCCTGGACACCGGTTCGTCCGCCGGTTCCAGCAGCTCCACCCGGTTGCCGAAGGGATCATTGACGTAGAAGCGTTGGTAACCCGGCAGCGGTGCATCGTCGACGGTGGGATAGCCGGCGGCCTCGAGTTTCCGCCGGAGGGTCATCAACCCGGATATGTGGAAGGCGACGTGCGCCTTTGCGGCGGGCTGGAAGGCGGGATCGACGCCGAGGTGCAACGGCAGGGTGCCCGTGGCGAACCAGACACCGCCGCGACGCCTGAGATGTGCCGGTTTCGTCAGCTCGGGCAGCCCAAGCATCTCACCATAGAACCGCCGTGCCCGCTCTTCGCCACCGGCCGGTATCGCCATCTGGACATGATGGATGGCGGTCTCGGTCACGGCAGGGATCCTCCTTGAGGCAGCGTTGCGCCCCATCGAGGGGACGGGCTCCGGATCTTCATTTTAGAAGATACCAGGGGAGATGGTCAGGCTTTCGCGTCAATGTCGCGGACTGGCGCGGCGATAGGTGTCCACGGGGCGGTCGCGAGGTTGCTGGTCACGGTGGCACCATCGGAACCGGTGGGAGCCCGCGCCAGAACAGGGGTTGAACGGCCAGGACCACGGCTAGTGGGTGTCACGACTGGTCGTCCCCAGGTGGACGGTAGGCGGGGTGGACCAGGCGCTCTCCCGCGAGATGCAGGATCAGGCCGAAGATGACCGTCAGGAGCAGCCAGACGGCGCAGAACCAGAAGCCCTCGAAGGCGAGGGTGGTCTGGGCGAAGCTGGGCCACCGCAGCCAGCCCTGGACCTGGTCGATCGCCAGGCCGAAGACGAGGACGACGCAGAAGGCCCAGACGGCGCCGACGGCGGCGGCCTCCCAGGGCGAGGCGACGACCTCGCGCCGGAAGCGGCCGTAGGCGAGGAGGACCAGGAGAAGGACGAGCCCGACCATCGAATCGAAGAGATCCCATTGGTCCTCGGTGACGACGACCGAGACGATACCGGCGATGGCGACACCGATCACGGTGGCATCCTGGCCGGGGCCGGCCGGTTGGGCGGGGACTGGAACGCCAGCGCTGCGGGGAAGGACGGACTGGCTGGTCGCCGGGGAGCGCTCCTCTGGTTCCTGACCACGCGGACCGGGTGCGGTCATGACAGGCGGCTCCTTATCCCGACCGGGGCGATGTCCCGCGTCGCGCACGTTGAGCATACGCTCAAGGGTAGAGCATCGCGGTGGCCGGCTGGTCCTCGGGGCGAGGGCGTTCCGACTGGCGCTGAGTTGAGAACCCCGGGCACGAGGGCGACCCCCAACAGCCGCCCGGCCGGTCCCCTCGCGCGCCCGTCGCTGAGGCCATGAGATGGTGACTAGCGATCACGCCACGAGATCCGGTCGTTCCGTCGGGTCCGGCGACCAACGCGGGGCAGGTGGCGGCGCCAATCGCGTGGGCGTAGAGCGCGAGGTGGGTTCGGGTTGCGGGGGCGCGGGACGGGGTGCAAGATGGGCGGAGAGATCGCCGGCGAGGGGCCGGGCGCGGTGGCGGGCGCCGGTGCGGAGCCGGGCAGCGAAGGAGCGGCGAGGGTGGACGAGACGCGGGTGGAACGGGACACGATGGGGGAGGTGCGGCTGCCGGCGGCGGCGCTGTATGGGGCTCAGACGCAGCGGGCGGTCGAGAACTTCCCGGTCTCGGGGGAGGCGCTGCCGGCGCGGTTCATTCACGCGCTGGGGTTCGTGAAGCTGGCGGCGGCGCGGGTGAACCGCGAGCTGGGCTTGCTGGAGCCGGCGATGGCGGGGGCGATCGAGGGGGCGGCGCGGGAGGTCGCCGAGGGGCGGCATGACGACCACTTCCCGATCGACGTCTTTCAGACCGGGTCCGGCACCTCGACGAACATGAACGCGAACGAGGTGATCGCGACGCTGGCGTCGCGGGAGCTGGAGGCGGCGGTTCACCCAAATGACCACGTCAACCTGGGGCAGTCGTCGAACGACGCGATCCCGACGACGCTGCACGTGGCGGCCGTGCTGGCGATCGAGGAGGAGTTGTTGCCGGCGTTGGGGCATCTGCGTGAGGCGCTGGCGGCGAAAGCGATCGAATTCGACGACGTCGTCAAGATTGGGCGGACGCACCTGATGGACGCGGTGCCGATCCGGCTGGGGCAGGAGTTCGGCGGGTACGCGCGGCAGATCGAGCTTGCGAAAGGGAGGATCGAGGCGGCGCTGCCGGGGCTCCGGGAGCTGGCGATCGGGGGGACGGCGGTCGGGACGGGGCTGAACACGCACGAGGAGTTTGGTGCGCGGGTGGCGCGGGAGCTGTCGGCGCTGACGGGGACGGAGTTCCGGGAGGCGGCGAACCACTTCGAGGCCCAGGGAGCGCGCGACGCGTACGTTTTCGCGGCGGGGGCGCTGGTGGCGGTTGCGGCGGCGGAGATGAAGATCGCCAACGACGTGCGGTTGATGGCCTCGGGGCCACAGGCGGGGTTGGGGGAGTTGATCTTGCCGGCGATTCAGCCGGGGAGCTCGATCATGCCGGGCAAGGTCAACCCGGTAATCTGCGAGAGCGTGATTCAGGTTGGGGCGCAGGTGACGGGGAACTGTCAGGCGATCACGATCGGAGGGCAGTGGGGACAGCTCGACCTGAACGTGATGCTGCCGATGATGGCGAAAAACATGCTGGAGAGCGTGCGGATTCTGGCGAACGTGACGCGGATCTTCGTCGACAAATGTCTGGTCGGGACGCGGGCGAACGTGGAACGCTGCGAGGGGTACATCGAGGGGTCGATCAGCATGGCGACGGCGCTGAACCCGCACATCGGCTATGACGCGGCGGCGGCGATCGCGAAGCAGTCGTACGCGACGGGGCGGACGGTGCGGGAGGTCGCCTACGAGGAGAGCGGCTTGTCGCGGGAGCAGGTGGACCAGGCGCTGCACCCGAGGCGGCAGACGGAGGCGGGGGGCGAGTAGGACGGGGGGGCGGAGGGGGCGGAGGGGGCGGAGGGGGGTCGCTGCGCTCCAGGGGGGCGAGGAGGACGGAAGTCAGGAGTCAGGAGTCAGAAGTCAGAAGTCAGGAGCGGCGGGCGCACTCTCTAGCTCCAAATCAGCGTGGTTTCAAATTACGGCTGGGTGGTCCTCCCGGTCAGACCGCCGCACGGGGCGACGGTCCCACGGGGCTCGAACCAGGTCGCCGACGGCCCTCACCCCCTGCCCCCTCTCCCAATTCTGGGAGAGGGGAACCTTGTACGGGCGTGGGGGATTCGGTCGTTGGGGACTGGGAGCACGGTGCGTGGTCACGGCGGGGATGAGGGTCCGCTACGGGACGACGGGGAGGGGCTCGGGGTGACCGGGGTGAGCTCCCGGGTCGCGGATGACGTCCTGACGGGGACGGGCAAGATCGGCGGCTGCCCAGGTCCCCGCCCTCCGGCCGGAGGCAGACCGCTTGATAATAGAATATATGTTCTACCAGGGGATGTCAAGGGGGTGAGGTGGGTGCATTTTGACGGTGTTCGGGGGTAAGGATTCGGGCGCGTGGTGCGCCGCGAGTAGGGAGGGGAGTGGAAGTGGATCGTCGGTCGGGTGGTTGCGGCGCTGGCCGGGGGAGGAGGGGGGTCGCGGCGCTCCCGGCGGGCGAGTAGGATGACGGGGGCGGGTAAGGCGGAGGTCGGAGGTCGGTGATCAGGAGTCGAGGAGGACGGGGAAGGATCGTCACGCGAACGGCAGCGCTCGTCAGCGGCTGGCGCCCTCCGATCTCCGATGCACTCAGCGGGCGCACGAGGCTGGGTCGCTGCGGATGGGGATGTGACTGGGAGTGGGCAACGATCCACGCTACACGGCGGCGACCTGCTTCGAGACCTTCCAGATGCCGTGGCCGCCGGGGCGGGAGGCGTGGCGCGATCCGCGGCTGCACGCGATCGCGGAGGCGACGCGGACGCTGGACGAGCAGCGGCGGGCCTGGCTCGACCCGGCAGGGATTTCCGAAGCGGAGCTCAAAAGGTGGACGCTGACCAATCTGTACAACACGCGGCCGGCCTGGCTGGCGCAGGCGCACGCGGCGCTGGACCGGGCGGTGTCGGCGGCGGACGGGTGGGACGAGGTGGGGCCGAGCGAGACGCTGGACGTGGCGATCCTGGAGCGGTTGGTAGCCCTGAATGGGAAGCGAGTGCACATGACCCCGATCTTGGCGCAACGGGTTCCGGCGGTCGCATCCAGGCGTGTCTGCGCGGCGCCACGCTGGTAGGCAACGGTCCTCAAGCGGTGTGCCGCGCGGCGTGACTGCTGCACTGCGCGGCACCGAGGATGACATGCCGCACCGCCGGCGGGGGGCACCGTTCAGGTAGGAGACCACGCCAGCGGGCTATTCCCGCTGGCGTGTGCCGTTGTCACCCACCGCAGCCCCACTGTCCGCAGTCTTTGCACGTACCGCCTGCGCAATACTGATTCGACGTGCACAGAGGCTTGCAGGTGCCGCCCACGCATCCCCAGCAGGCGTTTGTTGGGCAGCATTGAGAACCGCAGGCCGCCGTCACCGCGCAGCACGAGCCGCCGAGGCAGACCGATCCGGCGGCGCAGCACGTGCCGTTGCAGACGGCGTCTTCGGGGCAGCAGGGGCCGCCGTTCGTCGTGACGGTGCCCAGCGCGACGGTTCCCGCCGGGCAGCAGATCGGAACTCCACCCGACCCCGTAAAGGTGCGCTTTGGCGGGCAGCAGACGGTCGGTCCGCCACTGGTGGGATCGCAGGCCGTCTCGGTGCAGTTGTCGCCGTAGACGTGGGCGCAGGCACCTGGCGCCGCGCAGCACGACCCGGTGCCGTCGCCGGGATTGCAGCATGTGGCGGCATTCGGGCAGCAGATGTTGTCTTGGGGATTGCAGCAGAACCGCTTCTCGGGGCAGCAAAAGGTCTCGCACTGGCGGGAGGCCGGACAGCTGCACTTACCCGTTCGATGCCCCTTCCGCTTCTTGCAGTGCCTGAGGCAGCACTGGTCGCTGGTATGGCAGACGGCACCTTCGTCCAGACACGTCTCGGCCGCTACCCCGGCCTGTCCGACAGCGGCGAGTACCGAGGCGAGGACCCCGCCGCCGAGGAGGCGGAGCACGGCTCGGCGCGGGGCGAGGCCACCGGCGACCGTGCGCGCCAGCTCGTCAAAATGTTGCTCGTCCATGATGGGCCCTCCAGAAACCGCGGATCGACTCGCGACCATCGCGCGCTGGAAGGCATGGTAGGAGGCCGTTCTTACAAAAATCTTACAAGCAGCCGTGGGCCAGGCGGGTCGATGCGAGACGGTGGCGCCGGCGACGAGCAACCTTTCGTGTCGCCGTCATCTCCAGCTGGCGCGTATGTTTCATGGTCCGCTCGGGGCGTGCTTACCGCCACGCGGCGTTGGACCGGGCGGGGTGGGCGGCGGATGGGTGGGTGGGGAGGGAACGGGCGGCGGGAACGTTTCGCTGACTCTTGGGGAGCGTGGGGGCATCAGTTTGTGTCATTGAGCGCAGTGGCGATGATGGCGAGCAGAGCGTCGAGGTCGAATGGCTTCGACACAAACACGCCAACGAGTGGGATGGCCCCCCTATCGGGCAGCGCCGCGCTCAACAGGATGACCGGGATCTGGGACCACTCCGGCCGGGCCTGCAGGCGGCGGATAAGCTCGCGGCCGTCGAGCTCGGGCATCATCAGATCCGTGATGACCAGATTGGGGGGGGCATCGGCGATTGCCTCCAGGGCCGCCCGCCCGTTGCGGGCCGCGACGACCAGGTAGCCTTCGTCCTCGAGCAGGTTGACGAGGAGCCCACGAATTGCCTCCTCATCGTCAACCACGAGAATCGTCGCGCTCACACGCCGTCCCAATCGCAAGCTAATCCTCCCCGCGATCAGCCTCCGACGCCGACGTCGGGCCTGGCGAGGAGGCGGGCGGTTCCAGTGAGGATCGCCTCCGCACTGGCGAAGGTCTCCGCAACGACGATGCCGCGGCCGGTGATCGCGAACTCGCGGAGGGACGGATCGAAGCCGCTGTCGCGCACCTTCACGACCGACACCAGGCGGCGCAACTGCGAGCGGAACTCTACGTAGCGCAGGACGAGGGCGTTGTCGAGTGTGGCAGAGGCCGCCGGGACGGCAAACTCGATCGTTGGCGCGACCACCTGCCCCGTCTCGCCGATGAAGAGGGCTGTGACCCCAGCGGCGCGCAGCTCGTCCGCGAGCGCGGAGAGGAAGGGCGCCAGGCGGTCTGGGTCAGGGGCAAGATCGGCGAGGTCGCCAATCGCGTCAACGACGAGCCGCCGCAGTCCGTGCGCGGAAACGGTGGCGAGCAACTCCGCGCCCCAAGCGTCCAGCGGCCGGTCGCGCCGTGGTTCCCAGGCGAACCGAATGACGGACTCCCCGGTCGACGAGGCGAGGCCTAGCGCCGCCGTCTTCTCTCGCAGGCGAACGGGCGACTCGTGGAAGCCGGCCATCAGCCCGGGCTCGCCGCGACGCGTACCTTCGGCGAGAAAGTGGAGGCTAAGGGTCGTCTTGCCCGCCCCCGTCGGCCCGTAGATGAGCGTCGTCGAGCCGGAAGGGAGACCGCCCCCCAACATCGCATCGAGGTCGGGGATGCCGAACGGGGAGCGGTTTCGCGCTCCACCGGCCGGCGGCTCAGCCGGTGCCAGCACCGCTTCTAGGCGTGGGGAGATCGCAACCCCATCGCCGCCGATCGCGAACTCGTGCGGGCCGGTGAGGGGGCTGGCGCCGCGCAGCTTGGTCACTCGCAGAAAGCGGCGATCCCGTCCTGCTCCGCGCCCGGTCTCGAGGAGGAGGATGCCATCGACGTGGGTGCCGAGGCTGCGCACCGTCTCGCCCCCGTCCTCTTGGGCCAGCAGCACGGTCGTACATCCGAGCGCCGCCAGCTGTCCCTGCAGCATGGCCGCGAAGCGGCGGAAGGCGGCGGCGGAGTCGGCGAAGTCCGCCAGCCGGGCAGCGCCATCAACAACGAGAAGCGTCGCTCCTCGTTCACGCACCGTCCGCCGCAGGAGTCCCAGGCCGCCCTCCATTCCATCCTCGGCGAAGACCTCGGCGAGGCTGAGGTAGGAGAGCGCCGTGCCAACGAGCTCCGGCGCCAGGAAGGCGAAGCCGGCCAGGTGGGTCAGCATCCGATCGTGCGGCTCGGTGAGGACAGTGGTATAGAGGGCCACCCCGCCGCCGGCGGCGTGGCGAAAGGCAAGCTGGTTGCCGAGGGTTGTCTTGCCGGTTCCCGGTTCTCCCGCGATGAGGGCAACGTCACCTCGAACGAGTCCGCCCGCGAGCACCGCGTCCAGCCCTGGTACGCCAGTCGCCAGCCGCTCCACCCCTGGACTGCCCTCCACCGCGTCTCCCTCGTTCATCGGCTACCCACCCTTCAGCACATCCGTCCTCTGCCGTCCCCAACGCGCCGATTTTCGCGCATCGTGGGTCCGGCCGGCATCCCCTGCTCCATTTGGCCTGTCGCTTAGGATACATCGAGGATCGGCTGCGCCGGGGCCGCTCCACGCTGGATGGCGAGTGGCGCCGTTGGCTCCTGCCGAGCGGTGCCTGGCCTGCTCCACGCGCGGCAGGTTTGCGCGTTGTCGGCCGGTGGACGGCGGGAGGGCGCAGGGACGAGGGAGGGCACAGGGCCCTCCCCTACGGGGGCGTGGGTGTGTGGGAGCGGTGGGGAGCGACGGGGGATGACGGGAGCGATGAGGGACGAGGGGTATAGTGGACGGTGAGGGTGTTGTCCCGCCGTCGATGGGAGGACACGTGGCTGTCGTGGACAAGGGGAACGGGACGGGGTTTTGTGGTGATCGGGGCTTTCGTCGTCGTGGCTCTCTCTATCTTCATGCTAGGTGATGGCATGGGCGCCGCCGCCACCGACTCGGCACCAAAGGTTGCCGTGGCAGCGACCAGCGTTCAAGGAGGTCCGTGCGGCGGAGGCGAGATCGACGCGTCACCGGAGACTGTCCTGGCTCGCCAGCCACCGGCAACGAGTGAGCCGACGTCAGAAGGGACGGCGGTGCTGCGGGCGACGGCCGACCTTCCGCTACCCGGCGGCGCGTCCCGGTTCGATTATCAGAGCTTCGACGAGACGACGGGCCGGCTCTACATCGCCCACATGGGAGCCGGTCAGGTCCTGATCGTCGACACCGCGTCCCAGCGAGTCGTCGGCACCGTCGATGACGTACCGAGCGTCACCGGAGTCCTGGTGGTGCCGGAGCTGGGCCTTGTCTTCGCTGCCGTCGCGGGCGATCACCTAGTAGCCGTGATCGACGGCTCCAGTCTGAAGGTCATCGCTCGTGTCGGTCAGATCGGCTTCCCGGATGGGCTTGACTACGCGCCGGGAGTGAGACAGGTATTCGTCTCGGACGAATCTGGTGGGGGTGAGCTGGTCCTCGACGCAAAAACCATGAAGGCGGTGACGACGATCGACCTTGGTGGCGAAGCCGGGAACACCCGTTATGATCCGGTCTCGGGCTGCGTCTTCGTCGCGGTCCAGACCCGCAACCAACTTGTTGCCATCGACCCGACGACGGACGCGGTTGTGGGTCGCTACGCGTTGGGGTCCACCTGCCAGGGGCCGCACGGATTCTTGATCGACGCGCTGCGCCGGGTGGCTTTCGTAGCCTGCGAGGGAAACGCGACGCTCGTCGTTGTGGATCTGCGAACGATGGATGTGACCGCTATCCACCCGGTCGGGGACGGTCCTGATGTGCTCGCCTTCGACCCCGGCTGGCGGCGACTCTACGTGGCATCGGAGGCCGGCATCGTCTCGGTCTTCGATGAGCGCGGCGTGAATCTGGAGCCGGTGGGGGAGTATGCCGCGCCGCACGCCCACTCGGTCGCCGTTGACCCACGGACGCACCGGGTGTATCTGCCGCTGGAGAACGTCGCAGGCAAGCCCGTGTTACGGGTCATGACGGCGGCGGCACCCGAGGGGGAGCGGTGATCACCACCGCCCGTCTGGAGGGAGTGAACGATGCGGGTGCGGCGGGTGCCGGCGTTGGAGCATGAGGCGACGGACCGGACGATCGTTGGCACACCAGGAGTTGCCCTCTGGCCGCTCGTGGGCTACTTTTTGAAGCTGGGGGCGATCGGCTTCGGCGGACCGGTGGCGCTGGTCGGTTACATGCAGCGCGACCTGGTCGAGAAGCGCCAGTGGATCGACGACGAGGACTACAAACTCGGTCTCGCCCTCGCCCAGATCATGCCGGGACCGCTCGCGGCGCAACTGGCGATCGCGCTGGGCTACTTCTCGCAGGGGATCATGGGCGCGACCCTGGTCGGGGTCGCGTTCGTGCTCCCGTCGTTCCTGATGGTCCTCGCGCTGTCGGTCGTCTACGTCGCCTATGGCGGCTTGTGGTGGATGCAGGCGCTCTTCTACGGCATCGCCGCCGCGGTCATTGGCATCATCGCTCTCGCCTCCCAAAAGCTGGCGCGCAAGATCAACGGCCGCGACCCGGTGCTCTGGGGGATCTTCATCGTCCTAGCCATCATGACCATTTGGGCGCAGGCGGAGCTGGCGGGATTCTTTCTGGTGGCCGGGCTCCTCATGATCATGATCAAGGCGCCTCCCCGCTGGAGACTAAAGCTCCCGCCGTTCCTGAGCGTCGTGGCCGTTCCCCTCGCCCTGCCCGGTTTGATCGCCGGGGTGCGCGAAGCGCACAGCGGCCTCCTGCTGGAGATTCTGCTCTTCTTCACCAAGGCCGGCGCCTTTGTCTTCGGCAGTGGGCTGGCGATCGTGCCGTTTCTCTACGAGGGGGTGGTGCGTGGGCACGGTTGGCTGACCGAGCAGCAGTTTCTCGACGCGGTCGCGGTGGCGATGATCACCCCAGGGCCAGTCGTGATCACGGTCGCCTTTATCGGCTACCTCGTCGCGGGCGTGGCTGGCGCGAGCCTGGCCGCGGTCGGGATTTTCCTGCCGGTCTACGTCCTGACGATCGTCCCGGCGCCCTGGTTCAAGCGGCACCGCGCCAATGCCCAACTGCGGGCTTTCTCCGACGGCGCCACCGCCGCCGCGAGCGGGGCCATCGCGGGGGCGGTGGTGGTGCTGGCGCAGCGGGCGATCATCGACGTGCCGACGGCGGTGATTGCGGTGGCGAGTCTTGGTCTCCTGTGGCGCTTCAAAGTGCCGGAGCCGCTGGTCGTGGTGGTCGCCGGAGTCGTCGGTTTGGCCCTCTGGCCCGTCGTTCGGTAGGGCTCCGGTAGGACCGATGCCAAATCTCGCGCGGCTTGGGGAGTACAAGGTGGATCGCGAGCCGTGGCATGGCACGGTGGAGGTCGCAGCCGGAGCGACGAGCGACGTCTCCGTCGCCCTGACCGCGATGGACTGGGCGGCCAGCTTCACCGCAGACCGCTGTGGTCCCCCCGCGTTCTGATCGCCGTCAGGACTCCCTCGGCGATGCGAGCGGGCGGCCCCCGATACCGACGACACCCGCGTGTTCGCCCCGCGGGTCGACCTCGATCACCTTGGTCCCGACGGCCACCGGGACGCCACTATGCGTGAGCCCGCGCAGTCTGCCGGCGAGTGGCGCCAGGAGCGCCGCGTCGTCGAGACAGGCGACGTGCTCCCCGGCCACCACGGAGTCACCGATTGCCCGCTTCGTCTGGAACAGACCAGCGTGAGGTGCGTAGACGTAGCGCCCACGGCCGTGCCTGCCGAGTGGGCGAGGCTCCCCGGCAAGCGTCAGGGTGGGTCCTTGCTGGATCACGGCGCCCAGCGCCTCCCAACTCGTCTCGATAGCCACGTCGACCGTCTCCCCGGCGACGAAGCCGGGGCCGAGGCCGATGGTCAGCGGCACCAGGCCGCGCTGCGCCCCCGGCCGGACGCGCTTGCGCATCCACGCGTCGATGAGCACGTGTGGGTGGGTGGTCGCGAGGAGCGCCGCGACATCGGTAACGACCAGCGGGATGACTGTCCGGGTCGCCAGAATCTCCGGCAGGTTCGTCAGATCGTCGACGCGGACCGCCCTCACCCCAGCGAGATCCGCCGAACCGTCGAAGACGGCGTCGACAAAGGCCATCCCGCGCCTGGTGGCTGTTGGCTGGGGGGCGTCATGCAGGACGATCCCGAATCCCTCCCGAAACAGCCGGTGGGCGACGGCAGAACCGACGTCACCGATCCCCCGGACCAGGGCGTACGGCATCCACATCCCTTTCGGCCGGTTTTGGACCGTTGGTCAAGCGTTGAGGACCAAGTCCTTGATTAAAGGGGCGCTTCCCGACGATCAGCGCGGCGATGCCGACGCCCTCGGTTCCGATCGCGTCCATTGAGACGTGCTTCGCTCAACCTGCCCGACCCGCCCCGGATCTATCACCCAACGGCCGCACCGCCAGCGGGGTCTCTGTCGCCGACCGCGGGTTCACCGGCCGGGTGAGAGGAGGCGGAGTAGGTGACGGTGGAGGTGGGTTTGGGGCGGCGGCTGGCGCTGAACGGGGAGAGGGGCCACGACGGCTGTGGCCAGCGGGGGGCACGGGGCCGAGGGAGGGCACGGGGCCCTCCCCTACGGGGGCGTGGGCGTGTGAGAGCGTTGGGGAGCGAAGGCAGAGTGCACAAGGAGGAGACGGTGGAGAGCCATCAAACGGTTAGCGTGCAGGGAGGTGGTCTGAGCGCGATTCGTGCTGGCGCTCGGCGGCGGCGATGGCGGCTTCGGCGCTGGGGCCGATGGTGGTCGAGGGGGGTTGGAGGGCGAAGCGGGCGGGGTCGAGCGGTTCGGCGAGACCGGTGCGGTGGGAGGCGAGGGTTTCGACGATGGCCAGCGTGCAGTAGGGGGCGTAGATCTCGCTGTAGCCGCCCTCCTGGACGATGACGAGGCGGTTGGCGGCATGCTCGGCGGCGATGGCGACCATGGAGGCGGTCAGGCGCCGGTAGCCGTCGGTGGTGACAGACATGCGGCCGTGCTGATCCATGGCGCTGGCGTCCTGGCCGGCGGAGACGAGAACGAGCTCGGGCTGGAACTGATGGGCGAGAGGGAGGACGATCCGCTCGAAAGCGGCGCGGTAGGCGGCGTCGCCGCAGCCGGCCGGGAGGGGGACGTTGACGGTGAAGCCGGCGCCGGCGCCTTCTCCGATCTCGTCGAGCCCGCCAGATTGCTCGGGATAGAGGCCGTCCTGATGGAGAGAGATGAAGAGGACGTCGGGGTCGGTCCAGAAGGCGGCTTGGGTGCCGTTGCCATGGTGGACGTCCCAATCAACGATCAGGACGCGGCCGAGCCCGTGGTGGTGCCGGGCGTGGAGGGCGGCGAGAGCGACGTTGTTGAAGAGGCAGTAGCCCATTCCCCGGTCGCGGACGGCATGGTGGCCGGGGGGGCGGACATTTACAAAGACGTGGCGGACGGGACCGGCGACGACGGCGTCGACGGCGGCCATCGCGCCGCCGGCGGCGAGGAGGGCGATCTCGTAGGAGCCGGGACCGGCCGGGGCGCCCTCGCCGGTCTCGCCGCCGCCGCTGGCGCTGAGGGCGCGGACGCGGGCGATATGCTCGGGCGAGTGGAAGCGCAGGAGGTCATTTTCCGACGCTGGGTAGGCGGGGATGCGAAGCAGATGGGCACCGAGGCCGGAGAGGTCAATCAGGTGCTTGGTGCGCATGACCAGACGGTGGTTGGAGAGGTGGAGGACGGGGTCAACGAAGGGGTACGGCTCGCCGGTGCTCCAGATGGGATAGAGCCCGGGGTTGTGTTGCAGGTAGCGATCATCGAACACAAGCCCGGCGATTGCTTCGGTCGGGTTAGCCATCATCTTCCCCCTCTCCGCCTTGATCTTCGTCGCGTCTGAAACCGGGTCGTCGCAGCTGTCACTTCTTGTGGGAGCCGACGAGCGCGGTGGTGACGCCGAGACCGAGATAGACGGTGCCGGCGACGTAGCGCTGCGTCCGGAGGAAACCGGAGTGGCCCCGCAGCCAGGTGCCGGCCGCGCCGGCGAGGATGGCGTAGAGGCCGTCGGTGCAGGCGCCCATCGCGACCAACAGTCCGCCGAAGAGGAGGGTCTGGCCGGCGACGGAGCCGCGGCTGGGGTCGACGAACTGGGGCAGGAAGGCGAAGAAGAAGAGCGCGATCTTGGGATTGAGGACCTGGACGATGATGCCCTGGCGGAAGATGCGGCGCAGCGGCCGCGGCTCCGGGGCGGCGATCGGCCCGGTGGTCTCCCGCGTCAGGAGCGTGCGCAGGCCAAGGCCGATGAGATAGGCGGCGCCGAGATATTTGACGGCGGCGAAAGCGGTGGCCGACGACACGAGCAGCGCCGAGAGCCCGAGCGCCGCCGCGGCGACGTGGACGAGGCTGCCTGTGGCCACGCCGAGCGCCGAGGTCAGCCCGGCGGCGCGCCCCTGATCCATCCCCCGGGCGACGATGTACAACACCGCGGGACCCGGCACCACAAGCAGGGCGAGGGCCGCGACGAGGAAGACGACCAACGTGGACCCCTCAGGCATAGTGACCTCCTGACACACGTCCGCGCGACGTGCCGCCGCCCCCGTTCATGCCTCACCGACAGACGCGGCGGCGGCAGCCGCGCGCTCGCCGTCGACGCCGAGGACTGGGGCTTCCGCGCGTAAGGCGAGGATGACGTCCTGGATGAGATCGTCGAGTGGCATCCCCAGCGCTTCGGCGCCCTGGGTGATGTCCTCGCGGTGGACCTTGGCGGCGAACGCTTTGTCCTTCAGCTTTTTGCGGACGGAGCGAACCTCGACGCCGTGGATGCTCTTATCCGGGCGGACCAAGGCGACGGCGATCACGAAGCCGCTCAACTCGTCGACGGCACGTAGCGTCTTCTCCATCGGCGAGACCGGCTCGACGCCGCTGTAGTCGGCGTGGCTGAGGATGGCGCGGGTGACGGACTCGTCCCAGCCCGCGTCGCGGAGATGAGCGACGCCGACAAAGGGGTGGCCCGTCTCGCTCAGCTCCAGGTTCGGGTGGCGCTCGAAATCGAGGTCATGGAGCAACCCGACCGCGCCCCAGAGGTCCTCGTCCGCTCCCTCGCGGCGGGCAAAATAGCGCATGCAGGCGCTGACCGCCTCGCAGTGTTTGCGCAAGCTCTCCGATTGCACCCAGTCGTGGAGCAGCGCGCGGGCCTTCGCCGTCTGATCCAACGACGGTGCGGTGTCAACCACCTCGTATCCTCCTCCTAGCCGGCGCGCCACGGCGCGCCGATACGATCCGATGGCGGGGCGAGGCGACGGAATAGGGGCGCCATCACCGTTCGCGCCGAGTGCCGTCATTGTGCCGTATCACGATCCTCGGGGATGGAGCGAGACGAGGGCAGGACGCCCGAGACCAGCTCGCCGCCGAGGATCGTGGCGACAGGGCGAAACTCCTTGAGCGCGGCCGGAGGCAGGGCCAGCGAGTCGCGGTCGCAGACGATCAGGTCGGCGAGCTTGCCCGGTTCGAGGGAGCCGGTCTTCGTCTCGGCGACATCGGCATAGGCGGCGCCGGTGGTGTAGGTCCGGAGGGCTTCGAGGGGGGAGACCGCTTCCTCCGGCGCCAACGTCTGGCCCCGGTACGTCTGGCGGGCGACCGCGCACCAGATGCCGAAGAAGGGATTGAGGGACTCCGGCTGGGCGCCGAGGGAGTCGGACGAGCCGGCGACGACGAGACCGGCATCGAGCAGGCGGCGGAGGGCGAAGGCACCGGCGGCGCGCTCGCCAAGGTAGCCGCCGAGGAAATCGCCGAAGGCGTTGAGAAAGGGCATCGTGACGACGGGGATCAGACCCATATCCGCGATCCGGGCGATCCGCTGCGGCGTCATACAGAGGTGACCGGCGTGCTCCAGCCGGTGCCGCTGCCCGGATGGGTGGGGGATCGCGGCGAAGGCATCCAGCAGCAGATCGAGCGCGCGGTCGCCGACGACGTGGGCGCTGACCTGGCAACCCGCCTCGTCGATGGCGCGGACCATCGCGTACAGCTCGTCTCGCTCCAGCTTCAACGCGCCGCGGTTGCCGGGTTGATGACGGTAGTCGTCGTAAAAGGCGCCGGCAGCGGCGGTGATGCCACCGTCGACGAAGAACTTGATTCCGCCGACGCGGAGGTACTCGTCGCCGAATCCCCGCTCGAACCCATAGCGGAGGAATGCCTGGACCGCGGCGAGGTCCGGGCAGAGGACGGTGAAGCTGACGCGCAGCGGGAATCGGCCGGCGCGCCGCAGCCGCTGGTAGGCGCGAAGCCCCGTCGCCGAGGGGAATTGATCGCCGAGCGAGGTGACGCCGAAGGCCGACAGGCGGGCCGCCATCGTGGAGACCGCGTTCTCTGTATCGACAAGGCTGAACGGCGGCGGCTTGAGATGGCTCCAGAACTCGATCAGGACGCCGGTCGGCGTGCCGTTGGCATCGCGGACGACGTGAGCGCCGGGTGGCGGGATGAAACGATCGTCGATGCCGAGGAGGCGGAGGGCGGCGGAATTGACGACGGCGACGTGGGCGCCAGCCCGGATCAGGGCGGGATGGTGCGGCACGGCGGCATCCATCTCGTCGCGGGTCGGGTACCGCTCCTCGGCCAGCTTCTCAGCGAGCATGAACGAGCCCTGCCCTATGACCCAGTCGCCGGGCGGTTTGGTGGCGGCGTGAGCATGGAGGGCGCCGAGGACGCCGGCGACATCGCGGTGTGGTGGCGCGTGGCAGTCGGCGTAGGAGGCGAGGTGGAGGGCGGTGCCCTCGAGGTGGGTGTGGGCGTCGATCAGGCCGGGGAGGACGGTGCGACCGCCGAGGTCGATGGTCTGACAGGAATCGCCCGCGACCGCCAACGCGCCGGCTCCGACGGCGATGATCCGGCCAGCGCGCAGGGCGATGGTGCTGGCGATCGTGCCGGCCGGGTCGAGGGTGTGAATCTGGCCGTTGGTGAGGAGCAACGTCTGATCGTTCATGTCCACCGGTATGAGGGAGACGGCTACGGGGATCGGAGAGGTGACTCTACGGCCGGTGATGCGAGGCGTCAATGGGGAGGATCGGATAGTCACGAAGCGTGAGGTGCTCCGCACCGGGCACGGGCGGGAGCAATGGTCTACCTCTCTCGAGAGGCAGTGCCTCTGGGACGGTCAGGTTTGACCGGCACCTGGCCCGGTGCTAGGCTTCCGTTCGGATAGTTAGTGTTTGAGTATGTCTCGCACTCAGGCGAACGAAGCGCCGGCTCCTGGCGCGTTTCGCTCTTCGGGAAAGCAGGTCCCATGGTTACCCTTGCCGAGCCAACACCCCTTCGCCTCGTGCCGCCGCGGTCCGCCGCCGAGCGGCAGCTGACGCGGGACGCCTTTGGCCGGGCGATGACGTATCTGCGGATTTCGCTGACCGACCGCTGCAACTTCCGCTGCCTCTACTGTATGCCGGCCCTCGGCATGAAATTCCAACCGCGCGCCGAGCTGCTCACCGACGAGGAGCTGCTGCGCGTCGTCGGCCTCTGCGCCGAGCTCGGCTTCACGAAGCTCCGGCTGACGGGTGGCGAGCCGACGATCCGCCCCCATCTGGTCGAGCTGGTGCGGGCGATGAAGCAGTTCCCCGGCATCGAGGAGCTGTCGATGACGACGAACGGGTTGCTGCTCGGGCGCCTGGCCGACGATTTGGCGGCGGCCGGGCTCGACCGCGTCAACATCAGTATCGACACGCTTGATCCGGAGAAGTTCACCCTAATGACGCGTGGCGGGCGGCTCGACCTCGTCTGGCGGGGGATCGAGGCGGCGGACGCGGCGGGGCTGCGGCCGATCAAGCTGAACACGGTTGTCCTCAAGGGGCAGAACGACCACGAAGTAACGGAGATGGCGGCCCTGACCCAGGAGCGCGCCTGGCAGGTCCGCTTCCTGGAGATCATGCCCCTGGAGGGGGTCGGCGCGGTCCACGACACGGGGTTGGTGACCAGCGAGGAGACGCAGGCGCGCTTGGAAGCGCGGTTCGGACCGCTGGAACCGGTCGCCACGGACGCCGCCGATCCGGCGCGGCTCTGGCGGATTCCGGGCGCGGCGGGGACGATCGGCTTCATCTCCCCGGTCTCGGCGCCGTTCTGCGCCGCCTGCAACCGGGTGCGGTTGACGGCGGATGGCAAGTTGCGGCTCTGTCTGTTGCGGCCGGACGAGGTGGACGTGCGCGACCTGATGCGGGGCGGGGCCGACGACGCGGCGGTGCGGGAGCAGCTGCGGGGGGGGATTTGGCGCAAGCCGTGGGGGCACGGGCTGGCCGAGGGGGAGCGCTTCACCGGGCGCGGCATGTCTCAGATCGGGGGGTAGGTCACGGCGGTCATGGGCCGTGGCGGTGGGTGCTTGGTCACGGCGGTCATGGG
>JAABUS010004211.1_pt1 | contig 21268 bp, 28 predicted proteins | sample 5560161 | NCBI WGS metagenome assembly JAABUS01 (sample SAMN10711885, study PRJNA513376) | rock metagenome | isolation source: Antarctica rocks | place: Antarctica: Victoria Land, Trio Nunatak nord | collected 2016-01-04
CCACCCGGAGTTGGCGCACTTCGCGGCGCAGGCGTGCCAACTCGTCGCGCTCGGACGCAGACAGGCCAGGGGCTGCCTCCTCCCGGCGGCCCTCCTGCTTGTCAGCCTGGGCGACCCAGTTGCCGATCGACTGCGCAGTCGGCTCGAACTCGCGGGCCAGGTCCTCCGGCGACCGTCCGGCACGGACCAACTCGACCATCTGACGGCGGAACTCAGGTGAATACGGGGGATGACTCTTGGGCATAGGGGAACACCTCGGACGAAAGCGTCAGGGTGTCCACCAAGGCGGGGCAATCCCAGACAATGACGCCCGCGCCGACCAGACAGTCCGCTACGAGGCGCTGTGTGCCCATTACGGGATGACCCCGACCCGCAACAACACCGGCGTGGCGCACGAGAACGGCGCCATCGAAAGCCAGCATGGCCACCTCAAGCGCGTCGTCGGTCAGGCTTTGCTGCTTCGGGGCAGCCTCGAGTTCGACAGCCTCGACGCCTACCTGTAGGCGCTTGCAATCATCGGCGCTCGTGCTCGCAAACAGAGCGGATTCCTGCTCGGATTAGCTGACAATGGGGCGGGCGTCGTGCTCACATTACCTGCCACTGTGCTCGCCATCATCGCGCCGTGCTCGCCAACGGAGGATCGTGCTCACATTGGCTGCCAATGACCGAACTGAGGCCAGGATGGCGCCTGTGCTCTCCGGAAAGTCGTACATCTGGGCGGGTTTGGTCTCAGCAGCACGGTGAACGCTGTGACGCGACCGACCTGCATCCCGCGTCTGTGTTCTCAAAAGCCGTCGAACACCCAGCGTTTCGGAACCGGGCAGCCGAGAACAGTTCTGAGAAGCGGAAGCGCCTTGATGCGCGGCTCAGGGCAGCGCGCGCCGAAGTTCCTCAGAAACCTGGGTTATCGAGAACGCCCCAGCCGTCTTGCCAAAGGTTATATCTCGTTGGCAGCCAATGTGAGCACGACCCTCCGTTGGCGAGCACGGCCCGATGATGGCAAGCACAGTGGCAGCTGATGTGAGCACGACGCGCGCCCCATTGTCAGCTAATCCGAGCAAGAATCTGCTCCGTTTGCGAGCACGAGCACCGATGATTGCAAGCGCCAACAGCTACAGGGCAGTGCGGCAGGCCGGCACGCCCGCCGTGCGCTATCGCAGGCTGGGGGAACGGCGCAGCCGCCCGCAGCGGTGGCGGGACGCCGTGGCCGAGCTGGTCGAGCTGTAGGCGGGCTACCAGGACTGGCTCGACAGCCTGCCCGGAAACCTCCAGGACAGCGCGACCGCCGAGGCCCTGGCGGCGGTGTGCGCCCTCGACTTGTCCGAGCTGGAGGGCGTGGAGCCGCCGCGCGGGTTCGGGCGCGACTGACGAACGCGGCCGACGCAGCCGACGTGCGCGGCCGCCCAGCCCAGCCCCGCCGGCGCAGGGGCCGGCCCATGCTGCACCACAGCAACGCCGAATATCCATTATGGAAAGTGCAGGGAAGTCCCGGGGAAGCAGCGGGGAAGTCGCAAGGGCCGGCGGTGGGCTGGGCCGCGCCGGGACTTGGTGGACGACAGTATTCGGACCCGCCCGGAGGCTGCCCAAGGGGCGCGAGGACTTGCTAAGGTCGTTGCACTAGCGGTCCTGGGCCGTGTGCCAAACCCGAAGGATCTGGATCACCTGGGCGTCGTCGTCCACCTCATAGACCATGACGTAGGGCGGCACGGCCGACAGCTCGCGCGTGTCCGGCGCGCGGCCGGGCCAGCCCTTGTAGGGCACGGCGGCCAGGCCATCGGCCGCGTCAGCCAGGGCCTGGGAGATGCGGACCGCGGCGGGGAGGTTGCGCTCGGCCAGCCAGGCGGTGATGCGGCGCTGGTCGTCGCGGGCGGCACGCGCCTACAGGACCCTCACGCCGTCGGCGGTGCGGCCAGCGACGCGGCGATCCGGCGCTCCAGCTCCTCGATCTCAGCCATGATCTCCGCCCGCACTTCCTCGTGCGGAATGGGCGGATGGGGATCGGCGCGGGCCTCGGCCACCGCGGCGATCAGCGCCCGCCGCTCGGCCTCGTCCAGATCCTCGGCCGACATGGGCACATGAGCGTCGCGTGAACCGTCCGGCATGGTGTCTACTCCTGCTTCAGCGCCCGCGTGTCCACCCTACCGTCCAGCTTGGCCATCAGCTCCGCCAGGTCTCCGGCCAGCAGCTCATCCAGCGTGAAGGGGCACGCATCGGGCAAGGGCCGTGGGGCGCCGGCGTCGTCCGTAGCCTCCCGCGCCCGGCGCAACGCCTTGGCGTAGAGCGCTTCCAGCTCGATCCGTTGCCGCATGGACGGCGTGAACCGTTGTCCGGCGTCGTCCAGGAACACCCCGGCCTCCCCGCGCCAGTGCGGGGCGGATTGGCTGCCGGGCCAGGCGTGCAGCTTGAGCAGGTGGGTCATCGCCTGCAACAGCAGGCTATGGCAGGCACGTAGTTCCGAAAGCCCCACGTCCTGCACTTCCTCGATCACGTTGGGCCAGTCCACGGCGTCGTTGACCCTCTCGCCCGCCATCAGGCGGCGTAGCAAGTCGGCCTGCCGTTCGGACCAGGCCAGGGCGTCATGCTCGTACAAGCTATCCGGCATCAGAGCCTCCTACTTGGCCGCGGGCGGCGGGCCGCCGTTCTTCAACGCGGTCAGGGCTTCCACCAGGTCGGTCTGCAACCGGGTTGGCGCGGCCTGGCCGTCGCGCCGGGCCTTGCGGCCGTCCCGCGTTTCGTCCAGCTCGCGGGTGGCGGCCGTGCGCCCGGTCTGGTCCTTGGGTCGGAACCAAAGTTCGACGGCCAGCACCTTGTTGCGCGGCCCCTGCTCCACTTTCCAGCCGCAGGCGAAGTCGGCAAGCTGGTTCACCTCGGCACAGGCCGGCTCCACCACCTTGCGCCTGATGTCGCCCCAATCTCGATACCGACCAGTCGGTACTCCCATGACCTCGCGCAGTTCCTCCACGGTGCCGCGCCAGCGCGCGTCACGGCGGCCGACCAGCAAGGCGCCGCGCTCGTAGAGGGTGACGCTGTAGCGGCTCTCGAAGGCCAGCAAGGCGGCGCGGTTCATGGCGGCGTAGTGGTCGCTGCCCTGCATGGCGCGGCGGGCTGGCTCGCTGAACTCCCACCATACCCGCGCCTTGTCGTCCTCCTCCAGGTGCTCGATGCGGTAGGCCACCACGGGGGCGACCAGGGCGGCAGCGCGTCCATCTGGGGCTATGGTGCCGATCCGCAGCAGGGTGCCTTGCAGCTCGTCGAAGGCGTCGCTCAGGCGGTCGTTCGAGTTGTGGCTGCCGCGCAGGCCGCGCTTGAGCACGCTATGCGGCCCTGGCTTCCAGGCGTCGCCGGCGGCTGTCTGGATCAACAGGGCCAGCATCTTGCGGGCGGCGGCCGAGGGCGAGGAGCCTTTGGCAAAGCGCGCCTCGATCAACTCCCCAGCCTTGACCACCTCATCGTTGGGCAGGGTGCGTGCAGCCTGGTGCGCTGCCCGCATGGTACGGCCAACAGGTAAGTTTTCGGCGGGAGAGAGCTTGGTCATTGCGGAATCATAGACCCGACTTACGACAATGCTCAAGGTCGTAGATCGGGCACCCCATCGGTCGGGGGTCCGCACCCCATCGGTCGGGGGTCCGCACCCCATCGGTCGGGGGTCCGCACCCCATCGGTCGGGACGGGCACCCCATCGGTCGGGAGTCGAGGTGTTTTTCGCTTTTGAATCAATAACTTAAAAACCCTGAATCCTTGAATCCTTAGAATCCTTGAATCCTTCGCGGGCGCGAGCGCGCGAGACGTGAGGAAAAAGAGGTGCTAGCCAAGATGTTTGGGGCCGTTTGGGAACGCTCACCTTCAGCTTTCCTCCAAGAGGAGAAGGCCAAAGCCCTACGGCGGTAGGAAAGCGAGAAGCGCCCTCACCTACCCTGAGCATGCCCGTCGTCGTCCAGCCGCATCAAGGACGCTTCGCGCCGCTGCGCGGTGCCCAAATGGGCATCCTTGACCCGTCTGGCCGCCGCCGTGCTGAACCGATGGTAGGGACGGGACGAGGAACAGGGCTTTACGGTCCGAACAAGGAACATGGGATAAGGTATGAGACATCTTGCCCGTGTTTCTGTGTTTGCAGTGATACGCTTATCTGTATATCTTTGTTTCATCATTAACAGAAAGACAGACTATGATCCTTGCAGTCGTCAACCAGAAAGGAGGAGCAGGCAAAACCACGATAGCCTTGAACCTGGCCGCCGCGATGGCAGCGCAAGGCAAGCGGGTGCTGCTAATCGACGCGGACCCCCAGCAAACGGCACAAGACTGGGCGGCAATTCGGCAGGAGCCGGTGCCGTTCCAGGTGATCGGGCTGGCAAAGCCGGTGCTGCACCGGGACCTACCTGCCATGTCAGCCGACTACGACTCTGTCATCATCGACGGGGCACCGCGCAGCTACGAGGTCGCCCGTTCAGCGATAGCAGCGGCGGACCTAGTACTGATCCCGGTCCAGCCATCGGGGGCGGACCTCTGGGCCAGCCGGGAGACGGTCAACCTCGTAAACGAGTCACGTGGATTCAAGGAAACACAGAAATCCGCATTTGTGGTTTCACGGAGGATCGGACGCAGCGTCCTCAGCCGGGAGATCGGGGATGCCCTTGCCGAGTTCGCCTTACCGATTCTGACGGCCAGCACGGCGCAGCGCGTGATCTACGCCGAGGCCATGACAGCCGGGCGGACCGTGATCGAGCAGCAGCCAGACGGACCCGCGGCCGATGAGGTCCGGGCCATCCTCGCAGAGCTGGAAGGGATAGCAGCATGAGCAAGTTCAAGATGCCGCCAAAAGCTCCCCAGGGCGTGCAGGAGTGGGTTGAGGGTGCTGAGGCACCACAAGTATCCTCCACGGCGCCGAGGGCGTCAGAGAGGCTTCCAGGCGCAAAGCAGGCCCGGTTGACCATCGACTTGTCCCCACAGCTCCACGCTCGGTTCAAGGCGGCTTGCGCGATCAACCGGACCCGGATGGTCGAGGAGGTCACCCGCCTCATCGAGGACTGGACACAGAAACACAGTTGAACGGAAATACAGAAAGGCGCTTCTATGGCAACCATCAGCAGCTTCGTGCTCCGCATTCCTGCCTCCCTGATGGAGGACGTGAATGCGCTGGCCATCCAGGATGCCGTGTCGGTCAACCAGTTCCTGGTGCAGGCCACGGCGGAGAAGGTGGCCACCTTGAAGGCGCGCGGCTACCTGACTGAGCGTGCTGCCCGTGCAACGGCTGGCGATCTTGGGCGCATCCTGGCGAAGGCCGGAACGGCGACTCCCATCCCTGGCGACGAGCTGCCCGAGGACTGGCCGGACAGCTACGGCTGACGGGTTGCTTAGCAGGCCAAAATACGTATCATTCGAATAACTCGCATTACTTGGAGTTAGAGATCATGCGCGTGACCACGGCTGAGTTCATCAAGAGCTATGGCACGCTGGCCGACAAGGCACTGACGGAGCCGGTCACCATCACCAAAAACGGTCGCGACCGCCTGGTGGTGATGTCGGCTGACGAGTACGAGCGTCTGCGCCGCCGCGACCGGCGTGCTTTCCGGGCTGAGGAGCTGTCCGAGGCAGACATTGCGCTGATTGCCCAAGCAGAGGTGCCAGCCGAGTACGCCTACCTCAACGAGGAGCTTGGTGACTGGCAGCCGTGACATGGCCGACGCCGCACCCTGGCCTTGTGATCCGGTATTCGTATCTCTGGACCAGGGAGGCGCAGGCTGGCCGCGAAGAAGGCGTCAAGGACCGACCGTGCGCCATCGTGCTGGCGGTTGCCGCTGTGAAGGACCGGATGCGTGTTATCGTTCTGCCGATCACCCACACTCAGCCCCAGCCGCCGGACGAGGGCATTGAGCTGACACAGCAGACCAAGGCCCGCCTCGGGCTGGACGGAGAGCGTTCCTGGATCATGTTGGACGAGGGCAACGACTTTATCTGGCCTGGTCCCGATTTGCGCTTTGTGGCCGGGCAAGGGCCGGAGAGCATCGTCTACGGCACCTTGCCACCGCGTTTGTTCCAGGCCATTCGGCAGCACTTCCTTGTACGCGTCCGTGCCAAACAGGTAGGCTTGATCCGGCGCACCGAATGACGGGGCCATAAGGCTCACGCGCGCTCCCCATCCCGGCATCTTTCTTCCCTTTTGTCCGATGTCGGCGGGCTTGCCTCCCTATCAGTCTCAAAAGCGCGCAATCCGGCCCGGCGCCAGCAGGCGCGCAGGTGAGCGGGATCGTTGCCATCCACACCTCTGAGCTGATCGGCCAAGTCCATCATGGCGCCGAGCAGGGTGGCACGATCGTCGCTTGTGAGTTCGACCAGGCCGGCTTTCTGGACGAGGCCGCCGAGTTCGATGAGCTGGCGTGTTCGTGCGCGTCGTTCCTGGACCCAGTTGCGGGTGTCGTGCAGGGCTTGGGCGCGGGTGACGCGGTTTTGCATGACGGCCAGGCGGCTAAGCTGTGCCGTTGCTGCTTGCAGGCCCTGAAGCAGGGTTGCTGGGTTCGGCCTTCTTCCCCCGCTTGCCCCCTTGTTGAAACACGGCCTGTCCGCGTTCGGTCCACCTCGCGACGGCCTCGGGTGACTTCCTGGATTGTTCGACGGCGGCGAGAAGTGCGCCGGCGAGGGCTTCCATGGGGAGGGCGTCTGCGCCGGTGACCTGGACCAGCTCACCCAACTGGACGGTCTTCTGTGACTTGACCTTCTTGGCCTTATCCATGAGGGCCTGGAGTTCGGCGTCGAAGTCGCGTGGCTTTCTGGCCATGACGTTTCCTGATGTTTCTTTGGTGGCGGCGAGATCGTGTACGAACGATAGCAAGGGTGGATGCGGTGTCAAAGGCGTGGTGGCGGCTAGTGCCACGGGGCGGACACGGCGCGGTCACACGCTCGGCATGGGAGGGGTGGCACGGGCTGGCATCCATGGAGCTATGGGAAGGGCTTGGGATGCTGGTTGAGTGGGAGACGGCTGAGGGCGAGGTGCATCGTGCCGAGCGGATGCATGGCGGGCGTGGCGCCTTGTATCTCCAGGTGGAGAGCCTGGGGGAGATTGGCTGGGACTGGCATGTGTGTGAGCAATCGGGCCACGGTCAGCAGCGGTATGGGCTGGCGGACAGCCTGACGGAGGCCAAGAAGAGGGCGGAGGCAGCGCTGGACGTGTTGGCCCGGGAGCTTGGTCAGGCGGCGTAGGTGCCCCATGCCGCCTGACGCGACTTCAGCCTGACGGCTGACTAGCTTAGCGCATCTGACTAGGCGCGCGAGCAGCCCGTCATTTCTGCTGCGAAGTGCAACGAAGCAAATCAGGAAATGCGCGCAGATACGTCACGGGGTGACATGCGCGGCCGGCGGCGCTAGGCTGGCCGGCAATGGCGATCTTCCATGCCCGGATGCAAGTGATCGGACGCTCGACGGGGCGCAGCGTGGTGGCGGCTGCCGCCTACCGTGCGGCCGAGCTGCTGCATGACGAGCGCCTGGACCGCGATCATGACTTCACCGCCAAGGACGGCGTGGTGCATTCGGAGATCATGCTGCCCGTGGGTGCGCCGGAGCGATGGCAGGACCGCGCGACCCTATGGAATGAGGTGGAGGTGACCGAGAAGCGCAAGGACGCGCAGCTTGCGCGGGAGATGGAGTTCTCCATCCCGCGGGAGCTGTCCAAGTCCGAGGCAATCCGGCTGGCGCAGGATTTCGTGGCTGAGCAGTTCGTGTCACGCGGCATGGTGGCGGACGTGAACGTGCATTGGGCCACGGCGGGGGACGGCGAGGCGCAGCCGCACGCGCACGTCATGCTGACGATGCGCGAGGTGACGGCGGACGGGTTCGGCCCGAAGGCGCGGGAGTGGAACAGCCGGGAGCTGTACGAGGGCGTGCGGGAACGCTGGGCTGCGCTGACGAACGAGCGGCTGGCCGAGCAGGGCCACGATGTGCGGATTGACCACCGCAGCTACGCCGAGCAGGGCATCCCGCTTGAGCCGCAGCACAAGATCGGGCCGGCGGGGGCGCGGCGTGCGGAGCGGGGCGAGGACGCGGAGCGTCGGGCCGAGCATGACGGCATCGCGCGGCGGAACGGGGAGCAGATCGCGGCTGACCCGGTGGTGGCGCTGGACGCGCTGACGCGGCAGCACAGCACCTTCACCCGTCAGGACCTAGCGCGGTTCGTGAACCGGCACACGGACGGGGCGGAGCAGTTCGGCACAGTGATGGCGAAAGTGGAAGTAGCGCCGGAGCTGGTGCGGCTGGGTGTGGACGGGCGCGGGCGGGAGCGGTTCTCGACGCGGGAGATGGTGGCGGCCGAGCAGCGCATGGAGGGCGCCGCGGCGCGGTTGGCGGGGAACTGCCGGCATGGGGTGCCGGCGCTGGAGGTGCTTGCGGCGCTGGACGCGGCCAGGCGGCGCGAGATGCGGCTTGGAGCGGAGCAGTTGGGCGCGGTGCGCCATGTGACGCAGGAGGGCGGGCTTGCGCTGGTGGTGGGCTACGCCGGCACGGGCAAGTCGGCGATGCTGAGTGTAGCGCGCGAGGCATGGGTGGCGGCGGGCTTGCGGGTGCGTGGGGCGGCGTTGTCCGGCATTGCGGCCGAGGGGCTTGAGGGCGGCAGCGGCATCGAGAGCCGGACCTTGGCGAGCTTGGAATGGGCGTGGAAGGAGGGGCGGGACGCGCTGACGGCGCGTGACGTTCTGGTGGTGGACGAGGCGGGGATGGTGGGCAGCCGGCAGATGGAGCGGGTGCTGACGGCGGCGCGCGAGGCCGGGGCCAAGGTGGTGCTGGTGGGCGACCCCGAGCAGTTGCAGGCCATCGAGGCAGGGGCGGCGTTCCGGGCGCTGGCAGAGCGGTTTGGTGCGGCGGAGATCGGCGCGGTGCGGCGGCAGCGGGAGGGCTGGCAGCGCGAGGCGACGCGGGAGCTGGCGACGGCGCGCACGGGGGCGGCGCTGGGGCGCTACGAGCGGGCTGGGATGGTACAGGGGCACGGCACGCGGGAGGAGGCGCGGGCGGCGCTGGTGGACGGGTGGACGGCGGAGCGCGGGGCCGCGCCGGAGCAGAGCCGGGTGATCCTGGCCTACACGCGGGCGGACGTGGCGGAGCTGAACGGGCTGGCGCGGGACCGGCTGCGGCAGGCGGGCGAGCTGGGGCTGGACCAGGTTGTGCAGACCGAGCGGGGCGAGCGGGCGATGGCGTCCGGGGACCGGCTCATGTTCCTGCGGAACGAGCGCGGGCTTGGGGTGGGTCCTGGCGGGCGCGGCGGGGTTGCGGTCAAGAACGGCAGCCTGGGCACGGTGCTGGCGGTGGACAGCAAGGGCGAGCGGCTGACGGTGCGGCTGGACGGGCTGGGCGGCGCTGGCGGGCAGGCTGGGCAAGTTGGGCAGGAGGGAAAGGACGCTGCCCCCGTGGTGACGTTCTACGTGCGGGACTACGGGCACCTGGACCACGGGTATGCGGCGACGGTGCACAAGGCGCAGGGCGTCACGGTGGACCGGGCGCATGTGCTGGCGTCGGCGCACATGGACCGGCACGCGGCGTACGTGGCGCTGACGCGGCACCGGGACGGGGTGGCGCTGCACTGGTCGGCCGAGGAGCTGGGCGACCGGGCGGGGCTGGGCCGGGCGCTGGGGCGGGAGCGGGCCAAGGACACCAGCTTGGACTATGGCGGGCCGGAGCTGGCCTATGCCGAGCGGCGCGGTCTGGACCCGCTGCGGCCAGAGAGCGCCATCATGGTGCGGCAGGAGCCGGAGGCGGCGACGCCCAGCCCGGCGCGGCGGGTGGTGCGGCGTGCGGCCGGCTGGCACGAGGGGCAGCACCAGCGGCCCCGTGCGGCACGTCAGGCGGCGGAGCCGGACCGGGCGGCCGAGGCCGTGCCGGCGCCACTGCTGCCGGCGCACCGGGACGCGCAGGGGCGGGACAGCCAGGGGCGGGGCACGACGCCCGCGGAGATCGCCGCGGCGGTGGCGCGCGGCGAGCAGGTGCGGAAAGCCTGGGGCGAGCTGGGCGTGTGGGTGCGCCAAGCCTACCGCGACCCGGACGCGGCATGGGAGCGGCTGGCAGCCTTGGAACAGGCCGAGGGCGGGCCGCTGGGGGCGGAGCGGGCGTTGCGCCGGCACGACGGCGGGGCGGAGCTGCTGGGCGAGCTGCGGGGCAAGGCGGGATGGTTCGCGTCGGCGTCGTCGAAGGCGGAGCGGGAGGCGGCGGTGCGGTGCGCCGGGTCGGTCGGCGGCGGGCTGGTGCGGGTGCGCGAGGTCGAGGAGCGGGCCGGGCAGGGCTACGTGCGCGACGTGGAGGCACAGCGGGCGCGGGACACGGTGGAGGTGCCCGGCCTGTCCCGGGCGGCGTGGGCGGCGGTGCGGGCAGTGGAGCAGGCGGCGGACGTGTCCGAGCGGGAGGCCAAGGCGAGGCCGGGCTACAGCCCCATGTGGGACGCGCGGATCGCGCGGCAGGGCGCTGGGGTGGCGGAGGCGTGGGCACGGGAGGCGCTGGCGCGGCCGGGGATGGATGCGGAGCTGCGGGCCTTTGCCGAGGCGGCTGGGCGGCGGCTGGGCGAGGACGGGGTGCGCGAGCTGGTGCGGGGCGCCAGGGGTGTCCAGGACGGGCCAGGGCAGCGCGAGGGCCTGGCCGGGATCGGGCGGGCGCTGGCGGCATCGGGCGAGGGGCAGCGGGCGCACGCGACGATGCAGGACCGGGCGCAGCAGGACCGGGCGCGCGAGGCCGAGCGGGAGCGGCTGGGGCCGCGGCAAGGGCCGCGGATGGGGATGTGACAAGGGTTAGGAGTCTTGTCCATGTCAGCCAACACGCAGCATCAATCGGCAGCACTCTCGGAGTTGGCTCATAACCTAATATGGGTTACGATCAATCTCCGATTCTTGTGGGGACTTATGGACGACGAGACAGCAACAGCAAACGGCTTGGCTGCGAAGAAGCACAAGCCGACCAGTACCGTCGGGCGCGGACGAACTGTCGAGGAGGTTCTTACCCCTTCCGCCAGCGTCTTTCATGATGAGTTGATAACGACCCAACTTGGCGACAGCGCCTTGCTCTGCCAGCACTGGCCTTCACCCACAGTCATAATCTCTGATGGGGCCTACGGCGTACTCGGTTTTGAAGGTGATACGTCCGATCATTTCGACATGCCGCAGTGGTACGAGCCAAATATTGCGGCTTGGTCAAAACGGGCCACGGCACTAACAACGCTATGGTTTTGGAACTCGGAGATTGGTTGGGCCGCAGTGCATCCGATGCTGGAAAAGCACGGCTGGCGCTACGTCAATGCCAACATATGGAACAAAGGCATTGGACACATTGCAGGTAATGTGAACACTGCAAAGATTCGTCGCTTCCCCGTTGTGTCTGAGGTCTGTGTTCAGTACGTTTTTGAAGCACAAGTACGTGGCACACCACTGCGAGAGTGGTTGTATGCTGAGTGGAAGCGCACTGGCCTCCCACTGCGTAAGGCAAATGAAGCTTGTGGTGTGAAGGACGCCGCTGTACGCAAGTATCTCGACCAGGGCCATCTCTGGTATTATCCCCCGCCCGAGATGTTCCTGCGGATGCAGGAATACGCTAATGAGCACGGCAGGCCAGAGGGGCGCCCCTATTTTTCAATTTATGGTGACGTGCCAGGAACGGCGGAACAATGGATGGGAATGCGTGCAAAGTTCCGTTGCCCGCATGGCGTAACCAATGTGTGGGAGCGCCGCGCGCTAAGGGGTGAAGAACGTTTCAAGGTGTCTGGCGATTCTGGTAAGGCAGTACATCTCAACCAGAAGCCGCTCGATCTTATGAAGCGCATTATTGAAACGTCATCGGACCCTGGCGATGTGGTGTGGGAACCCTTTGGGGGCTTGTTTTCTGGATGTGTCGCCGCTGGGCACACAGGGCGTAGGGCGTATGGGGCCGAGATCGACCCCACCTATTTTCATTATGGCTTGCAACGTCTCAGCGGACGAGATCAGCCGCATCTCGGTCTATAATGCCGAAGCGGTGTTCCAACTGGTGGCGTATGCGAGTTTCATTTTCTGAGGCGAGCAGGCCGCTCCACTGGCCAATTGTCATGCCATGTACTTGTGTTGCCATCACACGGCGCTTGAATGCCTCAATGCCTTCATGGGCAATACGGTCCATCTTTGCGAAGTTAGTATCGAGGCGATAATCAAATCGGCCCATCAAATTGGCTAGTAGCGCTTGATACTCCGCCGTAGGCTGGTAAGAGAGGTCGTTGAGGCGCCAACCGGAGACGATATCCTGTGCGGCTTTGAAAGCTTCGGGCGTACCTTGAAATTTATAACCGTTAGTATTGGTTTGTTGCAAATTGCGTGTGCGTGCCTTGGTGTCCCGCGGCTCGATAACAAGGTAGTCGGGCGGATTGTGGTAGTGGTTATCGCGTGCGCGGGCAACCGACTGCCCCGAAACGACGCACACGTCAATAATGCGTGGCCTACCAAAAATAAGGTTCTCTGGAAGCCAGGCAAGCATACACACATAGGTATTATCATACGCGAAGTGATTTTGACTATCCTTAAACCGTGCAGTGATTTCAGTGGCGAGCGGGAACCATGCCTTAATCTCAAAGCCAGGAGTTGGGATGACGCTCCCAGCAAAAATAGCATCTGGAAAACCAGGATCCTGCCGCTGCCATGTTCCGAACTGCTTAAACTCGGGACGATCGTTTAGAAATTCCACGGTGTTGAACTCGATCAGGTTTCCGAGCATCGGTGATAGCTTGGAAACCACCTTTGCAAGGTTGACTGCTGCGTTAGGAGAGACTGGTTTGGCAACCGTGAGAAGGTCAAAAACGTGACCTGAGAGGCTTTGTAGGTGAGCTGAGGCGGCTGTGATGACTTCGTGGGTATTCACTTGGGAGTTTCCTGTCCAGACCGCGCTACGAGATGCGTCTCGACGTCGCGGATCACCTGGCAGGGGTCTAGGCCGAGTGCGTGTGCGAGTAACACTAGCTCCACAGCATCAATACGGCGCTCTCGGCGCTCGTATTTCGAAACGAACGATTGTGGACGCCCGAGGCGTTCAGCTAACTCTTGCTGCTTGAGACCTGAACTTTTCCTGGCGGCGACCAGCGCCCGTAGGACGATTTCATATTCCTCTGTGAAAACTGACTTCACGGCGAGCTCCCGGCTCCCCTGCCGAATTGCCAGTTAATCCCGATTCGGGTTATATCCCAAAACCGCTTATACAAGGGTGATAGTGGCTAAGTAATGCTGTACCACTTCGTCAAACGACCGTTTGACGAAGTGGTACACTCCTGTACGGTCCGGCAATGTCCCGTGCCGCGCTTCCCTTCCCTGCCCCGGATGTCCTGACCGCTACGGCCGTGCCGCCGCGGCGGTTCGTGGCCTACCTCCGCGTCAGCACCGAGGGGCAGAACCGGTCCGGGCTGGGCTTGGAGGCGCAGCGTCAGGCCGTTACGACCTACCTGGCACAGCACGGGGGCGAGCTGCTGGCCGAGTTCCAGGAGGTCGAGAGCGGGCGCACGGCGGCCCGGCCGCAGCTTGCGGCGGCGCTGGCGTGCTGCCGCACCCGGCGGGCGGCGCTGCTGGTTGCCAAGCTGGACCGGCTGTCCCGTGATGCCCGGTTTCTGCTGGGCCTGGTCGAGGGTGCCGGCGAGGCCGGGGTGGTGTTCTGTGACCTGCCCCAGGTTCCGTTGGGTCCGATGGGGCGCTTCCTGCTGACGCAGATGGCGGCGGTGGCCGAGCTTGAGGCCGGGCTGACCGGGCAGCGCACGCGGGCTGCGCTGGCGGCGGCGAAGGCGCGCGGCACCCGGCTGGGCAACCCGCGGCTGCGGCCGGGCACGCCGGCCGGCGCAGGTAAGGCGCGGTTGGCGCACGCTGATCTGGCACAGGCGCGGGCGGCCGAGCTTCGGGCGGTGTTGGACGGGCTGTGGGCCGAGGGCACCATGCCGGAGGGGGCCAGCTTGCGGCAGGTCGCCGCGACACTGGAGGCGCGCGGGGTGCGGGCGCCCCAGGGCGGAGCCAAGTGGTCCGCCGCACAGGTCCGGCGAGTGCTGGGGGATGCCACAAGCTGACACGGATGCTGTATTGTCTGCTAGACAACATGCTGAACTGTCTTTATGCCGACATGTCGACAATATGAGGCGTCGAAATGCAGACCCTGGCCATGATCGCTCAGAAAGGTGGAACGGGTAAGACGACTCTGGCCCTATCACTCGCAGTAGCGGCTGAGGCGGCCGGGCAAAGTGTTTTGGTCATAGACCTTGATCCCCAAGCGAGCGCGTGCAGGTGGGGCGACCGGCGAGCCGTGAATATCCCTGCTGTCATGGACGCTCAGCCCGCTCGTCTTGCGGCAGCACTCGCCAGAGCTGCCCAAGCCGGCGTTGACCTCGCCATCGTTGATACACCCGCGCGTGTAGAACAGGCTGCTGCTGAAGCCGCAAAGGTCGCGGACTTGGTGTTGATCCCCTGCAAGCCGTCTATCCTGGACCTTGAGACTCTTCGCGCAACAGTGGACCTGGTGCAGGGACGGGCCAAGCGTCCGCCGCTGGTGATCCTAAATGCGGTACCGGCCCAGGGAACTCGGCAAGAGCAAGCAGTTGAGGCGATTACCGCCATGGGACTGACAGTCTGCTCCGCTCACGTTGGGCAACGGGTGGCATTCGAGTACGCCGCGCAGGCAGGGCTAACCGTGACTGAGTACGAGCCGGAGGGAAGAGCGGCGTCGGACATTCGACACCTCTACAATGCGATATGTAGCATTGTCGGCACGTCTAAACTAAAGGAGGTAACACAATGAATAAGCGGCCAAACTTGGCTGCTGTCGCGGCTGCGGCTGGCAGCACCCGCCGCTTGGATGCGGGATCAGCGCCGGCCTCCATCGGTCCCGAGGTACGAGAGCAGGCGCAGCTACCTAAAACGCGGGTGGGGACTAAGCAGGTCGCGGCCCACTTCCCCGAAGATGTTGCCTGGCAGCTCCGGGCGCTGGCGGTGGAGCGTAAGACAACCGTGCAGAGTCTTATGGCCGAAGCGCTGAATGACCTGTTCGCAAAACATGGCAAGCCGGAGGTGGCACCGATGGAACGGGCACGCGGGCTGACCTGATGAACGAGGAAGTGTCCGCTGACCGATCCCCATCGCACACGACGCGCCGCCTACTGAACGCTGCTAAGGCACTCCGCCAAGGCACTCCGTTTGATCTGGATTTTTTGCACACCGTTCTGACCCAGACTGGCTTGCCGTTCCGCAACCCAGGCGATGTGCGGACGTGGGAGCGGCAGCAGGGCAGCGCCGCAATCAGAATCGAGGCGGGAGCGGTGGCGGACCCCCGTACAGGCAGCTTCTTAAACGTTGGCATCCCCTTTGGTGAAAAGGCGCGGCTGGTTCTGATCCACCTCACCGGAGAGGCGCTCCGTACGGGTTCGCCAGTGGTGGAGGTGGAGGACAGTTTGACCGCGTACGTCCGTGAGTTGGGGCTTCCCACTGATGGACGAACCATAGGAACGGTGAAGGAGCAGCTCGCTCGCTTGTCAGCCGCAACAGTGCGGCTTGCCTACTTTGCAAACGGGCGAGCGGCGCAGGTAAACGCGGCGCTGGTAAAGGGTTTGAACCTCTGGGCACCGCGCGACACTAGGCATCGCATCCTTTGGCCTAGCACGGTCAGGCTCTCGGACGACTACTTCGCCAGCATCCAGAGCCACGCTATCCCGCTTGCCCGCCCGGCTATCCGTGCCTTGGCGCACTCCGCCCTGGCGCTTGATGCCTACTGCTGGCTGGCACAACGGCTGCACCGTGTGCCTGCTGGCAAGTTCCAGACTGTCTCTTGGCCGGCTTTGCGTGACCAGTTTGGGCAGGGCTTTGCACGGGAACGGGACTTCCGCCGACAGTTCCGTGAAACCCTGCGTGGGGTGCTCACGGTCTATCCTGGCGCCAAGGTGGAGGATGGGGAGGAGGGGCTTCTGCTGCACCACTCCCGTCCTCCTGTTGCCCCTCGGATCACACCGCGCGCCGTGGGAGCGCCACGTTCATAAGCTGGGGAAAACGTGACTTATCCACGAGCACTTGGTCGCGCCTACCACGAGCACTTGGTCGCGCTTTCCACGAGCACTTGGTCGCGCACATATAGTACCGATAGTTATACCTATAGATTCTCCGATAGCTGCGCGGCTTGCTCAGTGGATAACTCGTGTCGCAAGAACGTTCGGCGGATCACCACTCCTATCGCAGGGACAACAAGCTTGCTGCCACGGTGCTCGGGACCGTCAAAGACGCAAGCCCTGGCGCCGTTCCTGGCTCTGCTAGGAGCTGATCTAGCCGCCCGACCATCGAAGGCGGTATGCCCGCTCCCGGAGGCCCCGACGGGTCGCCTGGACGCGCAGGCGACCAAGGTGGGGGAGATGGACCCGGATGCCCCCATCGAGGGCAAGGTGAGCCTGTAGCGGGTGGCTGACGAGAAGGCGCCAGCAGGGCCGGAGCAGCACAGCTGGCGCCTCCATACCCACCCCCTGTTCCTAGACCAGCTAGAACGGCTTCTAACGACCGTAGAACGGGCCAAGCAGTCTGACCCGCAGGGTTGGCAGGAGAAAGCCGACGCCAGCCTTGTAGCGGCCCTGAGAGCCTTGATCGTGGGCCGCATCTCGCGCGACCTGCTGGCGGCGGAGTTCCAGCAGGGTAACACGCTGAGCCGGGAGCGCCGGCACTGGTTCCGGGCGAACTTTGGTGGCAACCGGTTCCGTCTGTTCTTACGGGCCGACTCCCGGGCGCGAGTAATCGTGTATACCTGGGTCAACGACCAGGACACGTTGCAGAAGGTTGGGGCCAGATCGGACCCGTGTGTCGTGTTCGCCGGGATGCTGGCAGGCGGACAACGTGGTGAAGCGCCTTGGCAGGGCGGACAAGGCCACCGAGGCCCTTGCATGACGGGCAACTCCCATACCCCGCTGGTGCGGTCCTAGACCGTCCTAGTTCGGGTTGAACAGGCGCAGGATGGTGGCGATCACGGCGGCTTGCCGCACAGACGCAGAAGGCCGTATGACATCTTCACACATAGAACTAATCAAGACGGAAGGGGACGAAGCGCGTGGCGGGCATGGACGAAATCGTACGAAGCTTGCGCGCGAGAGTGCCATGGAATGTAGCGCAGAAGTTGTTGAGCCTGTGTGACTTACCCCGAGGGCAGGGTTGGGATCGAACCGTTATAAGGCTGAGCAGCGAGAACGGCGAGTGGCAGGAGCAGAATGCTGCTACTTTGGAGGCATTGAAAGAGCACATCCTTTGTGGCGAAAAGCTGACCTGCCTATATCGAGTTGATGAGAGTGAAAAGAACGAATTAATTCAATATGCACTAAAGCTTGATTATGAGACCTCCAGCTTCTCAGAAGCTTACCCTATCATTTTGACGGATGAACAACTCGTCTCAGCGGAGGTGGATGAGCCGAAGATTGTCGCCATTGAACATTATGATGTTGGGGTCGCTGTTGTCTTTGCATCAATCAGGATTATTGAGCTTCGTGTAGAACTTGATCCAGCAGAGTTTGCCGAGGATGCACGAGAGGCGCTGTCTGGATATGATGAACTTATAGGCATTAAGAAAACCAGATTTGAGGCTTTTGACGTGGTGTGGTTGCCTTATAAAGGGGATCTGATAGAAATTCGGGTAGATTTTCTTCCAGGCATGCTTCGGAGTGCTGGTCAGGCAGCTCATGGAGTAATGAAGCGTTCCTTGAAGAAAGCCTACGACAAACTGAATCTTGGAACCCCAGTAGATATCTTTCCTTTGATCCGTACTTTGTACAACGCAGCAGATGAAGGCACCGTAGTTGAACTAACCTTCGGCACAACGACGGCGAGTCTAAAGCATGAAAAGATGCGTCGTAAGCACTTGGATTTGCGGAAGGAAGACTATCATGTAGGCGGAAAGAAGGCTCTTACATCTCCAATCGAACCATATAGATTAGGTGTGCAATGGAATATAAAGCTCAGTGATGCAATAGCATCGCGTCCCGAGATTGGCTTGTATTCCCTTCTAAGGGGAGACTCTCTCAAAACAACGTCACTGCATGACATTGTGGTTAAGAACTGCGTCGGCTTTAGCGACTATAATTTCGTCATGGAAAGGTTACTTGCTTACGTACAAAAGTTGGGGAAAGAAGCTTTGCCTGAGCCGGGCGATGCCAGAGTTGCCTGATTTGAAGGAGGAAATTCGCAACAAGTGGGCAAGCCTGCCTGCTGCGGAACTCTGTGTGCTGATTATCGACTATGTTGTTGCGTTAATGCCAAATCAGGCGGAGATGCTTACATTCTCCACTTTTTGCCATGCGACCGGAAAAGAAAAGCCTGATGCTGACCTCATCACAGCGGTTGGCATTCTTGCGAATTCCAATATAGATATTCTCGATGCTCATGCTATGCTCATTGATGAAGATTTGGAGACAGAAATAAATCCAGAGGACCTCGCTGAGGCAAGACAAACTGGTGAACTGATACATCCTTTGACAGGTCTTCCTGTCGAAAACTTTGAAAGTCATTTACTGCCGTTTTTTGTTCCTTCTCAGAAGCTCCGGGACTATGCGAAGTGACGGTTGATGGTCGCTTTTATACAGAAGCAGAGCTTAAAGCAATGTTTCCGTCTTCTTCAGATGCTATTCGCCTTAGCTGGGCGCTTGCAGCAACGCATAAGGAACGGTTGCGATGCGTCCATCTTGCTATGGATCATATTGCTCAGGATATGACTAAAACTAGGCAGCACCGCCAGGGCCGGAGTGAAGATGAACTATCAATCGAAGTGATTTCTGCACTAACTTATATGGGTATCACTGCTACACATGACACTCAGTATGGTGGTCATTGTGATATTGTAGTAGAGAGCAAAGCCAGTTTTCTTTGGCTTGGTGAAGCTAAAATACACAGTGCATATGATTGGCTGTATCAAGGCTTTGAACAGCTCGGAACTAGGTATTCAACTGGCTTAGCAGGCCAAGATGCAGGTGGGTTGATAATATATTGCTATTCGGGTCGGATTGACCGCATCATGTGCAATTGGAAGAGTCATTTGGTCTCGAAGTATCAGGAAATCACAATCGAAGATTGTGCCGACAATGATCTTGCCTTCATCTCTGTACATCCACATCCCATAACTGGACGTAGCTTTAGAGTTAGGCATATGCCATTTGCGCTGCAATTCTCGCCTCGGGTGTAGTCAAGACAAATCCTCTTTTAGAAATATCGCCCTCCTCTCGTCAAACAAGCCTGCAAACTCAGTTTCTGAAAAATATTGGAGTTTACGTACGAGGGCAGGGTGATGTCCCGGCCGGAGGAGGACTTGGACGTGCGGGGGCAAGCGCATAGCCTCGTCGGGTGCGAGCAGGGGCCGCGCGGTAAGGTGAGAGCTGGTGCCCGCGCTGGTGCTGCCGTGAGCGCCGGCCAGCAGGTCCGGCGTGCTGCGGGAGGTGCTGCCTGTCTCATATCCCACGGTGGCGTTGCCGAGGCTCTTGGACAGCCATTCGGCGGTGTCCAGGTCGGCGGGTGCTGCGACCTGGACGAGGCCGGCGTTGGCGAGAAAGGTGCTGGCGTGCTGGCCATAGGCGGCGCGGAGCTGGGTGAGGTCCTGGAGAATGGGCCAGAGCTGGAGGCCCAAGCCGGCCATCAGCCCGGCGGCCTGCAACGCCGGCTCCAGCCGGCCGAGGGCGGCGAACTCGTCCAGGAGCAGCAGCACGGGCGGGGTGCCGGGCCGCTGCGGCGCACGGGCCAGCTCTGCGATGCTCTGGGCCACCAGCAGGCGGAGCCAGCGCGAGTACGCAGCCATCCTGTCCGGCGGCAGCACCAGGAACACGGTTGCGGTGCAGGCGCGTAGGTCGGCGAAGCGGAAGTCGGAGCGCTGTAGCGCGACAGCCCGGATGGCCGGTCAGCGACACGAACGGATGGCCGGTTGGGCGGGTCGAAAGTCGGGCGTAGCCCGGCTGTAGACCTGTCCAACCGGCGACGCGGGGCTTGATCGCCCTCGTCTGTTGGCCGCGGCGTGTGCGGGCACACTCGGCTCCTCGACTGCCCAGACGAGGACCGAATGCCCGGACGACGCGTCACCCGCCAGCAGATGAGATTGTTCATGGAGTTCCGCCAAAACCACCCTCAACGTCTTGCTGCCGCCAAGTCCGGCATCAGCGAGCGCACTGCCCGCCGCATCGAGACGAACCGCCATCTCCCGGCATCGCCGGTCACCAACCGCCCCTTGCGCCGCCAGGGTCCCGATCCCTTCGACGGATTGTGGGACAGCGAGATCCGCCCGATGCTTGAGGCCTCGCCGGGCCTGCGGCCCATCGGGGTGCTCGATGAGATGCTGCGCCGCCATCCCGATCATGATTGGGACCGGCTCCGCCGCAGCCTGGAGCGCCGGGTGCGCGCCTGGCGCGCCGAGCACGGCGCTGACCGCGAGGTGATCTTCCGTCAGGACCACGCTCCGGGACAGCAGGGATTGTCCGACTTTACCGATATGGGTGACTTCAGGGTCAGCATCGCCGGCGCGCCACTGGTCCATCGGCTGTATCACTTCACCCTGGCCTACTCCGCTTGGGAGCACGCCGAGCCGGTCATCGGCGGCGAAAGCTTCACCGCGCTTGCGGTCGGCCTGCAGAACGCACTCTGGGCGTTGGGCGGCGTGCCGGTCGAGCACCGGTCCGACAGCCTGTCGGCTGCGTTCCGCAACCTCGACTGGGATTGCCCCGCCTTGGTGGACGGTTTGCGGGCTTGGGGGCTATGTCGTGGTCAGGGCGGCCTCCATATCGGCTTCGTAGGCCATGGGCGAGCGGTAGCCTAGGCCTGAGTGCAGGCGGACAGGGTTATACCAGGCCTCAATGTAGCTGAAGCAGGCCATGCGGGCCTCGGCCTGTGACGTGAACCGGCGGCGGCTGAGCAGCTCGGCTTCCAAGGTCGAAAAGAAGCTCTCGGCCATGGCGTTGTCGTAGGCGTCGCCGACCGAGCCCATCGAGGGCCGCACGCCGGCCTCGGTGCAGCGCTTGCCGAACGCCACGGACGTGTATTGGCTGCCCTGGTCGCTATGGTGGATGACGTCCTTCGGCCGGCGCTGGCCGACCGCCATCTCCATCGCGTCCAGCACCAGCTCGGCTCGCAGGTGGTTCGCCATCGCCCAGCCGACTATCTTGCGGCTCCAGGCATCCAGGACGACAGCCAGATACAGGAACCCGGCCGTAGTCGGCACATAGGTGAGACACTGTCGGCGAATTCCCAGCCAACGTTTTCAGCAAGGGGGAGCACTCCATGAGCCTTCATCCGCAGCCGATCGGCGAGGTGCCTGCCGAGAC
>JAABUS010004212.1_pt1 | contig 21265 bp, 24 predicted proteins | sample 5560161 | NCBI WGS metagenome assembly JAABUS01 (sample SAMN10711885, study PRJNA513376) | rock metagenome | isolation source: Antarctica rocks | place: Antarctica: Victoria Land, Trio Nunatak nord | collected 2016-01-04
GAGCAGCTCCTGAGGAGCCTCCACGCTCAACGGCCGGCCACCGACGACGAGCAGCGGCTCCCACGCGCTCAGCGCCCGCCGGCTGCGCGCCGGCCGCGTGCGCCGCCGCCACACGCACACCCGCACCCCGGGCGGGCACAACGCCAACACGTCGCGTAGCGCGGCCGCGCTCGTCGAGAGCGCCCACCCGTCCGGCCAACCCGCCTGCAGGCGGGCGATCAGCTCGGCGTGGTCGACCTCCCGACGCTCCTCGTAATACCCCGCCCTGCCCGGATACGGAGGATCGGCATAGCAGAAGCGAGCCGTGCCCTCGGCCAGGTGCTGCAGGCGAGACGCGTCCCGGGGATCCCGTCGACGGACGGGACTCCTCGCCGGGGCCCCGGGGACGGCTCGGCCGAAGCGCCAGCGCGCCTTGCGGCACTTCGCGCCGCACACCTCCGTGTCGACGCGCGCGCCCTCCCGGATCGGCCCGGCGCACCAGTCGCACACGCGTCCCGTGCGTCGACGGGACTCCTCGGCGTGCCCATGCGACGTCGAGGGGGACGCGTCCCCGGTGGCCAGGAGCGACGCGTCGTCGCGAGCTCGGCGAGCGCCGGGACGCGTCCTGGAGGACCGCGACACGGCTCGCCGCGCTCGCCACCGGCTTTTGCGGCACTTGGCGCCGCAGGTCTCGGCGTCGACGCGGAACGTGTCGGGGATCGGGCCGGCGCACCAGTCGCAGATGCGTGCCCGCACGCCGGAGCCACGGAACGCGTCCCTTTCCGCCACGGTGGGCGGGGACGCGTCCCTGAGGACCTCGACGATGCGTCCCGGCTCGAGCATGTCGTAGACGTCGAGCTGGCGGCCGCTCACGCCGCCCTCGGAAATGCTCACGCGTCCCCCACCCCATCGAGCCGCAGCTGGCCATCGACGGGCCGGTCGCCGCGCTCGGCGCGGGCATGCGCCCAGTGATCGCTGACCTCGCGCGCCGTCGCCGATCGCCACGACACGCGCCGATCCAGCGGCTCGACACTGAGACCGTCCATCGCGCCGGCACCCACCACGCGCGCGTAAAACAGCCTGCCGCGCTTGTTCACCAGGACCAGGTCACCAGGATGGATCGCACGCGTGCGCACGAGGCGCCGCCTATGCGAGCTCGCGCTCGCTGTTGCTCCGACGACGAGGCATCACCGGATCGGCACCTCCGTAGTCCAACGGTCACGGTGCGGATACTTGATCTTGTGCGGTCTAGCAGTCGAGCAGCGCGCGAGGCTATGGCAACGCTCACCGAGCGCTGCTCCACACGTCGGGCACGGACGGCGCTCATGACAGGTGTCAATCCGCTCCCCGAGCCCGGCGACCGTGCGGGCCATGGCGGCGGCAAAGTGCTCGTCGTACACCTCGGTGCTGCTCTGCTCGGCCATCGTCAGTCCTCCTCGCGCGCACGGCCGGCGGTGCGCGGACCGACGACACCGGCGACCCAGCAGGAGACGCCGAACCACGCGGCGGCGGCGGCGGTCACGAATACGAACACGTGGTCGAGTTCCGCTGCTGCCCTGGACATGCCCTGGAGGATGGCATCGCCCCCGGACGGAAGTACCCCGGGGAACTGCCTTTCCCCCACCTACCGGGCGGGGCGCGGCGCCACCTACGACTGAAGATCACCCGTCGCGGCCGGGCGCACCGCCACCGCCGGGGGGAAACGTGAGCGCAAAAACCGGGGTACGGGCGGCCCGAACGGCGAGTTGAGCGCCAACGTGACCGTACGCTTCGGGTCATGCGGACGCTGGTCCCCGACCCGCCCCCGACCGAGTTCGAGGAGCTGCTGCGGCGGCGGCACCGATCAGGCGCCGACCGTCGCGACGAGGTGTGGGAGGGTGTCCTGCACATGGCGCCCGCTGCCCTTCGTCGCCACGCAGACCTTCAAGCCCAGGTGATCGCGATCCTGCACGGCCCTGCGCGCGCTCGTGAGCTCAGGGCGACCGGCGAGTTCAACCTCGGCGACGAGGACGACTACCGGATACCCGACGCGGCGCTGCTTGAGCCGGGACCCGATCAGTTATACGTGCCGACCGCGGCGCTTGTGGCAGAGGTCCTCTCCCCCGGCGACGAGAGCTGGGACAAGCTGCCCTTCTACGCCGCCCACCACGTCGACGAGCTGTTGATCGTCGACCCCGCCCAGCACGCCGTGCACTGGCTCGCGCTCGCCGAGCACGGCGAGTACCAGGCCGTCGAGTCCAGCCGCCTGATCGACCTCGGCGCCGCCCAGCTCGCCGAGCAGATCGACTGGCCGTAGGCCAGCAGCCCCGCCGTCTCGTCGAGCGCTTCGCGACGCCACCAGCGCCGGCGGGGCGACTGTGTAACGGAACCCCCGCAATTCTGCTCCGCTGCTAGAGCGACCCGACGATGCAAGAAGGCGCGGTGGGCAGCACGCGGGCGCTTCGGTGGGGGTCGTCTCCACGCAGAACCCTCCCAGCGTGCGGCCGGCCGCCTTACCCGTCAAGCCCGGCCGCTATCGCGGCGCCCTGCGGGCGGCCCTGTCGGGCCCAGGCATTGACGGCCGGCTTTCCCGGCTCGCCTCGGTCGGGCCATGCCCGATCCCACCCCCACACCGAAGACCCCCGTGGACAACCCCCATCCGCTCGGCTCTCCCGCATGGATCAAGCACGAGTGCGACAAGCAGCTCGCCAAGCAGCAGGCAGAAGACACCGCCCGCTACGTGATCACCGACCACGAGCTGCGCCACGTGGGAGCCTTCTACCGCCGCCCCTGACACATCCACTGGCGCCGCATCGGCGACCACGACATCCTCCAGGAGCCCTAGACCGGCACGCTCCAGCCCACGCGCCCGAGCCACGCGCCGCGTCAGCGCCCGGCGGTGAACGGCTGACCGCAGGCGCCGCAGAGCACGCCGCCGAGCTCGTAGACGCTCGGCGCCATCCGCAGACGCCGCGGCGTGGGGCACCCACACACATAGGTCGGCGCCGAGCGCGAACCCGCACTCAGGCGCTTCATCGCCATCGTCGACGCCGGCGGCGCCTCCCCTCCCCTGGCCGCCACCCCCCGGGGCTGCAAGCTGGCCGCGGTACTCGGCTTCGCGGACGTGCACGATCGCGACGCGCAGTCTGCTCAACCTCGGTCGCATACGCCGCGGCGGTTGCGTCCGGGACAGTGGTCAGCGACCAGCCGATGGCGGGGTCACGCTCGATGTGCAGGCCGAGCTCTTCGCCGAGCCCGCGGAAGCGAGCGTTGTGGTAGGCGCCCGCGCGGCTCGTGTCCTTGACCTCCCGCGTGACCGCTACGCCGTGCGCGGCCTCATGCAGCAGCGTTCCGAGCACGTCGACGGGGCCGTGCGCGAGGCCTTCTCCGCCGACGAACAGCTCGGCGATCGGCACGGCGTCGACGTCGGGCACCGCCGGCCGCCAGCGCGCCGCGGCGTAGTGACCGAGGCGCAGCTTCCCCGGCCGGGCGCCGAGCGACCCGGACCCCACCGTCACGATCACCGGCGGGACGTCGGGATGGCGCCGGCGGATCTCCGTCCACACCTCCTCGAGCACGGCGACGAGCGCCGACGCCCCCAACTCCTCCACGATTTGATGCGGCCGACTCAATGTCATGTGACGCCTAGTCCCAGGAGGCGCGATGTTCACCCCCGTCTAGCGATCGCGTCTCGACGACGCTCCGCGGGCGGACCAGCGGGCAACGCGACCTGGAGGCACTGCGCGTGGTGGCCACCCGGAGGGCGAAGGCCACCATGCTCGACCCCCAGGAGACCACCATGACCGACCGCCCGCGGATCGTCATCTACGAGGACGACGAGATCCTCTTCGACAGCGCCGACCCCGCCACCTACACCATCCTCGAGAACCCCGCCGACCTGCTCGCCCCGCTCGCCGAGAACCTCACCACCCGTCTCGAGCGGGACCTCGAGGAGGCAGCGCGGTGAGCGCGAGCGTGCGAGACCACCAGTCCTGCCCGCACCCCACGACCCGTGCTATACGCTCCTGTATAGCTCCCTATGCACCCGAGAGGAACTGTCGCTCATGACCTCCACGACGACACAGACGCCGCCCGACCACAAGGCCTGGAAGGCCACCCTGGCCAAAGCGGCCGCGCGCAGGACTCTCGCTGAGATCGACTTCCTGACCACGGTCGCCGCGACGAGCGAAACGGTGCCCCAGACCGAGCTAGCCGTCGCGCTACACACGTCGCAGGCCAACGTCTCGCGCTGGGCCGCGCGCGGCCGCCAACAGGCCGAGCGGCACCCCGCCGGGAGTCTCGGCGCCGATCCCTACGAGATCGCGCAGCGCTACGCGCTCGGACACATCCCGCGCGACGAGACGATCGCCGCCCTGGCCGCCTGGCCCTACGAGCAGGACTTCGTACCGTCGAACTACTGGGACGACCTCGGCGTCAGCCCGGAGGGTGGCTTCCGCCGCACGGTGGGACGCGCCCTCCGCGAGGGCCTACTCAGCGGCACCGACTACGACGCCATCCTCCACGCCATGGCTGACTAGCCACCGCCGGCGACCGCGCCGGCGGTGCCTACAGAACAGAGCCCTAACGAGCGCGCCGACGCGCGTGCACGCCGCCTGAGCACCCTCTCGGCCGCAGACGGACCGCTGAGCCCATCCAGCGCCGCCGCAACCGTCAACAACCCCGCGTCGCTGCAGCGCTGGCTGGACTGGCTGCACGCCGCGCACCTCATCCGCTACCACGGGGACCTCGACGAGCACGGCTACTGGTGGCGCACCACCGTCGAGCTACTGCCCCCCCCGCCCGTCGACGTCGAAGACCTCGCCCGCGCGCGCGAGCGGATGAAGGGCTGGCCGGCGCGCGACACGCGCCGGCCCGGTTAGCCGCTCGCGCCGGTAGCGTCGCGCCGTGCAGTGCATCGAGCTCCCCGGTCTTGGCGACCGTCACGATGTGGACGCCTGACGGGTGCCGATACGTCGCCAGCCTTGACCCTCCGGCGACGCTCAGCCTGGCCGCGGATCTGCGCTACCGCGCGGCGCCCTGACAGCCACGGCCGTGGCCGCCAGGTGCAATCGCTCCTCCCGGCTCCCAGCGTGGCAGGCGCCGCCCGCGGCGGCCGAAGTCGCCCCAACGTGTTCAGCCAACTGAACAGCTTCGGGCCAGCGACTCCCTCGACCACGGCCGTGGCCACGAGGTGCAATCGGCTCTGACGGCTCCCAGCGTGGCAGGAGCCCAGCGCGGGGGGGCGAACCGGGAGTCATGGACACCTACACGCTCTCAGAGGCCGCGCAGCTCACCGGGACCAGCCTCCAGGCCCTGCGCCGTCGCGCGGACCGCGGCACCCTCCGCACCGTTCAGCAGGACGGCAAGCGCCGCGTCCCCAGAAGCGAGCTTGAGCGCGCCGGTCTTCGCGTCGGGCCCGCGGCCGATATCGCCGAGGTCGTCGCGCAGCTCACCGCCACGATTGTCGCCCAGGAACGCGAGCTCGCCGCCCTCCGAGCCCTGCCCGCCGCGGTGGAGGCCGAGCGCCGGCACGTCGAGGAGGTCGACGCTGAGCGCCAGGCCGCGGCCGCGGCCCGTGACGAGCTCCAGGCGCAGGTCGACCAGCTCGCCCAGGCAGGCCCGATACGGGCGCTCCGGCTCCGGCGTCAGCTTCGCCGAGCAGCCGACTGACCGCCCGCAGATCCTCCGAGGGTGGCTGTCTTGGGCTCCTCCACTCTGGGCGAGAGGACCCAGCCACCACCCCACAACAGGAGGACCAGCGTGAACAGCATCACCCTCATCGCACGCCTGACCAGGGACCCCGAGGCCCGAGACGCGCGGGCGACAAGACCGTGGCGACGCTGCGGCTCGCCATCGACCGCCAGGCCCGGGACAGCGAGCCCGTCTACGTGGACGTGACCGTGTGGGAGCAGCTCGCCCGGACGTGCGTCGAACACCTCGCCAAGGGCAGCGAGGTCGGCGTGACCGGCCGCCTGGACTACCGCCAGTGGGAGACCGACAGCGGCGAGAAGCGCAGCCGCCACGAGGTCGCCGCCCACCAGGTGGACTTCCTCCGCCGCCCCGCGGCCAAGGACGACTCCGAGCAGGCGGCGTGAGCAGCGTCGCCCAGCTTCGCGCCGCGGCGGCCGCGATGGACGTGGCCGCCCGGCGTGAGGACGCCACCGTTCAGGAACGCGCCGACCTGGCCGGCCCCGCCGCCGTCGTGAGGCTCGCCGCGGCCGGTATCACCAACCCCGAGGAGCTGCGCGCCGCTTCGCGCGCCGCCCGGGCCGCCGTGCTCACCGACGACGCTTAGGAACACCACTGCCGAGCCTGATCCACAGACAGCTACCTCATCCTGCACCCCGTCAGGCACCCCACCAGGAGCCGTAGCGCAGACCCCCTCCGGGACCCCGCTAGCTCTCTCGGCGTCTTCTCTGCCCTGCCGGTGAGCGCAGGGCCGGCGCCAGCCGAGCCCGGGCGCGCGTCGCCAGGACCCTGAACCCACGCCCGAACGGCGCTCACGACCGCCACGAGCCCGGCGCCGACGCGATTTCAGCCGTTCTGAGCCCCTGTGAAAGAGGCCCCGGACCAATCGGTCGCCCGGATTGCGCGAGTGCCGTCTAGACGGCCGTGAGGTCGTCGTCGCGCTTCGCGGACGCCATGAACGGTGCGCCTGCGATGGCCGCCTGGGCAGCCGGACGCTCTGCCTTATCGCGCTGCCGTTGCGCCCACGCGGCGGAGCGAGCCCGATGCGCGTCTGCGCGTCGACGCTCGCGGTCCTGGGCGGCACGGTCACGCAGCCTGGCGAGCTGCTGACCGCCACGGAGGCGGACCACGAGCAGCTCGTATCCACGAGGACCGCGGCGGAGCGTAATGCGCTCATACCGCGGGTCGCCCTGCTCACCGAGGATGCGTCGGGAGGCGGCGCGCAGCTTGGCGCGGGCGTCCCGCGCTTGCGCATAGCCACCAAGGTCGAGGGTGGCCACAACGGGCGGACCGAGCCCGACCACGGTCTTTTCGAGCTCCGGCGTCTGCGGCTCGTAGCTCTCCGCTTCTAGGTAGCTCCACAGCCTGGCTGCCAGCCCACTCCCGAGGCCGCGAAAGAGGCTCAGGTCGAGCAGCGTGACGTGACCGGCGCGGACTTGCTCGCAGTACCAGGTGGCGAGCTGGATGCTGACCTGCTGTTGACCGCGGAGCTTGCCGAGGTCGGACGGCTCGACTAGCTCTAGTGCCTCGTGCTCCATGACGATGGCCTGCACGAGCCGCGCTTCAGTCCCGCCCATCTTGCCGATGATGCGGCCCCGAATGGCGTCGTAGCCGGGCATGGTGATGGACACGTCGTAGAGGCGCCGCAGCGACTGGCGGATATCCCGTCGGTCCTGGCCCGACGGCCAGCGGCCGTAGATGGCCTGGCCGATGGCGTGCAGCGATGTGTGGGCTTCCACGCCAGCGTCGTGCAGGCACGCGGTGAGGTGCGCGAGGACCGCAAGGTCGCGCAGCGAGAGGCGGTGCGACATGGTGACGGTCCGGTCGCTGCCGAGCAGCGACCGCGCGACGACGGGCGCTCGGTCCGCCATCACTTGCTGGCCCGAGTCCTGCGCTGGTGAGCCGCCCGCCGTGTCCCAGAGCGGAGCGCGGAGCGTGTTCGTTTCCACGCTGCCGGCGGCGAGACGCTGGGCGATAGAGGCTCCCACGTCCCGCACCCTGACAGTCGGTCCGGACGGCTGGAAGGTGGGCGGGCGGAGCAGGCTTTTAGAGCGCTCATAGCGGTATCCGGGAACGGGGTGGAAATGGTCGCGCTTTGGCCTAGGGCACCCTAGGCGACGGGGTGGAATGAGTCGCGGTCCGACGGGGTGGAATGCGTCGTAGCCAGCCCATGGCGACGGGGTGGAATGCGTCGCACAGTTAACGTCTACAGCTCTAGAACGTCCAAAGAACGAAAACGTCCGCTCGTGTGCGCGTGCGCGAGGCGCTGTGGATAACTCGCGTTCAGGCCCAGCTCCCACCGTGGCCTCCTGGTGCTCAGTTCTAGGCGTAGTGCGAGAGACAAGCTCCGCCGCCCTACGGCGGCTCACCGAAAGGGCAGCGAGAGAGGCACGGGGGCTCGCGGTGATCCCCGGGCCCGGGGCTGCGGCTCGGTGGGGTAGCGGTCTGTGGAGCGCTCGGCGGCGTCGGGCTCAGGCGGCGCGGTTGGTGTCGTGGCCGTAGCGGCGTTGTGCGCCCTGCCGGGTGAGTCCGAGCACGTGGCCGACTTCGGCCCAGCTCGCGCCGTGCTCGCGGGCCGTGGCGACATAGCCGGCGGTCAGCGCGTCGGCGGCGACGGCCAGGGCGTTGGCGTCGGCGGCGCCCACGAGCGCGGCCAGCGCCGCGTCGGGTCGCGTGCCCACGACCGGCAGCCAGCCGCGCAACCAGTCCTCGGCGCGTCCCTGATCGGTGTGCTCGGCGCGCCCTAGCGCCCGCGTGGCCCGCTCACTCGCCATGACAACAGATGTTGACACCGTTTCGGCCCGCTGTCAACAAACGTGGACACCTTTGTGCTCCCTGCCCTCGCCCCGGCGTGCGGACGCGCGGTGGCGCCAGCACCAGAGAACGCCGCGCGGGCTTAGTCAGAGTTGTCGCTGGGGCGCGCCTGGCGCCGGTAGGCCCGGGAGAACGCGGGAATCGCTCGCCGCGGTTCCATCCGCGCTGCGGTGCATAGTGATGAGTTCACCGGCAAGAAGCGGTGCGTGGAGGGTCACAGCAGGCCCATCGTGCCCGCCGGAAGCGCCAAGAGGCATTGCCGGTACTCATGCGTCGCCATCGCCTTCCGCTCTATCCGACGGCTCGGCAGGTCGAGGCGCTGGAGGCATGGCACCGGCTGCTGGTCGGCGTGTGGAACGCGGCGCTCGAGCAGCGCCAGACGCTGTACCGCGGCTGGGAGGCGGTCCCCGCCGGCGACGAGCACGACAGGGCATGGACGATCCGCCGCCAGGCGCGACATCCTCCACGCCCGCACGGGCCACGCGCCAAGTCGGGCCGGCCACGGCTCGCTGCTAGCGGCCACGCGCTGAACATCACCGCCCGGAGCGCCGCCCAGCAACCGGGGGTCCGCCCGACCGGGTGGCGCAAGGGCGAGCCCGTCAGCTTCGCCGGCCCCGCCTCGGCGCGGGACGAGCGCCTGCTGGTCAACCAGACCCGCCAGCTCCAGGACGCTGCCGCCGCCGGGCTGCTCAACACCCCCGAAGGGGTGCCGGCGCTGCCGGCGAAGATCCGCAACCAGGTGCTCGTCCAGCTCGACCAGGCCTACGAGCACGCCTACCGTCGGCTGCGCGCCGGCGAGGACGCCGGCTTCCCGCAGTTTCACAGCGCCGTGCGCCGGCGACCGTCGATCGCGCTGCCGTCGATCGACCAGACCCATGAGGTCGCCCATCCCGACGGGCAGCGCACCTGCTGGATCCGGATCGAGCGGCTCGGCTGGGTCAAGGGCCGCTCCGACCTGCCGCTCGCCGACCTGGGCGCGGATCGCCTGCTCGGCGCGGGCACCGTCTACCGCGACCGGGCGGGGCGCTGGTGGTGCTCGCTGACCATCCGCGCCGAGGACCCCTACGGCAACCGCGGCCCACGCGAACCCGGCACCCAGCAGGGGCTGCGGGTGGTGGGCATCGACCGCGGGGTGCGCAAGCTCGCCGCCGCGAGTGACGGGCGCCGCTGGTACCCACCTGCCGAGCTGGCTCCGCTGCTCGCCCAGTGCGTGGCGCTGCAACGCACCATGGCCCGCCAGTGGCGCACCAATAACGCCGGCCGGCTCGCCGCTGACAACCGGCTGCTGCCCGGCCGGACCGCGGTGCGCTCGCACCGCTGGGAGATCACCCGCCGCAAACTCGCCGCGCTCGACGACCGCATCGGCCGCCTGCGCGACCAGCATCTCCACCGGATCGCCAACGACCTGGCCGCCACCGCCGACGTGATCGTCATCGAGGACCTCAACATCAAGAACATGACCCGCACCGCCCGCGGGACCCGCACCGACCCCGGCCGCAACGTCCGCGCCAAGGCCGCGCTGAACCGGGCGATCCTCAACTCCGGCTGGGGTCCCCTGCACCGCATGCTCGCCGACCGCGCCAAGATCTACGGCATCGAGCTCGTCGCGATCCCTGCGCGCGACACATCGCGGACGTGCGCCGAGTGCGGGCACTGCGAGAAGGACAACCGGCACGGCGAGTCCTTCACATGCCTGGCCTGCGGGCACGCCGACGACGCCGACGTCAACGCCGCCCGCGTGATCCGCATGCGCGGCCTCACCCGCGAACGCTCCAGCAATAAGCAAAACCCCCGGGAGCGCTCGCGCCTCGGCGCCGGGACGCCGACGCCGTAGACGCCGTTTCCGTCCGAACCCCCGGGCACACTGATGATCGGCTCACGCAGGAGCCACGCGTGGAGGGCCACACCAAGCCCAACAGGGCGGCCCGTCGAACCGCAACCCAAAGCGCCAAGACCAACCGGCAGGGACCGCTCGCAACGCGCGACAAAACCGCTGCGCCAGCCGCCCCGACTCACCCAGCCGCCGCAACAGGCTCGTGGCGCCGAGAGGACTGCGAGAGGCTCCTGGTGTGGACGTCGAAGGGCGGTACGAGGCCGCAACAGGCTCGTGGCGCCGAGAGGACTGCGAGAGGCGACGGCGCCGACGAGGGCGGCGGCGCTGCCGGCGCCGCAACAGGCTCGTGGCGCCGAGAGGACTGCGAGCCGGGGACGTGCTGGTGGATCCCGTCGAGCGACGCGCCGCAACAGGCTCGTGGCGCCGAGAGGACTGCGAGCTCCTTGGGGTTGAGGTCGTTGACGAGGCGGCGGAGCCGCAACAGGCTCGTGGCGCCGAGAGGACTGCGAGAGGATGCGTTTCGCGACCGCGGGGGCGTTGGGGTCGCCGCAACAGGCTCGTGGCGCCGAGAGGACTGCGAGACCGTCCAAGGCGAGGATGCCGCCCGCGACTTGGCGGCCGCAACAGGCTCGTGGCGCCGAGAGGACTGCGAGCCGCCGGGGTAGTTCGACAGGCCGTACGCGTCGCCCTGGCTCGTGGCGGCGAGAGGACTGCGACAGTCCCCCCACGTCCCTCCATGAGCCGCAGGCCGCGTCCGGCTTCGAGCCGCGCGCCGGCATCGTCGAGCCGCGCGGCCGGTCCCGCGACGCATCTCGGAAGCGCTTGGGGTTCGCTGCCGGCGCTCACGCCGGCTCAATCTCGACGTGTGATGCTACCCCGGCCGTTGTGAACAACGGCCACAGCAGCAGCGAGTTACACTTTACGCACTAGGTGCTAGAGGACCCCTGCCCCGTCCCTTTTGAGCGGCCGTCCGCGGCCCTCTGCGCCTGTCCCGGGCCGCCCTTCGGGGGGTCCCTCGAGCGCGGTGTGAGCGGGGCGTTGTGCTGACGGTCGCGAAGGTGACGGCGAGCCGGGCGGGTGGTTATGCCGGCTACCTGGATGCCAGGACGCAGGCGCCGGAGGCCGGTGATTACTACCTCCGGGATGGGGAGCGGGTGGAGGCGCCGGGGCGTTGGGCGTTGGGTGAGCGGGGCGCCGGGGCGCTCGGCGTGGACGTTTCGGCGGCGGTGGATCGGGAGGAGTTTCGGGCGGTGATGGCGGTGCGTCATCCGCGGAGCGGGGAGCCGTTGCGCAGGGTGGGTGCGAACGGGGAGGCGGTCGCGGCGATCGACGCGACGTTCAGCGCGCCGAAGTCGGTCAGTGCGGTGTGGGCGTTGGGCTCGCCGGAGTTGCGCGCGCGGATCGAGGCGGCGCAGGAGCGCGCGGTGGATGGTGCGCTGGCGCACGCGGTTGAGCGGGTGCCGATGGTCCGCCGGCGCGTGGACAAGGACACGGTGTTGCGCGAGCGTCCGGCGGAGTTGCTGGCGTCGAGTTGGCGTCATACGACGGCGCGGGCGGTTGGGGGCCGTCCGCCGGACCCGCAGTTGCACTCGCATGTCGTGTTGCACGGGGCGGTGCGTGAGGACGGGAAGGTGGTGGCGATCGAGTCGCGTGCGTGGCTGGTGCATCAGCGTGAGCTGGGCGCGGCGTACCGGGGCGAGCTTGCGCGCGAGCTGCGCGGCTTGGGCTTTGAGATCGAGCGCGAGACTGGCCGCGGCGGGCGTTACTTCGAGCTGCGCGGCGTCCCGGCCGCTCTGACCGATGAGTGGTCGGCTCGTCACCGGCAGGTCCGCGAGCAGATCGACGGTCGGCTGGGCGAGCGGCTGGGCGAGCTGCGCGCGGAGGTGCAGCGTGGCGGGCCGGGTGCGGGGCCGGCGGCGGCGCGGCTTGAGGCGCTTGAGCGCTCCGGGCAGCTGATGCCGGCCGAGCAGCGTGCGATCGCGATCGCTACGCGCGCGCCGAAGGACGAGCTCGCGACGGCGGGCGATTTGGATCGTGCGTGGTGGGAGGCGGCGCGCGAGCATGGCTTTGACGCGCGGTCGGTGGAGGCGCTGCGCGAGCGTGGCCGCGCCGAGCCGCCTGAGCGTCAGCTCGGGGCGCGGATCGCCGCGCGGCTGACCGAGTTTGACGCGACGTTCGCGCCGCGCGAGGCGCGGGCCGTGGCGCTGGAGGTCGCCGCCGGCGATAGTCCCGAGCGCGCGCTCACCGCGCTCGAGCGCCTCGGCGAGCTGCGCGAGGTCCTCGACCTGGCCGATGGTCGCCAGACGACGCGCACTCATCGCGCGCTGGAGCGCCGCGCGGAGGCCGCGGCGGGGCAGCTCGCCGCCGCCCGGGGCGCCGCGCTCGGCGGCGAGCTCGTCGACGGCGAGGTTGAGCGGCTCGCGCGCGAGCTCGCGGCGCAGGGTGCGACGCTCGCCGATGAGCAGGAGCAGGCGGTACGCGCCGGATGCTCAGACGCCCGGCTTGTCGTTGTCGTCGGGCAGGCCGGGACGGGGAAGAGCACCGCGCTGACCGGCGTCGCCCGGGCCCACCAGGCTGCCGGACGCGACATCGTGGTCACTTCTACGGGCGCGCAGGCCGCCGAGCGGCTCGCCGGCGAGCTCGGCGAGCGCGGCGTCAGCGCTGACGGTTACTCGACCGCGGCGCTTCAGGCGGCCGTGGCGCGCGGCGCCGTGGTGCTCTCTCCTGAGACGACGATCATTCACGACGAGGCCGCGCTGGCGTCCACGCGCGAGCAACGGTGGCTGCTGGGCGCCGCGGTGGACGGCGGGGCGCGGGTGATCGCGGTCGGCGACCCGCGCCAGTCTCAGGCGGTCGGCGCCGCCGGGCTGTGGCCCGCGATCGAGCAGACCGCGCGTGAGCGCGGCGCCCACGTCGAGCTGGAGCGCATCGTGCGGGCGCGTGACCCCGCGGACCGCCGCGACCAGCGGCTGTGGCGCGCCGGCGCGCACGAGCGGGCGCTCAGCGGTTACGCGCAGCGCGGCCGCGTCGTCGTCGAGGACCGCCAGCAGCGCGCCGAGGACCGCGCGCTGGAGGCCGCGCACGCCGACCGCCAGGCGGGCAAGACGTCGCTCGTCGTGGTTCAGACAACCAACGATCAGCTTGACGCGCTCAACGCGCGAGCGCAGGCGCTGCGCATCCAGGACGGTGAGCTTGGCCGCGACGGCGTGGCGCTCCGCGATCGGCCGTATGCGTTGCGCGCCGGCGACCACGTCGTGTTGCGCGCGGCGAGCACTCATCCCGAGCTCGGCGCGGTGCGCAACGGCACTCGCGGCGAGGTGCTCGACGTCGCCGCGGGCCACAGCGCGACCCTGCGCCTAGCCGACGGCCGCGAGGCGACGTGGCAGCGCGAGCAGCTCGACGCCGCGTCGGTGCGGCTCGGATACGTCGCGCATTCCTGGCCGGCGCAGGGCGTGACCGTCGACCGCGGGCACATGATCGCCGCCGAGCACGCCGACGCCAACGGCTCCTACGTCGCGCTCACCCGCGCCCGCGAGAGCACCCACATCTACGCGAGCACCGAGCGCCTCGACGACGTGGAACTCGACCGCGATGGCGATCGCGAGCAGCAGACCGCCCGTCTCGCCGAGACACTGGGACGCAGCGAGCAGCAGGTCCCGTCGATCGCGACCCCGCTCGCGCATCAGCACCAAGAGCACGCCGAGCCCGCCCGCGAGAGCTCTGAGCCTAAGCAGGAGAGCCACGACACCGAACACAACGGCGAGCACGCCGAAGCGGCCAAGCGTCTCGCAGAGCCTGAGCGCGACCGTGCGGGCCAGGCGCAGCACGAGCCTGGGCTCGACCGCCACGCCGAGGCTGACCAGGACCGCGAGCGCGTGGAGCCTGAGCGCGTCGACGAGGACCGGGTGCACGTCGCACCCCAGGCCGAGGCTGAGGTCGCGCGTGAGCAGCACGAGGCGCCCGCCGAGCCCTCCCACGACCGCGTCGACGCGTCCGAGCGTCCCGCAGAACCTGAGCGCGACCGCCCGGGCCAGGCGCACGAAGAGCCCGGGCTCGACCGCCACGCCGACGCCGAGCAGGACCACGAGCCCGAGCTCGCGGCCGAGCCCTCCCACGAGCGCGTCGAGGCATCCGAGCGTCGCGCAGAGCCTGGGCACGACGGCGGGGACCAGGCGCAGCAAGAGCCCGGCCTCGACCGCCACGCCGAGGCTGAGCAGGACCGCGAGCGCAGGGAGGCGTCCGAGCGTCGCGCAGAGCCTGGGCACGACGGCGGGGACCAGGCGCAACAAGAGCCCGGCCTCGACCGCCACGCCGAGGCCGAGCAGGACCACGAGCGCGTGGAGCCTGAGCGCGTCGACGAGCACCAGGGGGACGTCGCGCGCCCCGCCGAGGCTGAGGTCGCGCGTGAGCAGCACCACGAGCCCCAGCTCGAGCCCTCCCGCGAGCGCTTGGAGTCAGGGCGCAGCGCCGCTGACGAGCGCACCCGCGGGCCTGAGCGCGACGAGACACCTTCGCGCTGGGAGCACCCCGACAGCGACCTAGCCGATCGCCGCGAGCAGGGCCGCAGCGTTGACGACGCGTCACAGCCGCGACTCAGCAGAGCCGCGCAGGCGATGCAGCAGGATCGGTCTTCGCCGTCGGTCACACTGGATCAGTCGATGGCCAAAGAACGCGACACTGAAGAGCAGGCGCCGGACGTGAGAGCAGAGCGCGGCGAGCTCGTAAACGACGAGCCGGCCGGGAAAGAGCCCGAGCCTGAGCCCGAGAGCCGCGCGGCGCAGATCATGCGAGAACGCCGCGAGCAGGAACGCGAGCAGGAACACGAGCGATGAGCAACCAGTGGGGGCCAGCGCCGCACCCTCCGCCGCTGCGCCGCGGCCTCAACCTGGGCCGTTTCAGTCCAAGAGGAGGACGCATCGCCCGCGTGGCTCGCATCATCGCCGTGCTGCTGCTCATCGGCGCCTTCGAGAACACCGGCCATCAGACCCTCGCCGACGTTTTCGTGCTTTGCCTGATCGTCTACGGCGTCTATGGCGTCTACCGCCTGGTGCGATGGGTGCATGGGCGGCTTGCCGGCCGCGGCCGGCACGTCGCGGTTGGAGACGACGGGATCCTCGGTGATCCCAAGCTGCTGCCCCAGCAGCTCGCCCGGGCTGAGGACCCGCTTCACGCTGTGCGCGAGCAGGCCCGCCGCTGTGGCGGCGGGGCCTACCTGGGCTTTTGGAGCAACAGCCCGCAGAGCTGTGACTGGGTGGCCGCCGACCCTGAGCACGCGGTCCTCGTGCTCGGGCCGCCGCGGTCGGGCAAGACGAGCGGAGTCATCATTCCCGCGATCGTCGCCCACCCCGGGCCGGCGATCTCGACGTCGACCAAGGGCGACGTCTTCCACGCCACCCGCGACGCTCGCGGCGGGCAGGGGGACCTGTGGTGGTTTGATCCGTCCGGGGATACCCCGGCGCCTGCAGGCTGCCGGTCGCTGTCCTGGTCGCCGGTGACCGCGGCCGCCACGTGGGACGGTGCGCTGCTGATGGCCACCGCGATGGCGACCGCCGCACCCCAGGCCCGCGGTAACGGCAACGGCGACTCGCACTGGATCGAGCGTGCCGGGACCCTGCTGGCCCCCCTGCTGCACGCCGCCGCGCTCGGCGGCCTGGGGATCGCCGACGTCCACCGCTGGGTGCTGCGCCAAGACCTCAACGCCTGTGGCCTGCTGCTCGAAGAGCACCTGGCGACGATCGCCAACGACGTCCTGGTCGGGATCGCGCAGACCGCCGACAAGGAGCGCTCGGGGATCTTCTCGACCGCCGCCGGGGTGCTCGCGGCCTATAACGCCGAGGGGCCGCGCCGCGTGGCCGCCGATCCGAACTTCGACGCGGCCGAGTTCGTGCGCGGCGCCCACACCATCTACATCGTCGCGCCCGCCCACAAGCAGCGGCTCACCGCTCCTCTGGTCGTCGGGCTGCTCGAGGAGATCCGCCACGCGACCTACGAACGCGCCGCGGCGATCGCCGCCGGACACGCGCTACGCGGATATCCCGTCCTCTTCGCGCTCGACGAAGCGGCGAACATCGCACCGATTCACGACCTGCCGGCGATGATCAGCGAGGGCGGCGGCCAGGGCGCCCACATCATGGCGTGCTTTCAAGACCTCAGCCAAGTCCGCGGCCGGTGGGGCGCCGACGTCGCCGACGGCTTCCTGTCGCTCTTTCAGACCAAGGTCATCCTGCCCGGCATCGGCGACACCCGCACGCTGGAATCGCTGTCGGTGGCCATCGGGGAGTACGACCGCGTCCTCGAAACACAAGGCACCAGCACCAACTACCAGCCCGGCCAGTTCCCGGGCACCAGCAGCAACCGCAGCCACTCCATCCAGCGCACCCGGATCCTCGAGCCCGGGCAGATCGCCAACACCCCCGACGGCTACTTCCTCATGCTGCGCGGCGTGAAGTGGTGGCAAGTCCAGGCCACCCCCTACTACAGCCACAACCCATGGCCCACCGTCCTGCAAGCCGCCCGCCACGACGCCGAGCGCCGCGCCCTCCACCACGCCGACAACCTCGCGCAGCTCCGCGCTCAGCTCGACCCTCAGCAGTAGTCCGGTAGACCTCCCCCGGGGGACCGTCGTCGTGTCCGGTGTTTCAGCAATAGGGTCCCTGAACGTGCGCCGCGACCTGAAGATCACGCTCGTGGCATTTGGCGCGGCGCTCGCCGGCGCCGCCATCTACATGCTCACCGGCGGCCCCGCGGCAGTGGGCTGGGCGCTCCTCGCCCTCATCGCCGTCATCAGCATTGGGGCGCACTTCACTCCGTCGCTGAGAACGCGGCGCACCCCACTGACCCTCGCGGCTCTGCTCGTCGCCGGCCCGCTCACCGGCCTGGTCGCCAGCGCCCTCGACGCCGGGCATTGGGTGGTGCTCGTCTTCGGCGTGGTGGCGATGCTTCTCGTCAGCCTCACCGATCGTGAGGCGTTCTACGGATCCGGCCCGCCCAGACGCTCGCCGCGCCACCGCGAGCGGTAATCCACCTCTCCCGCAGCCTCGTCGTGGGTGCTGGCCCGGTTAGCCGCTCGCGCCGGGCGTCGCGCGCCGTGCAGCGTATCGAGCTCCCCGCGCCCGAGGTCCTCGCCGCCCCGCTCGAGCGCGACCACCGCACCTACCCGACGACTGGACGCCGGAGGCGGCCGCGGCCCGGCGCTTCGCGCGGCTCGAGCGCTACCTCGCCACCGGCCGCTGAACACCGCCGCAGCGCGTTGAGGGCCCGCTCCGGCGGGCTCTCGGCATGGTTCTCGATGTGCGTCACGCCGGCTCGAGCTCGGCGGCCGGCACGGGCACAATCTCAACACCATTCGGAAAGAGATCGCCGCATCCAGTGGCGCGCAGCCCGTCGGCCACGACGTCAAGCGCGGCACGCGCCGCCGCCGCCCGATCCGGGTAGTCGCCGGACACCACGACCTCGCCGCCCTGCGCGTTCCACGCGAGCACCGGGCCCAAGCTGCCGGCGTGCCTCTCCAACCAGCCGATCAATGGCTCCCACGCCTCGTCGTCGGGCAGCCCGTCCTCGGGCCGCGGCAGGCCCGGAATTGTGACGTAGATCCGTAGCTCCACGTCACTCCTTATACCCCTTGCGCTCCAAGGCGGCGACGAAGTTCGCCCACGACCGCTGCGAGCTCGGGGTCCCGGCGACGCGGGCGGGCGCGATCGCCTTGGCCGCTCTCGGCGTCGAGCTGCACTCCAGCTATGGGGACGCGAAGCGCCCGGCCACGAACTGCCCGTGCAGGCCGGTCGCCGGCGCTGCCTGCTCGATCACTCGCCGCGCTCCAGGACGCCGTAGCCGCCCGCAGCGCGACCGCGCGCGTCACCGTGGACGATCGCGCCCTGGACCACGTCGTCGACGGCGCCTGAGCGTCCTCCCGGCCATTAGCGGGGCCCGCGTGACGTGCGCTAACCGCCCGGGCGCTCTCGCAACGCGACGCGCACGCTGACTCGGGGCGGCAAGTGGTGATGCGACAGGCAGGCCAACGGCGGCCGGAACCACGTGATGGCGCGCCTGGAGGCACTGCGCGTGGGGGCCACCCGGAGGGTGACGGCCCCCATGCTCGACCCCCAGGAGCCCACCATGACCAGCCGCCCGCGCGGCCAGCAAATCGCCGAGCTCTACGCGCGCGAAGCCGATCGCCTCCTCAGCGCGATCAGCGGACGCGTCACCACCTCCGCTGACGTCATCGAGGACGCCTGCTCCTTCGCGTGGGAGCAGCTAGTACGCCACGACAAAGTCGAACTCTCTCTCCCAGCTCGCCCGGGAACGTCCGATAGGCCCTCGTCGCCCGTCTGGGGCTGGCTGGTGACCGTCGCGACCCGTGAGGCGTGGCGACTGGCCGCCGCCGACCGCGAAACACCCTCCGGCGGATTCGGCCCCGGCGACGGCGTCCTGTTCGGCACCATGCCCGAGCCCATCGACCCCGCGGTCAGCGACCCTGCCGACCTCGCCGTCCAGCGCAGCGACCACGACGACCGCGCGGCCGACCTGGCCCAGCTCAAGCCCCGCGAGCAGCGCGACCTCGCGCTCTTCGCCGCCGGCCTCAGCTACCGCGAAATCGCCGCCGAGACCCACTCGACCTACACCGCGGTCAACCGACGGATCAACGAAGCACGCGCCAAGCTCGCCCGCCTCGCGCAGCAGCGGGGGGGCGAACCGCCCGGGCGCGAACGCTAGGACAGGGCATGACCTCGCTACAGCCGATCACCTACCGGGGCCGCACCCTGGCCGCCGCCACCCCCGAGCGCGTGTTTCTCGGCGACGAGCTCGAGGACCGCCCGCGCGGCGACCCCGAGCTCACCTTCGTGATCTACATGGCGCTCTGCGCCGGCGACATCCTCAACGGCCGCCTGCCCGGCCCCTACACCGACGACGACGCCCGCCTCTACGCCCGCACCGCGCTGATCCCCGATGAAGTGCTCGAACGGCCCGCGCCCGCGGGCGAGGAGCACCTCGCGCGCGGGCTCGGCGTCCCCCTCGAGGAGCTGCGCATCGCGCGCGCCGAGCATGGCTGCTACGCCTCGACGCTCAGCAGCAGCACCGCCGCCGATTAGCGACGTTCGCCCGCGTCTGATGCCGCGCCGATGCTCACTTGTCGCCGTCGCTCGCGTTCTTAGGCTCGCCCGTCGCCTGCTTCTTTGTCTTGAGGTGTCGCTGACTCAACAGCCAAGCAGCTGGCGTGAACACGAACACGACCGCTGCAGAGACGAAATACGCCGCCCCGAACAGGTGAGGGTATGCGGCGGCATGGACCGCCGCGACGAGCGCGACCCATAGAGCACCGTCAAGCGCGATCTCCAGGTGAACGACAGGCTCACGATCCGTCGCGCCAGGCGCGCTGATCTGCGCCACAGCGACCAGGAGCTTGGCCAACCCAACAGCGACTAGCTCGCCGGCAGCCGCGTCTTTGAACGCTCGCACGCCACCTGCCTGGGCGCTTACGTACAAGGCAGCAGAGGCACCCGCTACCAGGGCAACCCAAAACCAGGCGTCGTGCAGCCAAGCTCTATACGTCTCTAGCCTGTGGCTCACGGCTCCCCTCCGGCTGCGTCGGCCTCGAGCACGAGCGGGTCGCGATCAAAGGCGAGGACCTCGGCGTCCTCGTGAGCGTGGTCGCCGCCGAAGTAGATCTGCGTCGTCTTCATCGACGCGTGGCCGAGCTGGCGGCGCAGCGTCTCGGGGTCACGGCCGCGGCGCCGCCACCGCGTAGCCATCGTGTGGCGCAGCACGTGCGGGTGCTGAAGCTCGACGGGGATCCCCGCCCGTCGGCCGTAACGGCGGATCAGATCGGCGAGCACCGGCTCACCGACCCGACCGCCCGGCCGCGTGTAGGACCCGTCACGCCGCCGGCGGCCAAGCGTGACGAACAGCGGGGCGTGCCCGTCCGCGGGCCCGAGCGTCCGTGTGCGCTCGCGCTCCCAGGCGACGATCGCCGCCGCCGCGGTCGGCGTGAGCTTCACGCGGCGTTGCCGGTCACCCTTACCGAAGCGCACATGCAACACGCGCACGTCGGCGCCCTCGCGGGCGGCGAGGAAGTCGCGCCGCTCCAGGCCAGCGAGCTCTGAGCAGCGCAGCCCGGCGTCGCCGAGCGTGCGCACGATCGCCAGATCACGCGTCCCGAGCAGCCGATCGCGCGCCATCTCCGCCGTCACCACCGCGACCAGGCGCGCGTACTGGCCGTCAGACAGCGCGCTCGGCGCCTCACGAACCTCCGTGCCGGCGCGCGGCAGCCGGACGCTGCGTGCGAGCTCGGCCTGCCGGCGCTCCAGGGCGCCGTGCTCGGCCGCCCACCCCAGCAGCGAGTTCAGCGCCGCGCGATGCTTGCGCACCGTGCTCGACGCGCGCCGGCGCCCGTCCGCGTCGGGTGCCGCGAGGTCGGACTGGTAGGCGGCCATCGTGTGCACCGTGAGCGCCTCGAGGCCCGCGTCCGGGCCCAGCCACGTCAGAAACCGGGTGCACGCCTGCGCGTAGGTGCGCTGCGTGGCAGGCACCGCGGCCAGCGACGCCACGAACGCCTCCGCAAGGGGCTCCAGGCGCGACACCAGCTCGCCGCACACCGCCGTCGACGCCGCCACCGACGTCTCCACCGCGACCAGGGAGAGAGCGTCGTCGACGCGCCCGGCCTGACCGGAGGCCATCACCGGCTGCCCCCTTCCCTGGCTGCCGCCGCCGCGGACCCGACGGATGCCGCCGCGGCGTCATCGACGCCGGCGCCGAGAGTTCGCGCGCGATCGTCACGGGACGTGTAGAGATCCCACGCGCGCGTGATCGCCCCCGAGCCCGGGAACAAGTCGGCGAGCTTGTCGCCGGGCCGGGCGCCGAGTTGACGGAAAAGCCAGACGCCGAACTCCGGGGGCTTCATCCCCGTCAACGCGCCCGGGAACGCGTCGTAGCGCCCCCGGTAGTCCAGGACGTCGAGCAGCTCCTGAGGAGCCT
>JAABUS010004213.1_pt1 | contig 21252 bp, 20 predicted proteins | sample 5560161 | NCBI WGS metagenome assembly JAABUS01 (sample SAMN10711885, study PRJNA513376) | rock metagenome | isolation source: Antarctica rocks | place: Antarctica: Victoria Land, Trio Nunatak nord | collected 2016-01-04
TTGCAATCAATTTTGCAATCAATTTTGCAATCAATTTCGCGACTTGTATTTTAATATTTATATTAACATTGTAATATATAAAAAAGCAGAGAGCGATCAGTATCGTTGAGTCTTCTTCAGAAATTGTCATATCTTTCAAGATCACAAATTGATATCAAAGCACTTTTGAGAATCATTCATCACATTTGAGAAAACTTTATGACGTGTAGTATGATTGAGAAGAAAGATGATTAAGAACAAGTCATGCAAGTGAATTATGCTATCAGATCAGACTGAGAATTGATTGACAAATTTTGACTACAACAAGTATGAATGAACATCAAATATTTTACACAAATTGACACATGAAATCTGAAAAGTAATATTCAAAATTAAGAAGCTCAATAATCTTTTTGATTCTTTTAATACTCATATCTTAGATATCGAGTGTTTTTAAATCAATGATTTAGCTAGTTTTGCAGTCACAAGCTGATAAATAGAATCACTTATTGCATGCAGCATCACAGCATACTTTCATGTAATGAATAAATAGCAGAAGTGAACAGAAGAATTAAACATTCTTTTTGCATAATTTTGTGCAACGATCAACAATTATTTTGTACTTCAGTTCATCTTTGTATAATTATTTCATTGTATTTGTAATAAGCTTCTTAGTCAATCATGATGTTTGAAATCTATTAAAATGTGCTAGTTTTTAGAATAATTAACAGTTAATTTAAAAGATAAGAATCAATCAGTCACAAGTTAACAATGATGCATGATTTGCATTGATTTTTAAACTTTAAGCTTAATGATGCTTGAAAGATCAAACTTGTTTTTAATTCTTTTTGCAACTTTCTTAATAATTCTTTTTGTGATTCTTTTTGCAGTCTCTTTTTCGTTTAACTTACTTATCATGTCATCTTCTTGAAATAAAACATTGAGATTGCAAGCAAGTATAAACAGTTTATTCAGTTTTATAAATATATTTTCAGAGAATCTTGACAACAGTGAGCATGATGTCAAAATCATGTTTAGATGAGTCAATCAGCAAAAGTCAGAGTTGAATAGTGCTTGATCTTTAGAGATAGCTATAACTGAATATTAAGAATACAGAAGAAGATGAGTACAAGAGCTTCTATTTAAGTAATATTCAGAGACTGCGTTAAGCTTGAAGAAAATGTGTTTGTGACACAAGTAGAATGTGATGTAGAAAGAAAGATGATGTTGAACAAAGAGATGTTGAAAAAAGAAAATAAAGACTGAGTCAGATCTGAGCTAGAAACATTGACTAGCTCTAATCAATACGCAGAGTACTTGCTAGCGTACTCTACAAATTGATTAAAGCTTCAGCCTTTTTCAGCCTTGATACGCTCGTAACATTACTCTCTTCTTTGAAAATTCATGTTCGCATGAATATAGCTCGTTTGCTTGCTTTCTTATTGAGTTATTTCAATACTAGCATGACTTTCTTAAGTATAGCACATGAAATTCGTTCAAAACTTTCTTGAAGTTATCAAATTCATCTTTATCAACATAGTATCATTCATCGTTTCTATCTAGATCTTTTCATTTGATCTTGTACTGTATTCGATCTCGATAGCATCTGAAGTTCAGAATGTCATTTATCTCTTAATGTTCATCATCATCTTCATCAATAATGATGAGTCTGAGAAATTCTGCATGCTGTTCTGATAGAAAGTCTTCTGAATATGATTGCAGTAACTTCAAGTTGAACATCGAATGCAGATGCTTCATGCTGACTGATAGACGAAAATGATAGAAGATTTTCGCTTTGACAGTGATCTGATATGATTCTAGTTGTTTGTCTTTCAAATCTTTGCATGATCTCATGATTTTGACATTTCTGAAGAATAGTCAAACTCAGTTCTCTACTTTATAAATGATGTCTCATCTATGTTTATTGATCTGTGCTTTGATGATCAGCTTCGTCTTTTTCAATTATTGATGATTGAAGCTCAGTAGCTTTTTCATTCAAATGATAATATCATCTGCTTTTCTAGCTTTCAGTCGTTCACAAGTGATTTTGTAGTCAGTCATATCTGAATCGAAACTCATTCAAGAGTGAAAATCTTTATTGAAGTAGAAAGAGATCATTGAGATTATCAAGAAGATATTGAAATTGTTGCTGAATTTCATCATAAATATTTATTTGATTCAGTTGTTCTGCATGTAATTGCAGTAAATTCTAAGTTTGCATTCAACGTCTTGATTGACTCGTTTCGTCTGATCATCAATCTTTGAATGATAGACTGTGAATAAACTAGCTGTGATTCTCAGTCACTTGCAAAAACTCTTTCACATAGTTGATATGAATTGAAAGTCTTTGTTTGAAACAATAGAACTGAATAGATCATGCAGTCGATAAACGTTTCATAGCATGATTCAAATCGTTTCTTCAACTGAGATGTCATCGTCTTCTCAATGACAGAAAACATAGTGACGTTCTTTGATGAGACAACATATGATTGTGCAAATGACGTTATAGTCTTCTGATAGAGATAGTTTAGTAATGAAGTTCATAGCTATATCTTTTCAGCGTTCTTGTGAAATAAGTAGAGAATGATGAAGTTTATTGATGCTATCTTTAGAAGCTTTGCTTGACTGACAGGCATGACAGTTTTGAATGTACTGTCTGACTGTGACTTGATGATCTGATCAATAGTAGAATCGTTGAATTAAATCAATAGTTCATTTATTGTCAAGATGAAAGATTGAGAACTGATCATAAATTTTCTGTAGCAGTTTCGTATGCATATTCTCAAGAACTCACAGTAAGTCTTTTCTAAAAAGAACGCTGTCAATGATTTTGCAGTTCTTCAATATAGTGATATGAAATTTGAGCTTGTTCTCGTTCATAGCTTGTCTATATTCATTGCAGAGCTCATTCATTTGATTGATCATACATACTCGCTGATAGAGATTTGCTTTCGATTCAATGAATAGAACATCAACTTTATCAAGAATCAGAATAGTCTGAAAATGATCTTCAAGTCATTGAGCTGATTCAGAGACTTTTGCTAGAAACATTCAAGTTAAAGCATCGACTTTAGTATTCATTTTGCCTGATCTAAAGATGATCTGAAAGTTGAACTTCAACAGAATGTTCAAATAGTTAACTTGTCATTGATTCAACTGTTTATTTTTCATGAAGATCTTCAAAGCTTGATAATCAATGAATATCTGAATGAGTAGTTCAGTGCACTTCAGCTTGAGTTGTCAGTGTTCAAAGCATTAAATAATGATTAGCAATTTCTTGTCATAAATGTGATAATTGATTTCAGCAAGAATCATGCTTTTACTGTAGAAGATCATCGAATGAAAAACTTTCTCGTCATTGTACTGAGATAGTATTTTATCTTTTACATAGTTTAAAGCATCGATCTTCAGAATAGTTTGTTGTTTGAGATCAAAGTGACGAAGTACTGAGGTTGAGCTGACTTATTTCTTTAGATTGTCAAAGACTTGAACACAAATCTTATTTCAAACAAAAGACGTGTTTTTTCTAGTCAGCTGAGTAAATAATTTGACTAGCTTTGAGAAGTTCTTAATGAAACAACGATAGAAGTTAACAAATTTCACGAAGCTCTGAATTTCTTTTAGATTGATTGAAGTGATTCAGCTGACTATAACTGTCACTTTGCTGAGATTCATACGAAGATCTAGTTCTGATACAATGACTTCTAGAAAGACAGTCTCTTCTACATTGAATTCGCACTTTCAAATATTCATCTGCAGTTCAGCTTCGCGTAGTTGACTCAATATTAGTTTGACGTGATCTTTATGTTTCTTTCTTGTTTTGCTATAGATGAGAATGTCATCTAGATAAACTTGACAAAAGTCGTTCAGAAAGTTTCATAGAACATCATTCATATATTGCTGAAAGAAAATCGATTCATTAGTCAGTTTGAATGATAGCATCTTGTATTTATATGCTTCTAAAGCAGTGATAAAAGTGATATAATTCTCGTTATTGAGATGCATTTGAAGTTTGTTGAACGTTGATATGATGTTCAATCTAGTCAGATGCTTGCAACTCACTATTTTATCAATGATCTCATTTATCAATGATAGAGAATATTTATTTCTTTTGAAAATGACATTTAGCTTTCAATAGTTCACGCAGAATCGAAGATCTTCATTTGCTTTAAGAGCGAATAGAACGAGAAAGAAATAAAGAGTCTAACTAAAAGTGATGAATTTCTTCAACAGATTCTCGTTTAAATACTTCTTTACTTTCAGAAGTTTGACAGAGAACATTCAATAAACTCAACAGTGAGAGAATGTTGAATCATTAATAAGCTCGATTTTATGATCGTAAAAGTGATGAGAGAGTAGTTTATTCAATTGAACTCAATCAAAAACATCTAGAAACTCATGATATTTTGATGACAGCTTAACTTTAATATCTTTCAAATTCTGAGTCGTTTCATTAATTGAAAAGACGTTTAAAACATTCAAATTGCACTGAGTATTATACGCAATTTCTCTATCAATATCAGTCATGAATAGAGCAAAGACTTCAGTCTGATTCTTCTTTGATTGATTCAGTAAAGTTTTAAACGAAGCTGCATCTATGCTTCGAATCGAGAATGATTCTTTCTTAGTCATAGTTGAAACAGATTGTTTGAGCATAATAAAGATCTTAGTCTAAATGATAAAAAAGAACGAAGTTGATCATGATCAACTTGAGTGCTTTGAATTGAAAGAAATTGAAAAAATCGAAATAGAAGTTTTTAATTGATTTGAAAAAACAATGACGTCGTTTTGCATATTCAATAATATTTCGTTTTTGTTCATTTAAAGCTTACTCAATATGACTTCATGATGATTGATATCAACTATCAGCATTGATACAGTCAATTTCTTATGACTTTCGATGATGAGATTGAATAGAATTTTATGAATGATGATCTTCTTAGATATTTTCTCATCATAGTCTCTTATTAACTTCTCTTTTATCAGTGATATAGATTAAATTTCTAGTTTCTTGCATACTTTATTGACTAGATTAATGTGTATGAGCATATAAGTGATTGAATCACTGTCTATCAAAGAATAAAGGCTAAAAGATCGATTCTGAGAGTTGAAAGAGACATCAATTAAAAACGACTTTTCAAAGTAATTCTCTTTTGATAGAATTTCGTCTAGTTTGCACAAAGATATAATTTCTACTTCTTTAATGACTTTTGAAGAGATGACTAGTTTTTTGAATTGAAATTTGAATCGAAATTGAATTCGAAACGATCGTATTCATTGTTCACTGCATTGATTCTAGTAGATCAATCAGAGCACTCTCTAAAGCTATGATCTGATTTATGACATATAAAACAGGTTTCGACTAGAACGTCTGCTTCTTTGACGCTAGTTAAAATTGCGTCATGCAACTTTAGATGATCAGATTTTGAATGATTGACTGACTGAGTAACAACAGCTTTATGAAAGATGATCTTTGACAGATCATTAACACATTTGATGAGATTGACTTTGTTCTTGATTTCTTGAATGACTCGCTGATCATTATTCAAATGAATCAGATAGAAATGAATCTCTTTGAGAGAATCAGATTGAACTAATTGATTTATTCAAATGAATCAAAGATGAGAGTTTATTTTATCTTTCAGATCGATGATCAGTTGCTTTTCATGATACTTCAGATAGAAAGATAATCGTTGAAACTGAGTGTAGAACTCGCTGAACTTCTTTGATTCTTGAATTAAGTTGTAGTATTTTCTACGAAAGTTGACTTTCTTATCTGAATCATTGAATAACTCAGCTAGTTCTTTCAAAAGATCATTAACGATCTTATAGAAATTGACATAGTCACGTTCGCATCTAGATTGAACAACATCAACTGTGTCATTAAATAATCTGAAATGTACATAGCTCAGTTTAATTCATTCATTTGAAAAGAGATTGATGTTGATCTCTAGTTTATTCTGAATTTTGTTGTATCAGTTTTCTCAAGTAGAATTCTTTTCGTCAGTAAATTAGAAAGAATCAGGTATTTTCTGAGATCTAGAACGCTCAGAGTAGATGAAATCAGAAGAAGTAATTTTTTTAGTTTGAAGTCTAGTCTTCAACTCTTTGATTTCGTTGTCTCGTTGAGTACTCAGCTCGTTGAGTCGATCTATTTCTCTGTCGAGAGTCATGCATCAAGTCTTTCAGTTTTCAATAGAAACAGAGAGTATTACTTTTTCAGCAAATGACTCATTGTCTTCATTGATAAATGATTCAGCATTAAAGAGTTTCAATGAATCAGTTTCAGAGATTTGAGAAAAGTGACTTCGAAATTCTTTGAAACATTCTTCAATAAATAAATGTTTTGACATGATGAAATTTGAAGAAAGAACGAGATCAAGCGAATGACGATGCTCAACAGTATTAATGAAGATGTATGATCAAGTGTTTAATCTTCAGAAGAGAATGTTGTTGATTAGAAGAGTATTTTTGATTTGTGAGTTTTTTGATGATTCTCAAGCAATTTACGAAGATTCTTTATCGTCGATTCTCTTAATTGAGTTGAACAGCTTATTTTCACTCGTCTGTTTCATGAGAATAAATTGATTCTCTTGATCGAGTGAACTTTGCATACTTAGTGAGTGATAAGTTGTCTAGCAATTCAAACAGTCTTATCATTGATTCTATCAAACTTTCTAGTGTTGTTCAGTCTTTTGATTGCGTTGATCATCAGATAAACGAATTTCTTTAAACTCATTCTGTCTGTATGAGTATGTTGAATGAGTAATGAGATCAGTATCGTGTGATTAACGAATTCTTAATATAATGTCAGAATCATGTCTAGATGAGTCAATCAGCGAAAGTCAGAATTGAATAATGCTTGATCTTTAAAGATAGCTATAACTGAATATTAAGAATACAGAAAAAGATGAGTACAAAAGCTTTTATTTAAGTAATATTCAGAGACTGCGCTAAGCTTGAAGAGAATGTGTTTGTGACATGAGTAGAATGTGATGTAGAAAGAAAAATGATGTTGAACAAAAAGATGTTGAGAAAAGAAAATAAAGACTGAGTCAAATCTGAGCTAGAGACACTGACTAGTTCTAATCAATACGCAGAGTACTCGCTAGCGTACTCTGCGAATTAATTAGAGCTTCAGCCTTTTTCAGTCTTGATACGCTTGTAACACATGATAATGCTTAATCTTCTTCTTCTAACATTGCTTCTGTTGTGTTCATTGAACTGCAGTCATAACATGATGAATGATATGTGCTATACGATCATAAGCAAGAATATCAATATATATTTCTGAATTGATGAAAGCAAACTCAATATGCAATGCAAGTAGAACGAAAAGTATCAGACTATCATCATTTGTCAGAAACTAAACTAGACTAAAGATTCTATCAATATAAAGAATTGATTATTATATTACTTAAACTAAATACAGAACAATACATCAGATAATGTATAAGATGAAAGACAAGAAATGAAAGAAAAGAATGAGAACTCAACTTTTATATACATGAATTGAGTAATGTTAAAACTGAGCAACAGTTTTATGATTTAAGATTGCAAAGACATGAAACAAATTTTGATGTGACTAGACTAAGATAACGATGACTAGATTAATGACTTAGTTTAATGAATCAAAACTTTCTAAAATATTGATGATACTAAATTGAATTGACGACATATTTTATGCTTTAAGCTGAAATGATGATCTGACATCATGACAGTAGCTTTTCTCTCAAAGACTGAGCTTCTGCAAGATGATGAAAAGAACAAGATGAGATGAGAATTGAAACTAGATGAGATGAGATGTAAATGAGACAAGACGAAAGTGAGATGAGATGAGAAAGAATTAAAGACGACGATGAGAACTGAAATTAAATGAGATGAGATGAAATGAAATACAGCGAGACGCATTTTATAGTGATGAAGCATTGACAAGATGAAAACACATCTGAATCACATTTAAGTCAGATTTAAATGAGATGTTTGAGTCAGATCTAAACAAGATCTGAGTCAGATCTGAGCAAGAGAAAAACAAAATGCAGTTTAATGTGATGATGCACAGACGAGACTGAAATACATCTGAGTCAAATTTAAGTTAAATTTAAACAAGATATTTGAGTCAGATCTAGACAAGATCTGAGCTGAATTGAAATGATGAAGATTGAACTTAAAGTTCTTGACATTAACATTGAGATATCACACATGACAGTACATGTGATTCTTCAACAACAAAGTTGACGAGATGATATTCATCAAGCACTTACTCACAATTATTCAGAAGATGAAAAGACTTTCAAGTAGAAAAGTGATCTTCTCAATCAATGTAATACTTGAGCAGAGATAAATTATAGCATCTATCACGCTTGAAGTTTAGTATGCTGTTTACATATCAGAATCTTTCATCATTCTTGATGACAATGAGTTCTTGAAATTTCTGATGTTGATTTGAAAGAAGATCACTTGCAATATGACTCAGAAGAATGACATAAAAGATTGAATGAATCTTCATGAATGTTGAAAGATTTAACTCAATGATCAGAGAATTATTCTTAAAGACTTGCTTAATCTTGAAAAAATCAATGTTATGATCATTTAACTTAACAGCGAGACGAGCGATGCTGAGATTGCAAACATTCAATCAGACTTCATCTTCAACAAAGTATTTAAAACAAGAACAACGAGAGAGATTGACATTGAATTCATAGATGATCTGAGCTATAAGCATCTCATTACATAGATGCTCAGTTAATTTCTTCATTTTCTTGATGAACTCTTTAACATTGATTAACTTGTTTCAAGCTTAAAATGTAAGATTCTTGAGCAGAGACTCAAAAGACTTGAAGTTTAAACATGAATTCTGATTTGAATTAATCAAGAAGAATGATGCTAGAGTAATTAATAATGATGCATTATTGATGATGAATTCAACTTCAGAAAGTCACTTAGCTCAGTCATTCTGCATGTAGTTGACGAAGACTCAAAGATAATGCTTCATGACAGCATTAATTCTCTCGATTTGATCATTGATTTCAAAGTGATATGTTGTTGATAACTTAACATCTATTTTCAACATTTTACACATATGCTTTCAGATATCAAAGATAAATTGTGTATCTCAATCAGATATAAAGAACTTGAGTAAATCATGATGTTTTCAAACATGAGCATAGAAGCAATTGATAGCTTCTTCAACTTTCATAAAAGTGATGAAAACTAAATGTTTCATTTTGATAAAATGATCAATGAAGACTAAAACATATTTATATGTGATATTCATGAAGATACTGAGCGATAAAGAATCTACATAGTTCATGAAGACATTACGTCAACGACGTTCAAGAACTAAAAGAAGATGCAATCATTCTTGAGTTTATTGTCTAGAGAGTTTGAAGTGTGTGCACATGTGACAGTTTCGTACGAAGCATTGAACATACTTATAAATGTTTGATCATCAGTAAACTTGACTGATCAGTTTATAGCTTTTTGCTTTTTCTGAATGATCATTGACGACACTATCATGAATGAGCTGAATGATACAAAGACGTAGTTTATTTGAGTTGAGCATGTACTTTTTTTCTTAAAAGTACAGATGATTCTTGTGTTCTTCACACTTAACTAGAGAAATCTTGTTGTGATGTCGTGCTTCATTGCAAAGCACTTTGATTATCTGAGCTGCGAATTTATCATTAATTTCAATTTGCTTTCACAATGTCTGAGTGAGAATGTCAGCAGAATCTTCATCAAGATTCAGAATGTCTTGATTTAGTTGAGACTTAATGTTTTCAACGTTGAATTCTTCGATTTCTAGATTCATGAAAGCTAGAATTTGCAAAGATGCTGAAGTAACTGAAAACAGATGTAATTGAATTGAATTTAGAGTGATGATTTGTGACTGAAGCTTCATGACTTTAATGTCAAAGATGTCAAGAGCAAAATTCTTAACAATATCAAGATTTAAAACATGAATTTTCAGAATTGTTTAATGTTGATATTGATGTTGAGAATTGAATGTATTTTTCTCTTTCAAAAAATCTTTTGAGCAATGTGTCAAAGCATTCAACTTATCATCAATCTTGTCAAAACAATAAGCGATATGATAGTTGAATTTAGATAGAAATTCACTTCAACAAGTTTAACGATGACTCAACTGTTTAATTGACATGAAATACTCAAGATTCTTGTGATTCATGATCATCTCAACAGAGTAAATAAAGTCTTCAAGCTTTGATCATCATTTCTTGAAAGTGCAGACAATAATCATGAGTTCTTTATTGTAGATCTTGTAGTTACACTCAATTGAGTTATGCTTCTTTGAAAAGTAAGTGACTGAATGAAGAATCTCATTTTCATTGTATTGAAAGAGAATGTTTTTGAATACATAGTTTGAAGCATCAATTTCTATCATAATCTTGTGATCTGAATTATAGTGATGAAGAATAATCTTGAAAGTGAAGATTTTTTTAAGAATGTTGAATGCAATCTGACATTTCTGAAATCAAACAAAGAGTACATCTTTTCTGATGAGATGAGTGAGCGAGATAGTTATTCTACTATAGTCATAAATGAATCTTTTATAAAAGTTCGCGAAATTTAGAAAACTTTGAATGTCTTTAACGTTGATCAGAATGAATCAGTTGACAATGATGTTTATCTTAGAAGAATTCATCTTAACTTCTTTGATGATGATTATCAATTCTAAATACAAGACTTGAATAATGTGAAACTTGCATTTGATTATATTTGTCTGAAGATTTGCTTCTTGCAACTTTCATAAAATGAGCTTAACATGAATTTTGTGCTTGAGTTCATTGTTGAAATAAATCAAGATGTCATTCAGATAAGCTGTACAGAACTTATTTAAATGTTTGCAAAAAGTATTGTTAATGTACTTCTGAAACAAGACAAACTCATTATATAAATTAAAGAGCATGACTAAATACTTGAATAATTCAAATTGAGTGTGAAAAACAATGAGAGTTTCATCTTCTTCTTTGATTTGAAGTCGATTGAACGCAAAAATGATATTCAGCTTGATAAAGATTTTAGCTCAACTTAGATGATTCAGCATTTCTGAGATCAGAGACAGAGAATATTGATTCTTGACTGTGATAGCGTTCAGATCTTGATAGTTCATGCAGAAGCAAAGTTCTTCTTCAAGTTTCTTGATGAAGAAAACAGAAATGATCATCTGAGAATGACTAACTCAAATGAAATCTTTGCTCAGATTCTCATTCAGATAACGACGAAGTTCTAGAATTTTGTCACAACTCATGTTGTACAAAGTGAAGACTGAGAATTGAGCATCTTCTTTAAGATGTATAACATGATCATGAGCTTGATGCAAAGACAAAATATCAACATTCTTCTTGAAAAAGACATCTAGAAACTTAAAATATCTGAATGATAGAATTGTAACTGAATTGATGTTCTTACTTTGTTGATAGACTTCAAAATCTTCTTGTGTCGTGAATGCAGTTAAATGAAATTTCTTTTTCATTTGATGAAGATTCAGATGATGATTCTTATCATATATACTGTTTTAAGAGCAAGATAAGAATTAAGCAAGAGTTGAACTGTTTTTTAAATGAACAGTCAAAGTTGCGTGACGCGATTTTGACTCGTCAGAGTTTAAACTAGAAGATGAGATTGACTCAAGATTCAAAAAGACATCAATGTCTCTTAAAGTGATGCTAAACACTTCAATGTCTTTGACATGAGCAGCATGATCAAAGCTTCAAGCTCTCAACTCAACTATGTCAAGTTGTATAAAAGATTGATTGAATTGATCTGCTTGAAAGATAATAGAAGTTCTAAAGAAGAAAGAATTTTGACACTTGATTTTTAATGAGTATTCTTTTTGAATGACTTGAAGAATACAACTAAAAGCTTCTTGTTTCAGACAAGAAACAAGACTGAATGAGATTTGTTTCTTGTGAACAAGCTGAGTATTAGTTGACTTTTCATGAGCAAATGAGAAATTAGATTGCTTCTTGTGAGCAGATGAGAAACTGAATTGCTTCTTGCAAGTGAACTGAGAACTGAATTGCTTCTTGTAAGCGAACTGAAAACTGAATTACTTCTTTCAAGCAAATGAGAGACTGAGTTGCTTTTTGCAAGCGAACTGAAAACTGAGTTGCTTCTTTCAAGTGAATGAGAAACTAGATTGCTTCTTACAAGCGAACTGAGTGCTGAATTGCTTCTTGTGAGCGATTCATGAACTGAGTTGCTTCTTGTGAGTGAATTGAGAGCAAGATTGAAGAGAAGCTACTTTGTTAACTTTAAACGAGAAATTTTCTTCTTGTTGATTAAAATCATAGATCTTGACGAGAAATGAGCAATAATGATTAAGACAGAAGAAGAAAAACAAGATGAGAATATTGTGCTCAAAATTGACATCAATGACGTGATAACAAAGTCATGATAGATTCATGATGATGAAATATTGATTTAATTCAATAACATAAAAGAATAGTCTTTCAATGTATTCATTAAGAATCATTGTGATTTCGATGACATGAATAATGTCATCAATTAAAGCGACTTGATCATCAAATTCTTGAAGTCTGCAAAAGTGAATTAATTGATGCAAAAGAAGATGATGTTGTTGCGTGAAGAATTTATTCATAAAAACATAAGCAAAGACTTCACTATTAATCAGAGCGAGAGTAAAAACTTTAAATTGAGCTTGATGTAAAATATAGAATACTATCATGTGACTATTTTTGAATGTTGAATTGAATTCAAAGAGTTTCAAGACAAATTTAGCAGAAAACTTTCTATATGATTGAAGTGAGAGTGAGAAGATTGAGATTAGTAAACAAGATGATATGTATACAGATTTCTGAACGTGACTTAGCTCAAAGACTAAACTTTTCTTGCAGACAGCGAGATTTCTTCATTTATACTGATGATGTCACTGTTGTAAGCATTCATGATATGCAGAGTGAAGAGCTTCTTATTTGAGCATTCTTTAATAATTTTGCTTGAATGTTGCAATTTGCAGTAGTAGCACAGCTTTCACTTGTTGCAGATTTTCTGAATTTTAGAAATGATCAGAATCTTATCTTGAATGATAATAATGACAAAGTTTAAATTCATTGACTCATTAAGAAACAAGAAAGAAAGAGATGAAGATACTGTTAAAATGACAATCACAGAAGTGATGATCTTTAAACTCAAAGAATTACTAGTTGATGCAAAGATGCTCTTGACTTTGACAAATGAAACAATGATGAAGATGAAGCAAGATTGATGATGCTTAAGCTGTTGAAGCTCTTCATTGATGTCAGAAAATGCTTAAATTCATTAATGAAAGATGAATGATTGAGTTTCATTGAGATTTTGTCAGAAGAAAGTAATGACTTGAGTGAAATAATTGACATTGCGCTTCAGACAGTCAATCAACAAGAAATCTTTCATCAAAGAATGTTCTTTCTTTTGATAAAAGAGATTGTAATAGTCAACAAAGCTATTCATGTCTTGCTTCAAAATTTCGCGAAGATATAAATGAGCATCTTCTGTCTTGAAAGAATTGTCGCAGTAATGATGCAACTTATGTCATCAATTTGCAAAGATGAAAATGATACAGAGATCATTGACTTGATATTGATTCATTAGATTGTGAGTTTTCTTATTTATAATGAGTCATGACTCAACATAAATGATCTTAGCTCGATGAGAGAAGTAATGATCATCGTTCATGTTTATGTGCTATATCAGACTCTGCTTTCAGACATTCAAATGATCTTTGTTCTTCTTATATTTAAATATGTTAAGAAGCTTTTCAAATCTAATAAAGATTGAGACAGCAACAGAATTTGCAAAGACTTGAACATCAAAGAAAGATTGATTGCACAGAGTTTGTATGATGATCTGAGCTATCATTGCAAGAGATTGAGAATTCAATTTTTAATAAACTGAAGAACTAAAAGTGATGAACGAGAATGAAATGATGACATCATGTTGTCGAACTTGATTTTGAAGCTTGCGCATTGTGCGAAAGACTTCAACTGAGTTTTCGATCATACTTTGAGTGAACTGTTCAACAGCATGCTCATCATTGATTCAAGAGATGATGAAGTTGCTTCATTTGAATAAGAAGATAATTAGATGAGATTTCAATGTATGAAAATGTTGCAAGAAGTGTAAATCTTTCATAATGTCAAAGACTAAACTAGACTAAAGATTCTATTAATATAAAGAATTGATTATTATATTACTTGAACTAGATACAGAACAATACATCAAATAATATACAAGATGAAAGATAAGAAATGAAAGAAAAGAATGAGAACTCAACTTTTATATACATGAATTGAGTAATGTCAGAACTGAGCAGCAGTTTTATGACTTAAAATTGCAAAGACACGAAACAGGTTTTGATATAATTAAACTAAGATGATGATAACTAAATTAATGACTTAGTTCAATGAATCAAGACTTTCTAAAATATTGATGATATGAGATTAAGTTGATAACATATTTTATGCTCTGAGCTGAAATGATGATCTGACATCATGACATCATTTAAAGTGAATCTCACAGTTATGAACAGATGAGATATAAAATAACTTCTATCAAACAGCTTTAGTTGAAAGCAAAAGACTCAAACTCATTTGTTATTTATGTTTGCATGTTTATGAGCATTTTAACAATAGAAGTATCAATAACAGCATCATGAAACATCATCTAAATAGCAAAGATTGTGATAGATGCACAAACTTAGCAACTAAGATCACGAATGTTCAAAACATTCATAACTTTGTTAGAGTTAAAGCTTCAATAAGTTGCTTTTTAGCTGCAGATTGCAAAATAGATTGTAAAACAAATTGCAAAAGAGATTGCAAAAGATTAACAAATCACAGCATCACGCTTTTCATCAAGAATATACTTCAGAAGTCTTTGTACTACAACTTTAAAAGACTTTTGTCACTTTAAATATTTCTCATGTCATTATTGACAATGTTCAATTTCAATGAGCATTTGAAATGACATGATTAAGCATTACTCTGTCACACAGAATTAAACTTACGATCACTTTCAAGAATCAAGCGACTGTTGTTCAAGTCAACATACTCAAGAATTTATCAATAAATTCTAAAATCTTGATTAGTTTAAATGAATGAAGTAATTCTAATAGATTATCTTTTCTAATCATCATGAAATTTTACTACATTGAGTTCTGAAAGTATCAAAAAGTCTTGTTGAGCTTTAAATAAATTGAAGATAAGCATATCAAGAGCAATCTAAGCAGTATTACTGAATGAATATTGCAAGAACTTGATATTCAAGATCAAGTTATGACTGTAATTGTGATGAAATAACATCTATAAATATAGTCTATGATAGTATGTAAAAGCTATGAAGTGAAATCAAGCGAAAGTCAAATTAAAGTACAGCTAGTGCGTTGCTAAAAGCACTAGTATGTCGTCATTCAGCGAGCGCTAGTCTAATTCAAAGAAACAAATTCGTAACTCATAATTCATAACAATATGCTTTCATTGAAAAAAGCTTCGACGATCTCATCAAGTCATCATCTTTTCATATTTTTTAACAAACGCTTGAGTTGCTTTCTAGTGAGCTTGACAATCAATTGCTTTCTAGTAGATTTCGATGATGTTGCATCTGTAGTGACGTTTGATATCTTCTTCTTTTTTGACTTTGATTTACGTTTCACTTCGTAATTTTGAATCAATTCAAGCGCGTTATCAAGCAAATTTTCGTCGTATCACTCATCATACTCTGATTCATATTCTTTTCACCTTACTAGATATTCACGTATGAGTGATTCTCTGTCAAATTGTTGAACTCTATCATCAATGAGCTTCTTGATTTCATATGAGACTCATTCGTCAATGTTTTCTTCTACTTCTATAAAGAAAGAATTATCTGATCGTGAATGCTTGAATGAGTCTGCACTCTTGAGTGCTGATTTCAATTGCACTATGAAGATGATCGAGTGAATTCTTCAGTGCGACGAAAGCTTAAGCTTATATGCAAGCTTCTCAACTCGTTTGATAATCAGAAAAGAATCACAGTATTGCTGACTGAGTTTTTTAGATGAGTGATCTGAAAGATGATAGTCGCGATGTAATTGTAGAAATGCATAGTCTTTAACTCATAAAATTATTGACTTATGATTATGATCATATCATGCTTTCGTCTTGATCTTCGCGAAAGTAATAACGTCAGCAGCTTCGAATACATTTATAGATTGTTTCGCTGCGTAGTTGAAGCAATCTTCAGAATTAATAAGTGATGAGATGTCTGTAGTTCTAAAGTCATAAACAATCTCATTAGAAAATTTATCTGTGTTGACGAACGTAAAGTTGTTGAAGTTAGCTTGTAGACTGATTAACAGAAATGATCATAGAGATTCGTTGATACTGAAGAGTAGAAATTGTAAAGCAATCTTCACAGTTTGATTAGAATGCTCACTTTGATCATTGATTTGAGAGTAATAAATCATGCTTGTCAGCAACGAGATCTCTAATTTCTTAAACGTAGCTTGTCAAAAGTCTGATAGAAATTTAAGATCACGATTGAATATGATTACTGATGACATATCTCAATTCGCTTGCTGCAGTCTTTTAATCAGAGCATGAGCTCACTTCTTCGTTGATCAGATTGATTTGTCAGAAATTAGCATAAGTCTCTTGAAGAATTTGTTGATGATGATTAGTAGACACTTCAATTCGTTTATGCTGATTGATAATGCTAGAATAAAGTCTAGCGTGATTGTATGAAAGAAAATGTTTGCAGACCTTATTGAAATCATCTCATCATATGATTGATGTTATCTGATTTGATATAGCTGACACTTCAAGCAATGATTGATGAACTTTCGAAGTCTGAAAGCGAGTTTTCGTACATACATGATTTTAATGATTCGCTGATAGATTCAATGAAAATCAGCATGATGAAAACTGTGAGTCAGTGAGAACATCTCATGTTTCAATTTCTTGAGAATTATTAATTGAACGTGACACTTCGAGTTTTCATTAACATGATACAAAAGTTTCTTCTGAACTTCAAAGTGACTTTCTTGAGATCGTTGAATGACTGTCTGATCATTCGATGATTTTGTAGTCTTCTTGCGTGCTATACTTAGTATGTTCTTTCAACATTTGTCATCTTTCAATGCTTCAATAAGATTGCTTTTAAACTTGAGTGACAGCTCAATCAGAGAAGTAATGCAAACATAAGTTGTCTGATTCTTATGTACGATTCTTTCATGTAGTAGATTCAGTATGTTGTCTTTGAAAGTCTCTTTCATTGATTTCAGTTCAAGCTTATCACGAAGAAGTCTGAATAGTGCGTCAAGCATGATATTAGTCTTGTTGACTTTGTGTCGTATATCTAGCTGAAAGATGAACAGATATTGAGAGACTTGAATAAGATGCAGATTCAACTTATCTGTGTTCGCAGTCGTTAAACTAGTCTGTTTAGCAATCATCACAGCGACTGCATGATTGATGTAAATGATAGTGAGCAATTTCAGAGTTGATTTCATCATGTGATGAATCTTTTTGATCATTCAGATCAAGTCAGCTACTTTCAATTTCGTGAGTCAGTAGTTTCTTTCAGCAGAATTAAGAATTCTGCTCAGAAATAGTATAGATTGAACATTTAATTGAATAAAGATCATCTTTTTATCTTTGACGTGATAAATCATATTGACGAAATCGATCTTCTTGAATGCGTCAAGATCAACTCATAACTGATGATCAGAATCAAAATGAGTCAGTATTTTCTCTGACAAAGTGATTCTGAAGATGTCAAAAGAATCTGACTTTCAACTCAATTGACTCAAAAGTTCTTTTATTGATCTCGCTTCAACGAGCATTTAGATTATTCTTGAGTAAATTTACTGATAATTCAGTTTTGCATCTCTGCAACGATTCTACTATTTGAGCATAGTATGAAACATAGTTTCTTAGTCAATCGATCATATCTAGATAGATATTCAGTGCACGCAGTGTTCGTGAAAAGTCTAAAGAGATTATAGTCTTGAGTTTTTCAACTGAGATAGTCAGATCGAAATCGTCGACTTTCTGATTAAGCAGTATCACTGATGAATAGTCTATAAATGATTTCTTCGACGAAATGCTAACTCTTTTCTTCGAAAATAGTTGAAACATGACATGTAAGTGCTTTAAGTGATCTTTCAGAGTTCTTGAAAAGATGACAATGTCATTCATATAAACTTGAGCATAGCATCAATGAGATCACAGCAGTTGATCTGTCTGATGTTGAACATATGAAGAAGAGTTTTTGAATCTCATAACAGCTATCTCAAACTGTTTCTGCTTTCAATGAGAGACAACGATTAATTTGTTTCGATCGATTGATCTGACTTTTCACTGATAGAAATAATCATTGACATCTATTATGATAATGTATTGACATTCTGCAACGACAGTTGTAACAATCACTTGCAATGACATTGAATAGCTGTCTTGCAGAGAAATCTTGTTTAGATCTTGAATGTCAACTACAACATGCTCTTTTTGAATCTCATTGATATCTCGTCATACAACGAAAACTGAAAAATTATAAAGCGTTGACTGTTCAATTCAAGTAAGCTTATGTTGTTCATGAAGCTTATCAAAGATCTCGTCTATCAGTTTCTTGTCTTTAGTACTGAGAAAATACACTCTTGCAGACGAAATCTTAGTCTCAGAAACTAAAGTGATTGACATTCAGTTCTTCTCAGAAATATCAACAGTGTTTTCTTGATCTATTCATATGTCATAGAAATTAACAATCTCTGCTATAGTAATGACAATCTGATTAATGTCGTAGATAGTGATGTTGTTCTGCAAGATGATTTTCAGATCAGAATTGACTTTGATCGAAAGTAGATTCAATACAGTTGATGTTGAAAATGATAATAAATTTGAATTTGCAGTTGATAAAGTTGCGATGACGATGACGAGAACTGATACTTCTCTTAGAAGTGAATTCTTTCAGCCAGAAGTTTTATGCTGCTTTCAATCAATGATCATCAGATAATGATTCATTGAATTCGTCAGAAAGCAATCATCTTCTTCATACTCAAGCATTGCTTCAATTCTTGCATGTCGTTGAATGATGACTGATTTTTCGATGTCATTTCAAACTTGCACAAAGAAAAAACTGATGTTTACTACATGAGTGAAAAGATCACTCGTCTGTTTCAGATCTTGATCGTAGTCAGACTTGAAGATCAGATCACGATCAGTAAATAGCTTATTCTTCTTCATGAGAACAAATACTTTCAGAAGTGCATGAGATGAAATCATGATTTGATCTTTGATTCAAACTATTCGCTTAAGATTTGACAGATTTCTAGTGAGTACGAAAATGTTGACAGTAAATTCTTGACAACTATTTATTCTGACAATCTTTTCATTCAGATCTAGTTGCATCTTTTTTATAATCATAATGTCAATTTCTAGAAGTATCTTTACTCTGAAATCATTGATCAGATGAATCTTTTGATGAAAGCAAGTCGTTGTCAATTTATCATCAGATAGAAATTCATGAATATATGTAATCAGCATCACAAAGTCACTGAAGTGATGAATCTTGTTTTCGATGTCTCATACAGATATGAGTGACGTCATTTTCTGTATTGATGTATTCGAAGCAATAAATTCAATAAACTTATGATTCGCTATTGTCATGATACATTCTGTGTCTAAGACAATATCTTCTTCTGATTCATTGAGACTTCAGCAGACTTTGACTGTGACATATTGTCAATCACGAAAGACGTAGTCGATGATTTGCAATGATTTTGAAGAAGATTCAATAAGAATGCGCTTCTTCTTTGATGATGACTTCGATGTAACTGAGAAAGCAGCTGACTCATTATTGATCAAACGGTTGAACACTTTTCAAGATGACAATGAAGCTTATTTTCTGATTCAAAGCTTTGATCACAGTGTTCACAGACTTTAGTAGTTGTAGATTTGATTGTAGAAATCACAAAGTCTGCATTCACAGAGTCATCTTTCTGATTGAAATTTGATTTCGATTCAATTTGAGATTGATTCTTCTCAAAAGTTTCTTCAGCGTACACATCAGAGATATCTTGCAGATATGCTTGCTGAATAGCAATTTGATACTGATTTCATTCATTATCATGATAGACTTTCTGCTCTTCAGTATTGATTTTCATCTCTTTGTTCTTCTGATTCTCGATAGAGACTTGATAGACTCGTTGAGATCATGATTGAAATGATGGTTTGAGTAATGACTTGTCACGCTCTCAGTTATTTGAATAAAGTGAACGCTGATTTGAACCTGACGCATTTTTGTCGTTTGTTAGCAACAATGACTGTCATGAAGCTGACAAAGTCGACATTGTTGTATTAATGTTTGACTGCAAAGACTGCTGAGATTGATTTTGATAAGCATTGTTCTGATAGTTTGAAAATCTCGAAGTTTGTTTGAAATCATTCTGAAATTGTCGCTGAAAATTCGGCTGAGAGTTAAAACTATTATACTGATCGATGTCTTTATTATCGCGTCAATCATTGCTGCGTTGATTACTGCTTTCAGTACTGCAATTGATATCTAACGTATTGATACTAGATTCAATGTTTTTTCGATATTTAGCTGCTAGCTCTCATCAGATGTATTTTCTATTGTTCATATCACGTAGAAAATCATTAATCTTGATGACAAAAGTAGATATCATAAGATCTTTTTGAAATTTCAAATCAATGTCGTTGTAGATAATTGATAACTGATTGAAGATGAAGTTTAGTTTCGTTAATTTGACAGCTCTTAATATGATCTGAGCATACTCGCAAGGTTCGCGATTTCGTTGTGCATCTTTCATGATGTATCTTTCTTTGATAATCGTGTTCAGAGCAATGCAAGATTGCTCGCGAAAGCGTTTAATCAGAGCGTGTATTCACTCATCAACATCATCTTCATATTTGATCAATCTTTTCTCGTCATTGATAAGCTCTTTAATATATTATTTCATCATGATGTCTCGAAAGCAGATTCATAGATTTGTTCTCACTAAATTAGCATCTTTAATATGAAGAATATTCTTGATACATTCGATGAAGAAATGAACGTCTTGAAAGTATGTCTTCTTGTCTGAATGCTTCAGAGAATCATCAGTGTGCATGAACTTGTCATTGTACATAGAGTCAAAGAATTTCACTTCAGTAGAATTTCAGCGATTGCGATGATCATTTTCATCATCATCGTCTGCTGTTACGAAGCGTGTCGACATTGAATAGAATCTAGTCAATAGATTCTAAAGATTTC
>JAABUS010004214.1_pt1 | contig 21251 bp, 22 predicted proteins | sample 5560161 | NCBI WGS metagenome assembly JAABUS01 (sample SAMN10711885, study PRJNA513376) | rock metagenome | isolation source: Antarctica rocks | place: Antarctica: Victoria Land, Trio Nunatak nord | collected 2016-01-04
CTTGTTCGAGACTTCGTCATTCAGGGGCTGGTGTGTGTAGTGCCCCTCCTCGAGCAGGCGGCCAACTGAGACGGCTACCTGATCGAGATCCGACTTGGCGAGGAGCGGCTGGGCCGCCATCACGAACGTGAGAAGAACGGCGGGAACAGCCAGCGAGGGACGGAATTTAGGCTTCATTCAAGAGAAAAGAGGTTTGGTAGAGTCGCAGAATTCCCGTCAGGGCGCAAGACAACTGCACGGCGTGATAATGTAGCAGAGTGAGACAATCCAGAAACGCGAAGATTCAAACAGGTTGCGTAAAAAACCGCGCCGATCAGCGTTTTCGCTGCAGGTTCTGTTCCGTGGCAGGAACAATGATGAAGCACAATCGAATCGAAGCGTCGCACCCGATCCAGGCATAGCGTCGCCGCCAGAATCCCGATGAAATACGAGACATTCTGCGGCGGTATCTTTGAGACGAATTGCTATCTGCTCCACGCCCCGGGCGGGGCAATTCTCTTCGACGCGCCGGATGGCGCCTGCGACTGGCTCCGGTCGCGCAGCATCGAGCCTAAGCTGCTCCTGCTCACGCACGGACACTTCGATCACGTGCCCGACGTCGCGAAGATCAAACGCCGTTTTGATTGCCAGATTGGCTGCCACCCCGACACGGTGCCGATGATTTCCGACCCGGAGTTCTTCCGGCGGTTCGGCTTCCAATTGGAGATCGAGCCGGTGGAGCCGGACTTTCTCGTTTCAGCGGCACCCGGATGCAACTTCGCCGGTGCCGAGTTCGACGTGCTCGAAATTCCGGGCCACTCCCCTGGTAGCCTCTGCTTCTACTTGCGGCCAGATGACCTGGTCATTGGCGGCGACGTGCTCTTCGCGGGAGGCGTCGGCCGTTGGGATTTGCCCGGGGGCGATGGCGAACTGCTCTTCCACGGCATCAAGACCAAGCTCTACCCGCTCGGTGACCACATCGCGGTTCTGCCCGGTCACGGACCGCCCACCACGATCGGCGAAGAGCGGCGGACCAATCCGTTTGTGCGCTGAACGCGAATGAGCCATACACCTGGACCTCGGCGACACCTTGTCAGCAGCACGAAACGCGAAGCCCATTGCCGCCGCGGCGGATATCGTACCCCTTCTCCGGGTGCGCGTGCATCCTGCGCGCTGGTCTCGCATCCTGCGAAGACGAACTTCCCTCCCTGGCCAACAGACCCCTCATGCCCACGCCGAATCCAGCGGGCTGCGCACCCCCACGCCCGGCTGGTTGAGCACGTGCGTGTAAATCTGCGTCGTGCTCACATCCTTATGCCCGAGTAACTCCTGCACCGTCCGGATATCGGACCCCTTCTCCGGGTAGCGCGTGCATCCTGCGCGCTGGTCGTCGCATCCTGCGAAGACGAACTTCTCCCCTCTTCAAGTTTCCCACTGCCACGGCCACTCTCGAGCTGCCTTCGGATATTTTCGCACCAGCGCATCGGGCAAATGAATGGCGCCAAAGCCTGCCTCCAAATCTTCTTCATGCACCGCCTTCACCTTGCGTAAGTGTCGCTGCAATGGCTCTGCCAGTTTCACCGGCAGCATGGTCACCCGATCTTTCGCGCCTTTGCCATCGCGCACCTCGATATGCCCGTAGCCAAAATCGACGTCTTTGACACGTAGACGCAGGCATTCGGTAAGCCGCAGTCCACTCCCGTACAGCAAACTAGCCATAAGCCGAGTCATCCCGTGCAGATACACAAACAGTTGGTGAACTTCTTCACGCGTGAGCACAAGCGGCTTGTGTACCGGCCGCTTCGCGCGTCCACTTTCTCCAACCATCCGATTTCTTTCTTCAGCACCTGCTGATAGAGGAACAGAAGCGCGCTGAGCGCCTGGTTCTGGGTCGGAGCGGCCACTCTCCCATTCACCGCCAGATCAGTTAGGAAGCTCCGCACGTCGTCCGTTCCCAATCCCTCAGGATGTCGATTTCCGTGAAAACGCACGAAGCGCCGAATCCAGCCGAGATAAGCTTCTTCCGTGCGCAGGCTGTAATGTCGGAAGCGTATCACCTCACGTACCCGGTCCAGCAAGCGCGGCTCTTCCTGGTGAGCGTCTGGTTCCGCATGCTGCCCTCGCACCACCTCGAAAACGGCATGCGGCACTGGCATGCTCCGAGAGCGGTTATTGCGATTGCGTTTCTCCGTTGCCGCAGCTAAAACCGTTTGCATGCGCGAACCATATCAAGTCGCTTCGCTGCACAGCAACCGAAATAGGCGTCTCAAAGACGCTTTGTTTTGCGTCATTAGGAGGCCGAATACTCGTTAGATGTTGCGCATACACGCTCCAGTGAACAACGACGCGATCACCGACACGCCGCTCCATCCAGCGGAAGTGACGGCGTTGTTATCCCGGTTGTGCGGGAAGCTCGGGTTTTGCCTTCCGCCCGCAGATTGCGAGCGACTCCGGCGAGCGCCACCTGACACCATTTCCTCGTTTACCGATGCAGTGTTCACGGCAGAGGGTCTCGCCCAGGATACCGCCGACCGGCATCTATATCGGCAGGTGCGAGCCATGGTCGCCGAAGCGTTTGAGCAGGCATCGCGGAATGAAAACATCTAACCAATCGATGAAGCTGACGGCGGGAAGCCTTGCGATTAACTTCTGAGATGACTAAAACGCTTTCACTGCGGGCCACGCGCTCTCCCTCCCGCCGCAGCTTATCTCCGTCTCGTTAGATGCTGATGCCGCGCACACACGCTTGGACCCGAAAACAGCGGCTGTTGATACTCGCTGCAGTAGCCTTAGGTCTTTGCTCATTCGGCGCGCTAGTCTACAGCTACGAGCGTTACCATCGAGGAGTTCGCGAAGCCGATCTCGCTGGCATATGGACACGCGTAGACGCAGGAAGTGGCGGGGGATATTATGAGTTCCGCCCAGACGGGACTATCGTTCTGCTCGATGACGATGCCCAGCCAGCAGACATAAAAGGCAAGTGGTATGCTGGCGGTGACAACATTTACGTGCGCTTTCCGCCGAATGATTTCCTCAAGCGAGAGCTCGTCGTGTGGCACATTGTGGACATTTCCAGAGATCAGTTTCGGGTTCGAATTTGGCAAGACGACAAAGGCCTCGCGGTTTGGCGCAGGGGAAAGCCAACGCCTCGATCGGAAGTGGATCTCAGCGATATCCCCACTGCGGAAGTAGAAGTGACTCAGTGAGCTTGTCACGTCCGCATCTAACCAGGCGATGCAGCGAACCGCGAGATAGCGTGACATCCGTGCCTTTCGTGTTTGCCATCCACGCTTTTTGTTTCATGGACAGCTTTACAGGTCTCGCGGTCGCTGATCTTGTGTCTCGTTAGGCCTTCAGATCATGGGAACACTTCGGCGTCTCAAAGGACCGCTTCTCCTTTCTGCGATCGGCGTCGGATTATCTATTTGGCTCGTCACATCTCTCTTCGGCTCGTTTGCGGGTTCCGGAGTTTCATTACTCGCGCCGGGAGAGGCCACGTTCGATATAAGAGAGACCGGCAAATACACCCTCTGGAGTCAGGTAGAGGCTTCCTTCGGAGGTAAGCTGATGACCTTTCCCACCGGTCTTCCGCCGGGCGTCACGATTGCGATCACCAAGGCGACAGACGGAGCCACTGTACCATTGCAGAGTAAGTGGCCTACCATGCACCGAGACTCGGGCGGATATATTCAGGTAGCGATTGCGACCGTCATATTCGACGTGCCGGGTTCGTATCACATCACCACCCAAGGATTAGAGGAAAAGCGGGCGTTGTACTTGGATCGGTTCGATTTCGGCACCTTTTTTTGGAAGATCGCTTTAGCTTGCATCGGTCCGGTCCTGTTTATGGCTGGTTTCGTCTGGGGCATTCTGCTACTTGTTTGGCAGCGCGAAAGGCCTAACCAGGCGATCCAGCGAACCGCGAGATAGCCTTCGATCCCCTGAGTGATTGTTTGCCATCCACCAGTTGTTTGCGTTGAATGTTTCTCAGGTCTCGCGGTCGCTGATCTTGTCTCTCGTTAGGTCTCATGTCGCTGCCCGAGATCATCGCATTCGAAAACCGACAGAAGGTCGTCGCCATCGCGCAGGACCTGCTCGCTGGTCGGATCGGCGTTCTCGAAGCCGCACGTCAGATCGACGCTTTGCGCGGCGATCGCGTTGGGCTAGACGAGCTCGATCCCGACTTTGTCACTTTCCTCGCCATCGACAGCGAGACCGATGACTTGCCCGTCGGAGAGAGCCGACGTGACTGGGCAGCGGATGCACTCGCAGAGAAAGACATCGAGATCGCGCGGTGTGAGGAGTTGTATCGCCGTCAGGCGGTCGAAGCCGCTTCCCACCTCGTGGCGCGGTTCGCGCATGAGAAGCGTCCAGAGAGCGCTTACACGTGACATACCCAAAAGACCTAACCAGGCGATGCAGCGAACCGCTGGCCGCTCCGCGCTTAGCTTTCGATGAGTTCCACACTTTACTTGCAGCGACGCGCGCCCTCGCCAGCGGTCGCTGATCTTGTGTCTCGTTAGACGATGAAGCATCTCGTCCCCACTGCGCTTATCGTGCTGCTCCTCGCTATGATAGTCAGCCGGTGGTGGGACCGGCGCGCTCTTGGCGTTTTGACCGTCGAGCAGAAAGCGCGCGTTGTAGACGCTTCCTCGAAAGGCAACATTTGGCCCCTTGCGTGTTTGGCGGTCGGCCTAGCGATATTTTCGTGGGGGCTTCCGGGTCGTATCCCTCTTCCGTACGTCTTCGACTTTCTCGCAGCGTACGTACTAACGCTGTTGCTGGTCTCCGCGGCGGCGGCAGCCGCCAACGTCATTCGACTTGCTCGCTCTGGGGTACCACGGGCCTACATCCGCAGCGTCGCATCCGGTGCCATACTCTTCTTTGTGGCTCTGCTGCTGTTGATCGGTGCGGTTATCTACGATTTTTCAGCGTACCGTGCCCGCGTCGATGGCGCACAATCGTCTAACCAGGCGATGCAGCTGACCGCGAGCAAGCCTGCGACTTACGCTTTCACTGTCTGCCGTCGTGCCGGTATGCTGCGTGGCATGTCCAGTGGGGCTCGCGGCAGCTGATCTTTGTCTCGTTAGATGCTAGCGCGTCGTATCGTCTTGGCGCTTCTGATCGCCGTCGCGGAATTGAGCTACGGCGACGAAACGCCGCCGCAGCTCAACAGCGGGCGCCATGCTGCTTCACCGGATGGTGAGCTCTACGTCTTCTATGAAGCGCCGACGTTTCAAATCCGCGATGCGAAGACATCCGCGGTCTTAGGCTCGGTCGAGCAGGAGCAACCGGTGCAGGCATTGCGCTGGACCGGCGACTCGAAGACGTTAGTTGTCGTCCAGCACGTGGCGCACGGCTCTGATGCATATTTCTTGCACTGGGACGGCATTGCATGGCGGCCGCAGTTTGTGGACGATCCGTTCGAGAATGAGGACTACCGCGCTATCGCGGTCATTGATGTGAAGCCACACAAAGAGACGGTCGACATCACATACAAGACCTCCATTCCGACACGCCTTGTTTCCTTCACGTTCACTGCGAGCACGCGCAAAGTCTCTAATCTCCAGCGACGGGAGATTACGTTTGAGCGATGGAAGCAGCTACGCATGTTCCCTCTCAAGTGAGCTTATGAACGCATCTAACCAATCGCTGGAGCCAACCGCTGGCCGCTGTGAAGTCCACATTTTGATCTTATGAAACAGTTGTCGATGTTACGAAAGATCGCCCTCGCCAGCGGTGGCTCAGCTCCGTCTCGTTAGGCGTTTCTACCCTCTCCCAAATGCAACGAAATGGCACCGAAGCTGAGTTCCGCGCGATAAAGCGCCTCGATGCCCGAGACATGGTTGCCTCTACCGTCCTGCTCGCTGAACGTTACCTCGCTGCTCATCCCGAGCACGGCGTCGTTCGGCTTTGGCAGGTTGATTCCCTTTGCGCGATGGCTCGCTACTCGGAGGCCCTCTCCGCTTTGCGCCGCGCAGCGCGACTATGCCCGGCCGCAAAGCTCTATTTGGTCTATCGCCGCTTCGGACACGTCCATCAGCAGCGAGGCGCTTTTCGTGTTGCCGAGCGTTGGTTTCGCCGCGCGATAGCGGTGCGCCCGTCCGTTACGACTGACTACATTTTCCTCGGCGCATTGCTTGCTACTTCCGGTCGGTTAACGGAGGCGGAGGCCGTTCATCGCCAGGCCACTCATTGTAAGGAAGTCGACCGGGACGAAGCATTTCTCAACCTTGGCCTTGTCCTTAGGGCACTTGGTCGATTTTCCGAAGCGAGACGATGTTTCAAGCGTGCTCTGGAACTCGATCCGAAGTATAAAGCAGCTCGGAAGGAGCTAGCCGATGTCGAATACGTTCTCGAACAGCGCCGAAACGCCTAACCAGCCGATGCAGCGAACGCCTACCCGCCGTTCGCACCACACTTTCCATGACTAAACCATTCCACCTCCGGCCGACGCTCGCTCCCGGTAGGCGTCGCTGATCTTGTGTCTCGTTAGGTCTTGACGCCGCTCGATCACGTCGCGCTTCTCCGCAGCATTCGCGGTCGCTTCCGGTCTTCTCGTGCTGAGCGCTGGTTGCCGCGTGTTTATGCGGTGTTCTTTTCTATCGTCCCGCCGACTCTTCTCATTTACGCGTTGTTTCAGTTCGGCATTCCGCGCCCTCCGTTATCGGCCGATCAGTGGACCTGCATCATCGTAGCGCCCGCCTCGTTCGCCCTCGGAATCTTCTTCTGGTGCACGGCAGACGTGGAATATGAGTTTACCGGCGACGAGATTCTTTGCCGAAGAGCGAGCTCTGTTCGATGGCGTCTTCCGATCGACTCCATCACAGATGTCCGAGTCGAGGTGCTTCCTCGCTCGAACAGCACAGCATGGCATCTTCAGGCCGGCACCGTGTGTCGGTCGGTGCTTGTCATCGAGTCGCTAGCCGAGTATGTCACCCGGACAACAAAGACCTAACCAGGCGATGCAGCGAACCGCTGGCCGCTCCGCGTTCTAGCTTTCGATGACTTCCAACATTCAACCTGCAGCCACGCGCGCTCTCGCCAGCGGCAGCTGATCTTGTGTCTCGTTAGGCCTCTTGCGCCGTGAGAATCTGTCGAGCCATTCCCATCATTGTGATCCTGCTCTCATTGGCGGGGTGTATCCGCATCTTCGGAGAGCCGCAGCACGAAGAAGTCGCTCGTGCAAAGTCACCGGACGGCGTCGTCGATGCCGTTCTCGTCCGCACCAACGGAGGGGCGACTACGGCGTTCGTATTTTCTGTGTTTGTCGTGCCGAGCGGCACCGTATTCGACCATAAGGCTGCGCTATTCCAGAGTGAGCGATCACTATTCGCCGCTGATCATCAGGAGGGCCTCCAGCTGTCGTGGAGAGCCCCGAAGTTCCTGGAAGTCCGTTTCGGCAAAGCGCGCATTTTCCGCTTCACAAATTTTTGGCACACTCAGGAAGTGCAGAACTTTACCTATATCGTGGAGCTGCGGCTCGTCCCGACGGATGAGTCGTCACTGCTCGACCGTGATAAGGCCTCACCAAGCGATGCAGCTGACCGCGAGCAAGCTTGCGATTTACGTTCTGGGTGTTTGCCATCGAACGTCTTCTCTGCGTCGCAGCCACATTGGGCTCGCGGCAGCTGATCTTGTGTCTCGTTAGATGGTAGTGCCATGAACCGCGATTCGATTCTTTTTCACCTGGGCGAAGCGAAAGAAGAGCTCGATCGCACGATCAATGAGATCACGCGCAATAGTGACTACGACGCCGAGGAGTTTCAAGTCGCCATCAGTCATCTCTATCACCACATCAACACCGCATGGAATGGTCGCGATGCGTCGGCTGAAAGACACCGCGAATGCAGCCAGGAAGACTTCGAAGCCTGGAGAAAGTTCCCCAATGAGTCCGAACTCTTTTTGGAGTAGCCACGCGAGCCATCTAACAGGCGATGCAGCGAACCGCTGGCCGCTCCGCGTTCCAGCTTTCGATGACTTCCACCTTCAACTTGCGGCCACGCTCGCTCTCGCCAGCGGTCGCTGATCTTGTGTCTCGTTAGACCTTATGCGCTCTGTCGCTATTGCTTTGTTGCTGTTTCTCAGCTTTGAGGTCTTTGCGACCAATCAGCAGCCGGACACCCTAGTCATTGGTAATGAAAAGCGTGACGTTCGTGGAATTGAACTCCCTGAGCGCGTTCTGGCAAGACTCGTTGCTTGGAAAAGGAAGCACGACTTTGAGGGAGTAGCATCCTACAATTGGAAAGGATTCTACGCGACCCTTCGGCTGAGGAACGAACATTTGCTTCTTGAGGGTGTCAGCGTCGATGCAGCCGGACCCACGACAACACCCGTTCCTCTAAGTTTTCTCTTCGGTTCGGACGGGCCGATCCACGCCGTATGGTTCTCCGGGCGATTGGACGAATACTTGCTCGCTCCGCTGAAGTTCACAGACATCCTCCCCGGCGGCAGAGTCCGCTCAGGAGTTCCGCCCGATCTTTTGCGTCGCTACACGTTCCGGCGAGGCAAACTGATCTCGTCAACCAAGGAGGTAATACCGCGGTAGGGTCTAACCAGGCGATGCAGCCAACCGCTGGCCGCCGTACTGCCTCGCTCGACGTCGTGAAATCACGTCCATTGCAAATTACGCTCGCCCTCAGGCCAGCGGTGGCTGATCTTGTGTCTCGTTAGATCTCATGAACCCTTCTAGGCTTCTTACCACGCTGGGGTTGTTCTCTTGGATCGCCAGCGGCTTCGCCGCCGACGATCGTGTGATTAAACCTAGCTCAGTCGAGTTGCACACGTTCGCCGATCCGCAGTTTGGCGCGATTACCATTTATGCCACCGCTTCGGAGAGCGGTCAGGTGGAGTCGGTTTCCCTCACCTACCAGTCGCGCAAGATTGATGTGCCATCGGAAGGCTTGCGCGATTTAAAGAATGCCGACATCGCGAGCCTACATGTTACTGCTGCCTTTTCCGATCCTGCAAAGCCTTGGTTGCTGCTCAGCATGAATTCATGGGACCCCAAATACATGAAGCTTCCGGGAAAGCCCGCCACCATCAGTTTCGTTGTCGATAATGGAGAGGTTGTTCGTCGTGCGATAATGTGGAGCACCGATTCAGGAAGTTATCACGATGACAAAACGTTTAAGTGGCACGCCACGCAATGAGATCTAACCAATCGCTGGAGCCAACCGCTGGCCGCTGTGAAGTCCACGTCTGATTTTATGAGACAGTTCAGAATGGTTGCCACGCTCGCCGCCACCAGCGGTGGCTCAGCTCCGTCTCGTTAGATGGTAGCGCGTGGCATCGCAAAACAAATCCTTGGGACGATTGTCGCCGTGCTCGCCGGGTGGTTGGCCGCGCTCTTGTATGTGGAATTGTCAGGGGTCGTCCAGCTTCTCCAGCAGCCGCACTACATTGTGCCAGAGGCGCTCTTTGTGGGACCGATCACAGCCGGTGTTTTCATGGCCTACTTCATCATTCCTGTCTGGCTGTTCGTCCTGATCCCACTTTATCTTTTTGTTCCGCCTTCCAGCCCTTTGTGGCGCTGGCCCATCTGCACCGCCTGCGGGACACTTGCCGGGATTACGATCATCGCGTTTACGCTTGGTGATCTTCCACCCGGCTCTACCAAGATTTTTTCCGCGGCTTGGGACTTTTACATCATGGCTGCCATTGTCGGCGGGATCAGCTGTCTCATTGCCGCGCGTACGCGGGATCGATTCAAACAACCATCTAACCAAGCGACGCAGCGAACCGCGCCCCGCTCCGATGCGTAGCTTTCGTGTAATTAGTTCGTCCAGCTTGCAGCCACGCGCGCTCTCGGGCGCGGTCGCTGATCTTGTGTCTCGTTAGGCCGCATGCGCGTGTTCCCGTCAGTTCCCGCTGCGATCGTCACCGGCGGCGTCGCGACGCCCGTGATGATTCTCGGTTGGAAACTCATCGAGCAGCGAACACAGAATCAGCTGCTCGTGCTTTGTTGGGCAGTCATCGCCTTTCTTGTTCCACTGTTCTTCGCCACAGTCGACCGCGAGTATATGGCGAGGCGGCGTCGCGAGAGAGGGTTCCTCGCTTCGTTCATTCGGCCTGCCTCGGCCGAGGCGTTTCGCGAGAGCTACATCCCGGCGTGGCTCCGCATGAGCGTGTGGTTCGTCTCGTCCGTGATTTCCGTCCTCGCACTAAAGCTCGTGGGAGTGAGCCTGTGACCATGGCACCCAAACGGCCTAACCAGGCGATGCAGCGAACCGCTGGCCGCGCCGCGATTTAGCTTTCGATGACTTCCACACTCAACCCGCAGCCACACGCGCCCTCGCCAGCGGTCGCTGATCTTGTGTCTCGTTAGGCCTGTGAATGCGCTACTTGCAGTCGCCGCTTTGATCATTTGGGTAGTCACTCGCAGTTGGCTGCTTCGCCGTCGAGCCGCATCACTGTTCACACGCCACGAGTCCGACGAGCCGTCTCTTGATGCGCTCAACGCGCAGCTGCGTGCATTCCGCTCGTGCGAACCACCGATCGAGCTTATGGGCGTGCGCCGCGCAAATGTTCCTTTCCGAGGGCACATAGTCTCTGTCCTCTTGGGGAGCGTCGGCTTTTATCGTGGCAGCTATGTCACGGGCCTGGTTACATGGTCGCGTCGCGAGAGGCTTTTCGCCGTAGCCACTCCGGAGAACAGAGCTTGGATGCGCGGTAACAGTGATGTATTCTCACCCGCGTACGAGGCCGCCGACGTTTCGGTTTTCTGGATCAAACGAGTTGCACCGCTTCTGGCCTAACCAGGCGATGCAGCCAACCGCTGGCCGGCGTACTGCCTCGCTTCACATTATGAAAACACATCCATTCCAAGCCACGCTCGTTCTCGCCAGCGGTGGCTGATTTTGTTCTCGTTAGATGGTAAGGCCGCTAGCATGACGTCGCGAATAGAGAGACTAACAAGAGCATGGAAGGACTATAGCCCAGCAAGGCTCACGTTGCTGTTGCTTCCCCTTATCGTTATCGTTGGCCTGACATTCGGTATAGTCGAGGCGCTCCTGCGGGCGCACGTCCCTTCTGCATCTGAGTTTCTCGTGATCGCTCCGCGTTACGCCGTCACGTGCCTCCTGCTGATTGGCTTTTTTCGACTACGTCGCAGTGGGAAAGATCGATTTCTCCTGCGGCCGGAGCTGCGGAACGCCACTCGTGATGCAACGCAAACCATCTAACCATGCGATGCAGCGAACCGCGCCCCGCTCCGATGTTTAGTTTTCAGATGACTTCAACACGCACATTGCAATTCATGCTCGCTCTCGCCAGCGGTGGCTGACCGTGTCGAGCTCACTATCCGCTATGTTTTCGGTCGCAGCCGCACACTTCCGTGGTATGAGCTTGAGCTCTACGGACCGGGCAACGGTGTTTTCATGCTCCAGTTCGAGAGTCAGACGTTCCAAGTCTTCTCCGCAGCATTCTCGCCGCGAGATTGGTGGCAGCTTACCGACTTCCTTTCGACACGTTTCCCCGAGTGCGAAGCCGATGGATGGGCAGGCGCGAGTCTATTCAGGTGGCGCCGGAAATAAGGTCTAACCAGGAGAGCGGCGGAGACGAATCCGTTCATCCGCTGATGCGGCGCTACGAAAGACGCTGCAAGGCCGTATGCAGCCGTTCCGCGCCTCCAATTTCCCCCACGACTCCGCGGAGCGATTTGAGCGCTGAAGGGATGTGCTCCAGAAACGCCTTGTTGCCGCGAACGTGACCCAGATATCCATACGCGCCGAGCGCCTGCATCAGTCGTTGCATCGCGCATAGCCGCAGAATCTCCTGGTCGGTCGCGCGCTGCGCCTCGTTGCGCTCCCGAAGTTCGCAATAAAACGTGAACAGTTCGTTGCGCTCGGACGGCAACAAGCTGACATACGGATCGTAGAGCAGCGACGCCACGTCGTACTGCCAAAGACCAGGCCGCATCCCTTGGAAGTCGATCAGATGCGCGTGGCGATTGCGGATGACGATGTTCTGCGACTGGAAATCTCGATGGACGAGCACGCGCGTCATTGCTCCGAGCCGCTCCGCGAGGTCGCGTAAAATGGTCAAGGTCGAGAGTTCCGCGAGCATTTCCGAATCGATGCCGAAATGCCGGTCGAGACAGTTCTCAAAGAAATACTGCTGCTCCCACAGGTAAAGTGGCGCGTCGAATTCAGCCGGGAGATCGCCCCGAATGGTATCCACGACCGTTTCCGGCAACAAATGCAGCTGCGCAATTTGATCGAGCGCGGATTCATACAACGCCCGCCGCACCGGCCAGGTTTCGTTGCGATAGCTCCAGAGGTCGGTTTCGCCCAGGTCTTCGATCCAGATCAACCCCTCGGTTTCGTCATGAAAGTAAATCTTCGGCGCCCGGATCCAGTGCTCCGCGAGGAACTCGGCGACCTGCACGTAAACCCGATTCTCCGCCCGCTCCAGATTGTACTTCACCAGGATCAGCGTGTGATCAGGGCTCATCCGGACACGATAGAAACGCCGATCTGACCCGCCCTTCTCGATGGGCGTGATCTCCACTTTCGCCTGCTCGAAACGCGGGAAATGCAGCCGCGTCTGCTGGACCAGCAGGTCGTTTTTCTTCGCGGAACTAGATGTCGACGTCACTCAGGTGGCCTGCTGCGGTTTGGTTGGCGCGGACGATACAGTTCCGCAGCTCACTTCGGGAAGCGATTTGTGCGCCAGGCCACACGATTGTGTTTTCCACTACACTGTCCGCGCCAATGCGAGCGCCGGAACCGATCGAGTAGAAGCCGGATAACCGCACACCCGGCTCAATGATTGCATCAGGTGCAACCCGCACCGGCCAGTCGCTGGCGCGGATGTATGGGGGCCGCCAGCCATCTTCCGCGATCGTGCAGTGCACTTCCAGATAGCCGTCGCGGGATCCGATATTGAACCATTTCCGCTCGTTCAACACGACGCCGCCGATTTTTCCGCCAGCGCCGATCCACTCACCGAGAATCGGCACGAACGAGATCTTCTTCGCCGGCGGAATCCGCGCGAAGATGTTCGGATTCCAGACGGAGATATTCGCGAAATCGTACGCGCCCACGTGCCCGTAGCGATTGCTGATATCGATGACGCGACCGTCTCGCACCGCGATTGCGGTAGCCAGCCCCGTCTCGCGCAATGCCAAAGTGACGTCATTGCCCTTCGCGAAATGCTCCTCGATCAGGGGCTCCAGATCGATGTCGGTCAGAATGTCGCCGCTGTAGGCAATGAAGGGTTCCGCGCGTAGCCACGGCTCTGCGTTCTTGATCCCGCCGCCGGTCTCGAGCAGGTCCGGCTCGTGCAGCAACTTCAGCGGCACACCCGCATAACTGCCATCTGCGAATCTGCTCTCGAACTGCGTCGCGAGCCGGTGGGTATTGATGACGAACGACTCGATTCCGATGCTGCAGAGATGATCGAGCGAAAATGTGATCAACGGCTTCTGGAAAATCGGCACCAGCGGCTTCGGAGTTTGCTCAGTCAGCGGGCGGAGACGCAATCCCATGCCGGCGCCGAGCACAAATGCCTGTTTGATCCGATCCATCCCCTGAAACGAGCGAGAGATTCTGCGCTGAGGCGCGATTTACAATGGAAATGTGCCGATGACCCGAACGAGCGTCGAAATCCAGACGCGCGCGGGTCGGGCGCTCTTTAACGCTTCAGGTAAAGCGTCTTCGTGCCGAAATCGATGATGCCATTGTGTCGCTGCAAAATTTCAGAGCCGAGAAGACCTACGACCGGCGGCTTTGCGTCCAGCAGGCTGGTGCGGATCAGGCCTTCCAAATCAATCACCCCAACTTCCTTTCTGCGCAGATCCAACGCACCGATCGACAGCTGCGAGATCGTGGCAAGCTGCACGCCGCGGCGTTTCAGGTTCACTCCGGCAGAAGTCAACGCTGTTTTGCGCAGAGGAACCCTCATCTGCCGGACAAAAGGCTGATGCAGCAGCGTGCTGAACGCGCCGGTGTCCACCATCAGCTTCGCGGGTATGCCGTTCACCCGGCTATCGACGTATAAATTGTAACCGGCGCTCAGATACATCGGCACCTTCGTGAAGCCGCGGTAATCAGCGCCGGGTGCCCGGCCACGCACACTCGGGTCGAGCTTCAGCGTGAGAATTTGTTGCTGACAATCGAGCACCGCCTCGGTCGGAAACAGGATGTCGGCGCCAATGATGCCATCGATCGCCTGCTCGTTCATCAGCTTCGCCGCGCGCGACGAACCACCCAGGTCGATCGCCACCATCGGCTCATCCACCAGGTTCAGCGCGCCAAGCTCGAGACTTTTCGCCATTGAGACCCGGTTGAACGCGCCATTGATGCGAAGCCGGCGCGGCAGCTCTGAAGTCTCGTCGACGTCTGTAAGACCGAAATACTTGACGCGGTTGATCGCGATCGCGCTGACTGGCGCACCGCTATCGATTCCGAGCAACGCCGGCTTGCCATTGATGTGCGCGCGCAGGAGCAAATGGTTTTGCTTTGAACGCTCGAGCGGCAGCGCCTGGAACTGAATGTTCTGTGGGGGCGTTCGGCCAGTCCAAATCGGCGATTGGCGACTCGGCTGTGCCTTGACGCGCGCCGGGGCGGCAACAGCTGGGCTAACGAGCGAAGCCACCAGCAGCGCGGCGAGCGTTTTTTGCACGAGTCCGTACTTATTAAAAACGAGCACGCGCCGATGATAGCATCATGGTGCCACAGCGAAAACGCTTGATTGCGCGGAGGCCAGTCGTTATTCGAAGGACATCGAACGCCTACTGATCCTCCGCACCAACTTAGCGCTCCCCTTCTTCAAAGGTCGCAGCGTCTTATAGTCAACCGCACCGCATGTCACAGCCACGCACAACCGATGACGGCGAATTCGTTCGCGGGCTCGGATTACTCGACTCAACAATGCTCGTGGCCGGGTCGATGATCGGCTCGGGCGTTTTCATCGTCTCATCGATCATCGCGCGGCAGGTCGGCTCGCCCGGTTGGTTAATTGTCGTTTGGGTCGTCACGGGTCTTCTCACGCTGATGGCGGCACTCTCCTATGGCGAGTTGGCCGCCATGATGCCGAAGGCGGGCGGACAATATGTTTACCTGCGCGAAGCGTTCTCGCCGCTCTGGGGCTTTCTCTACGGCTGGACGCTTTTTCTTGTGATCCAAACGGGCACGATCGCGGCGGTCGCGGTTGGGTTTGCGCGCTACACGGGCGTGCTCGTGCCGTGGGTTTCGGAGTCAAATTATCTGATCGCACCAATCCGTTTTGGCGGCTACGCGCTCTCGCTCTCGACAGCGCAGGTCGTCGGGCTCGCAATGATCGCGCTCCTGACGTTCATGAACACGCGCGGTCTGAAACTCGGCAAGCTCGTGCAGAACGTCTTCACCACGGCCAAGACGGGCGCGCTCATCGCGCTCATCCTGCTCGGCATCATCGTCGGCCTCCGATCCGGCGCCGGAGCGGCGAACTTCAGCGACTTCTGGAGCTTGCGCGGAAATCTGCAGGATGTCGGAGAAGGCCTCAGCGCCGTGACTGCGTTCGGTCTGTTCGTCGCCATCTGCGTCGCGCAAACCAACTCGCTCTTTTCCGCCGACGCATGGAACAACATCACCTTCACCGCGGGCGAAGTGAAGAACCCGCGTCGCAACGTTCCGCTCTCGCTCGCGCTCGGGACCTTCCTCGTCATCGGTCTCTATCTGCTCGCCAACGTCGCTTACCTGGCGGCGCTCCCTTTCACCGCGATCCAAAATGCGCCAAGCGACCGCGTCGCATCAGAGACGGCGAATGTGATTTTTCCCGGGATCGGCGCCACCATCATGGCGGTCGCGATCATGGTCTCCACCTTCGGTTGCAATAACGGGCTGATCCTCGCCGGCGCGCGCGCCTACTACGCGATGGCGCGCGATGGTCTGTTCTTCCGGCGGGTTGGCGAGTTGAACAAGCAGCACGTGCCGGCGTGGGGGCTTCTCATTCAGGGGATCTGGGCCGGAGTCCTTGTCCTTCCGCGCACGGTCAAGACAGACGCGGCGGGCGTTGTCACCGGTTACGGCAATCTTTACGGCAACCTGCTCGATTACGTCATCTCGGCCGCGCTAATCTTCTACATTCTCACCATTCTCGGCATCTTCGTGCTGCGCCGGAAGCGACCCGACGCGGAGCGCCCCTACAAAGCTTTTGGATATCCCATCGTGCCGGCTCTCTACATCGTCGGCGCGAGTGTGATTCTGGTCGTGCTGTTCATCTATCAAACGGCGACGACCTGGCCCGGGCTTCTGATCGTCCTGGCCGGTGTGCCAGTTTATTTCCTCTGGCGGAAATCACCCGCCGTTTGACTTGTTAGGCAGCCAACTGCAGCGCCGAAACCGAAACAAGCTCGCACCGCAATCCAGCTCGCTAAAGGAAGACCAAAGCCATGGCCAATCTGTTTGCAAGAAAACCCCTCGATAAGCTCATGGTCGAGGCGGCGGAGGTAGGTGAGCACACGCTCAGACGTTCGCTCGGTCCGGTCAACCTGGTGGCGCTCGGCATCGGCGCGATCATCGGCGCCGGCCTTTTTGTGCGCACGGCGTCCGCGATCGCGGAGCGCGCAGGCCCATCCGTCGTTCTTGCCTTCATCGTCGCCGGTATTGGCTGCGCTTTCGCCGGTCTCTGCTATGCGGAGTTCGCCTCCATGATCCCCGTGGCAGGCAGTGCCTACACCTACTCGTACGCCACCATGGGCGAACTCGTCGCCTGGATCATCGGCTGGGATTTGATCCTCGAATATGCGGTCGGCGCGGCCACGGTGGCGATCGCGTGGAGCCAGTATATGAATCGCGTCCTCGAATGGTTTGGGCTGCGCATTCCTTACCAGTGGTCCCATTCTCCTTTCGAAAGCGTCGGAGGTGTTCACGGGATCATGAACATCCCGGCCGTCGTCATTTTGTTCCTGCTCACGCTGCTCCTGATCCGTGGCACGAAAGAATCGGCTTTTGTTAATGGGATAATCGTCGTCGTCAAAGTAGCAATCGTGTTGCTCGTGATCGCGATTGGCTGGAGCTACATCAATCCGGCGAATCACACGCCTTTTGTTCCGGCCCCGTCCACCTACATCAACCCCTTGGGTGTCCACCACGCCTACGGAGGAATCATGGGGATTCTGGGCGCAGCAGGTGTAGTATTCTTTGCTTACATCGGCTTCGATGCCGTCTCGACGGCCGCGCAGGAAGCAAAGAACCCTGGACGCGATATGCCGATCGGGATTCTCGGATCCCTGGTCGTCTGCACGGTGCTCTACGTGCTCTTTTCCTATGTCTTGAGTGGTCTCGCCCCAGTGGCGGATTTCCGGGATCCATCGCGCGGCGGCGAGGCATCCGTCGCATACGCCATCAGTACTTACATGCCAGGCTACGAGTGGCTCTCGAAGTGCGTCACGGTGGCGATTCTGGCCGGCTTTTCCTCGGTAATCCTGGTCATGCTGCTCGGTCAGTCGCGTGTCTTCTTCTCCATGAGCCGTGATGGCCTGGTGCCGAAAACATTTTCGGACGTGCACCCGCGGTTCAAGACACCCTACAAGTCGAACCTTCTTTTCTTCGTCTTTACCGGCGTCTTCGCTGCCTTCATTCCCGAGAACATCGTCGGGGAGATGACCAGCATCGGGACGCTTTTCGCGTTCATGCTTGTCTGCGCTGGCGTCTGGATCATGCGCGTGCGTCGGCCCGATGTCGTACGTGCGTTTCGCGTCCCCGCCGTACCCGTCGTGGCGACACTCGGAATTATCGTCTGCGGCGCAATGATTTACGGCCTCGGATGGACGAACTGGATGCGGCTCCTCGTTTGGCTGCTCATTGGGTTCGTCTTCTACTTCAGTTATGGCAGAAGCCACAGCCGCATCAACGAGCCGCCACCGGAGTTGCCTGCGGGGATGAAGCTCAGCAAGTAGGAGCGGCGGGGGTAATACCGCCGTTCCTCAAGACGCTCGCGGGATCGCCGAAAACTTTCGGGACCCGCTCAAAACAAGTTTCCGTCTAGGATTGGCTGCTGCCGCCAAGGCCCTGCGGGCTCGATGATCTGAACCCGAGTATCTGCTCGAGCCGCTCTCGCGTCCAAAGCGCCGCCAAGGTCGCGGGCGCCGGTGCGGCTGCCGGGGCGTGCGCGATTAGCTCGTCGATCGTATCGACTAATTCGCGCTGGCCGGCGTTTAGCTCGGTCCTCTTCTCGGACGCCGCACGCGCGCGAAGATCCGCGAGCATCTCAGTCAGCGACTCGCCCTCCTGCTTCGGCACGCGAAGCACATCGAGCATGCGGGGGAAGCTCAGATGAAATGGGATCGTGGCGAGATCGCCCTTACCGCCGTCGGGCACGACCGAGGAAGGCGTGTTCACCTCAGGCGATGTCGCGATCGAGTTCCATTTGCCAGATTGGAAGTAGCCGATCTCGGCCGTGTATGACGCGCCGTCTGTCGGCACTTCCACGAGGCAGTACCCGCTCATCGGCTCGACTTCACGCGTCGTCTGCTCTGAGCCATCGACGTTCAGAATTCGGAGATGAACTTTCCGTTCACGCGGGGCCTGTTCGCCAAACGCGTTGGTCCAGTCGATATCCCAGTATGCGAACAGCGTGTATGGGTCGCGCGCCAGCAAGCAAAGCAATTGCGTGCCGTATGTGCGGGACAACGGTGCGGACCCGGTTCGCACTTCGTCAGTGGCAGCTTCGCTGACTATGGGTTCCGCGGAAATTCGGTAGCTCGAATCATCGGTCCCACTTGCGGTGTTATCCCCGGGTGGGCCGTTGCTCTCGGAGTTCAAAGTGAATGCCATGCTGCTCCTTCGGCGTGCAGCTGCAAGCTATGTGCCACATCCCATCCGCGGCAAACAGAAATCCGAATCGTACGCGCGAACAACACGGCAGCGCGCTCCCATGGTGAATACGGATAATCTCAACGTGGTCTTATCGCAAGAACGGGCGCCAGGTAATTCCGTAAATCACGCCGGAGTAGCCCGGCCAATTGACGGAGCTCGTTCCGCCTAAACGTTCATTCGAACTCTCAGTCGCGGCTTGCGACAGATGCCGCGAGATTCTCCTTTAGAGAATCGTTCCATGTCGTTCGTGCCCAAAGATCAAACTCGCACCATTCCGGCCGACGAACTCCCTCCCCTTCTCCGCCCACGGGAGAGCTTCTGGAGCAAAGCGAGGAAGTTTCTTGGGCCGCTCACGGTCGTCGGCGTCATCGCGCTGAAGTTTTTCGCGAAGCTGAAGTTTCTCGTTCTCCCGCTCCTCAAGTTCTTCCCCATCCTGCTGAAATCGGGCGGCTCGATGATCTTCATGATCTGGGTCTACGCTCAGCTCTGGGGTTGGAAATGGGGCGTCGGCTTTGTCCTGCTGCTGCTCTTGCACGAATGCGGCCACCTCCTCGCGGCGAAATATTTCGGGCTCAAAGTGAGCGCGCCGATGTTCATCCCTTTCATGGGCGCGTTCATCGCGTTGAAGGAAGCGCCGCGGAACGCCTGGATTGAAGCCGGCGTAGGAATCGGCGGCCCGCTCCTCGGTTCCGCCGCCGCGCTCGTTTGCCATTTCATCGGGCTAACGCTGCATGCACCGCTCTTCCTCGGCCTCGCCTGGACCGCATATTTCCTGAACCTGTTTAACCTCACGCCGGTCGGCATGCTCGATGGCGGCCGCATCGCCACCGCGCTTTCGCCCTGGCTTTGGCTGGTCGGAATCGTCGTGCTCGGCTGGATGGCCTGGACGCATCCCAACTTCATCATCTGGCTCGTCCTGATCATTTCCCTGCCGCGCGTCTTCTCCCTCTTCCGCAAACGGACCGAAGAAGAACAGCGCTTCTACGAGATCAAGCCCGCGCAACGTTGGACGATGGCCGCGATGTATTTCGGCCTGATCGCCGCGCTCGTCTTCGGCATGCACGTCGCCCTCGCGCAATTGCAGGGCCACGGCATCCACCCCGAAACGCGCACGCAAGTGCAGTAGTCGAACGTCCTCGGCAGGTGAGGGAATGAATTTGGAAACCAGACCGGACTTTTGGGTAGTGGGGCAGAGGGCTACAAAGCCAGGATAGGGATCAGGAAAAAAGGAGAGCAGGCGACGAAAACAGGATCCGCGCGACCCGAAGCCGGCTTGCCGATCGTGATCCTCCCATTTCTGGTTTCATGGCTTCCAAATCAAATCTCCGTTCCCGCGTTCCTCATTTCCTGATTGAAACAGATTCGGAGCAGTCGCGACCGCGAAGCTGCTTACCGCGAAGCTGCTTACCGCGAAGCTGAGGCACGGCCCGGTATCGTTGGCTGATCTCGAGGAGGTGCAAAAGCGCCGGGAATTTCCCGTGCGCTTTGTGCAGCGGCTCCAGATCATGGTTCACCGCCGCATCAATGGGCGAACCTCCGGCAGCGGCGACTCGCTTCCGTTCATCCCGCGACTGTTCGCATGGTTTCCAATCCTGCGCGCCCTTCCGGCACTACTGATTGGTCTGGGCCCGCGCCCTGAGCACATCCGATCGACTCAAACTTAAGCCTCACCGAACACATGGGCTTGTCGCTCTTTCCGGCGCGCGTCGCGGCAATCGCGCTCGGCAGCTTCGGCGTCATGTCGCACGTCGTCGTCGCCGGCGCACCCGCGAGATCGGCCTGCGCATGGCCCTCGGCGCGCAGCTCTCCGACGTCCAAAAGCTCATCGTCCGCCAGGGCATGTAGCTGGCCGCGCTCGGCTCGCTCATCGGCCTGGCGCTCGCCCTCACCGGCGCCCGCCTCCTGAAGAGCTTCCTCTACGGCGTTAGCGCGACCGACCCGCTCACCTTCACCTTCATCGCCGTGATGCTCCTCACGATCGCCTTCCTCGCCTGCTGGATCCCTGCCCGCCGCGCCAGCCGCGTCGACCCGATGATCGCGCTACGGGCGGAGTGAATCAGAAGGTTCACCCTCGCCGCGGGGGCCAGAGGGGCACCGACAGCGCGTCGCCGTTAAGCGGGACAACCGAGGCTGCCCGCGAACCGGCGGCTACGCCCGCGCGGTGATGCCGTTCCGATCCAGCTCGAGAAAACGCGACGAGCCAAACGCAAGAACCACATCTGCCAGCCGGGCTCGAAACAGCGCCTCCAGCTCGCGGTTCGTGATATTGCCTGTCGAGACGAGTAAGAGCCGGGACGGTTCGCCGCGGAGGAAAAACGAGTCGGTGAAATCCGAGTCTTTCGTCACCAGCACCCGATTGTCGCGCTGACAAACCTCACAAAGCTCGCGATCCGCGTTCTGTTTCCGCCGGGCACATCGAGCGTGTGGACAGCATCGTGCCCCGCTGCGGTGAGAAGATGCGCCAGCCGT
>JAABUS010004215.1_pt1 | contig 21245 bp, 22 predicted proteins | sample 5560161 | NCBI WGS metagenome assembly JAABUS01 (sample SAMN10711885, study PRJNA513376) | rock metagenome | isolation source: Antarctica rocks | place: Antarctica: Victoria Land, Trio Nunatak nord | collected 2016-01-04
GGGGGGGGGGGGGGGGGGGGGGGGGGGGGGGGGGGGAGGGGTTGCTGGGTTGTTGATGGGAAGGGATTGCTGCATGAAGGGGAGCGATGGGGAAGCCGGTGCTGAGATGTATGGGGGGTATTGGTTTGTGGGATCGTGGGGGATTAGAGAGAGGGCATGAATTCTGCAGCTACAATAGAGTACAGCTAGTGTCGACGAAGACACGTATCCATCTTTTCTTGTGGAAACCTTGTGCAGCTCCAAGTTGCAGATGTCAGAGCGGGGGGATCGAGAATCTGTATACAACGGAGCGGAATGTGCCTGAGAACGAAGTGAAGAAATTCTGTTTTGCCATCTTCTTGTTGAGAACTCTAAAGTCTACAAAGGAAAGACATCCAAGAACTCAAACTGCAGAGTGCTATAGTATGCCCCCAAGCCAAGATACGCTCACCGTTCCTCCATCACAGTCATGTATTCTCGATGATTACCGCTGCTGCTCCAACTCACAAATCTCCCTGACCTCCATCTCCGAGACCTCCACTTCCCTGTGACTCGACCCGCTCAACTTCCTAGCTGATCGCTCCAGGAACGCCCAAATGAAGAATGAGGCTGCAGCTTCATGTATCTTGGCAGAAGCCACGGTCTGTAATATTGTGCTGTTGCTTTGTCTGCTGCAGCTGCGGCTACCGACAATCTTCTCTTCGATCTTCCATTCCGGATGGGCAAGGACGGTGCTCAGAGGTTCCCAGTCGTCGGAAAGCTCGACGTACCAGCCTTCCCATCGCGTGGAGATTGAAGAACGTTTGTAGGCTTTGATGGAAAGCCACACAAGGGGGAAAGCTATGGGCTAATGGAAAATAGGTCAGTATAAGCGGTCCTCCTCGGGCAGATTGATATGCTGAAGAGAAAGGGGGAGTTGTTTGTTGAGAGGCGATTACTGCGGTATATGCGACAGCAAACTTCTTTACCGTGATATCTCCATTCCATAGGCGGGCGCTATTGAATATTAGGACTATGAAGAGACATCCTATCAGTCCAAGCCAAGCAACGGCGGGCTGGAAGTATGAAAGAAGACTCGAGAATTGGTCGTGGCATTCCATGCGCTGCCGCCGGTTGTACTTGATGTGTGGACCTGTCAGGTTTTGGTCATGGATGTCGAGCCTGGCATGATCGGAGATGAATATCAAGACGGTTTTGCGGAAACGAACCATCTACGATATCTGATGAAAGCAAGGCACGGGGGGGGCCCATACTAGGAGGCAGGCTACGCTGCCAGTTTGACTGATGATAATTAGCAACTGAGAGGGCGATTAGGCTTGTTTGACGACACTCCGCCCGGATAGTATTCGACTCACATTCTGAATCCTGTAGCCATACTTTAGGTGAAGGAACGGGAGCCAAAAGAAAGACACGGCAGAAATCAGTAACGCCCAGGCTGGAACGTGTGTTCGCGGTGTCGCAGTGCCCAGTCTAGATAACGCCTTCATGGGCCACGATTCGTGATTTGACGGGATCTCCCGAGTCAGGTCAGAGTGCGTCCTGGACGCGACATACAGCGCTGTATTAGCACAGCTGAGTATGCAGAAAATCGCGCATCCGGCGAGAAAGCCAGGCAAAACTCTGTTTAATGCCTCTGATGGTGCAAGGAGCAAAATTGGCATGCCTGGACTGTCATCCACGTCGAACGAAGCCACTATCTGCCATAGCGTCTTTCTATATCGTATGCACTGGTAGGGTGCTAGTTCCACGGCTGGCTGAACCAAGTACTCAATAATGTACGGAAGAACTTGTTGACGAAATAGCAATGGACGGAGCAACCATTTATGGCCTCATGAAGAAGCGGTAAGACGTCAAAGCAAATCAGAGTATAGTCGAAGAACCCAAGAAAGCAACATGAGAAAAGAGTTTTCGTCAGTCTTGCCAAGCAATTAGCACCCAATGGTGCCCCAGCGCATAGTTAGACGGCCGCAATTCCGAATCTGTTGACCAAACTCGGGCTTTGGGAATTGAGTGCTGATGCAGGAAGTGTCTGTCTTCGTCAAGCTGAGATAGACTGTGAGCTCACTAGAAAGGGCGCAAGCAGAGAGTCTGGCATCAACCCTATAACAAGTCTTCATTGCTAGACCTTCTGCACGTGTGGCCTTATAGTCCGTAATCCTTTGGGCTTGGTTGAATGTGGAAATGTAGACAGCGCTGGAACAAGCCCCTCGGATCAAGACCCTCATAAGATCGGGATCGGTCAAGCTGGCTGACGCAGGCAGCTTCGCTAGCGGATCGGCAGTGATGGATGCGTTGGTGTGCCTAGTTCAGGAACATTGTCCAGCCTTCTGAAGATCAGTAATAATTATAACGATCGTCGAGGACGAGCACACTCTACGCATGTTTGTACGTGCCGCATTTGAGCCTAGGCGTATCATTCAGCGTATAACACGATAAATCATCCTCGCCGATCTTCCAATCGCGCGAGATACTTCGTAGCGACGTCCAGCTTTAAAACATATAAGGTCAGTCACAATGCTAGTTTATAGTTTCATATTGTCGGTCGGCGGAGGACAATATATTCCAATTGCGCCTTGTTGGGCTGGAAAGAAAGGATCCGGATTGTCGAATTATCTACACCCACAGCAACGTTCGTGCATAATTCATCGACGGTAGCTTGCTTGCCGAATTTGCAAACCTCGATCTCTCCAGCGAAGCGATAGTGATTAGCTGGTCCTTCAACAATTGATAGCAGTGAAGTTTGCCCTTTTCGAAAGAGCATGAACGTATTTGCATGCGCCACATACGGTCCGGTCAGAATACCGCTGAATCGCCTTGTCGTCTCCTCGTGATCTACGGTAGAAGAATACTTGCTAATTGGATGCACAAACCCTTGGTTTCGACGGATGGCAAATGCTGGGACGCCGGAGAAATGTATTAGCTGCTCAAGCGGCTTCCCTATAAGAAACTAAACATTCATCAGTACTTGCCCTCCGTAGTAGCCACATCTGCCGCATACCGCTTTGTGCCTTCCACTTGCGATAAGACTAGTATACTCCGGTCTAATGTCCCAGATATACCAATTGTTGTTTACTCCGCTCGCCCAACAATAGAGAAGTGATCCATCACTGCTAAAAGACGCTGTCTCGACGCGCCCATTAATGTCCAAACGTTGCGTACGGTCTGGGAATAGTCTGTAATAACGATTAGTCAATGAGGGTGCCAATGCTCCATGTAGATGGCCATTACCTAGATCGATGCCACAACAGCAGCTGGTCATGGAATTGGAGGACCATGTTGCCATCCCATGATACTGTGGCGTTGCACAGTTTGGCACTGGTGTAACAGTCTGTGGTGTCAAGCAACTGCCACCCATGGCTGAGATGTGTTTCCTGAGGAATACCGAAGCGGAGTTGTTAGAGCAGTATCTGTGGGAGATGGTCAAGCCATCTTACCTGGCTGGCGCTTCGGAAAAGAATGAAGTCGTCACTTGTGCTCATAGACTATAGCTTACCTGTGCCATGAACTACGCTCGGGTCCTCTGTGCTTCTCACCAACTCTTATCTACCCTTCGGCTTCAAAATTGGTGTTCCAAATATGTCTCCAATGGGATGCACAGAACCACGGTCATACCGGATGGAGAGAAAGATGCCTGGACAAACTTCCCCGACGGCATTTCCACGTTTTGCCGAGTTGTCGGCATGGGAATCCAAGAGGTACACAAAGTTCTGTATGCAACCTTGGGAGCACTTTCAGCCCGCGGGGCGACATTGGCTGCCAAACTCTCGGTGTCTCGTGCAATCACTTCTCCTGAAGTAGTGTTGCGACGGAGCTGGATTGAAAATAGGGCTTCCTTTTGAGGATCAAAATATAGCGGATCGCTTTTGGCTGAGAGCTGTGCCGGATCATACATTGTCAAAGCTTGAGGGAAGGAGCGTAAATTTGGTGCTTTTTGGAGTTTTGGTGATTCCCCACAGAGTTCATATGTCTCCATAGCTCGCTTGCTGGTCGAGGATCTGGCAAAGATACTTGGAGCACTTGGCTGCTTGTGGCCTTTGGTGTATGTCAATCTCCATTGTATCTTTGATGAGATCAACGAAGGGGCGTAACCATTGCTGATGGCGCTTGGGACCGAAACCCGACCCGACGGTCAGTCTAACCGTAGTAAACACCAGAGAAGAGCCCAACGTTAATACGTAAAAGCGTTGGTTTGTGATCTGGTATCCCACCAAAAATTGGTGGGGTCGCGGGTATGAGTAAGCGTGCAGGAAGGGGCCACCATTTTGCTCCCACCTGGTGCCCTCGAGGTAAGGCATCAGGAAAGGGTTCATCTCCCAGGCTGAAGCGTTGTTGTGATTGGGAGGAGGTGGAAGCGAAGCGTAATGGCTACCCACTATATACAGTAATGATTACTATTCTCGTCTCATGTTCTGCCTTAGAATGCATCTAGGGAAGCTGCCCCGGCTGCACTTCCTAAGGCTGAGGTGGATGTGATGGAAGAGGAAGGACCGAAGGGATAGAAACCGATCTTGGCGTCAAGACCTTCAACTTTAATGCATGTTTTAGTGACTAGTCGCCAGACCATCTCTCGTCAATTCTAGCCAGTTCTTCCGGTCTACCAATTCCCGCACAGAAAGGGTGACAGGTAAAAAGTTACTGATATGGGTGGATGAGGATCGGGCTGCGGATGACTCCCACATGACAGGAAATGGCGTGGATTATCCGAACCCGCACGAACCCAAGGACGAACCCTTATTCCCTCTCTTTGGCTCAGTCTAGCACTCAGGTCTGACTCCTGGACGCTGTGAACAATGTCAGGGAATCTACCAAGTCGAGGCACGGCACACTTCAACGTTTCAACGACAACACGTTGGGCACTCGGACCAATTGAGACCCACAAGTAAGGTGCCATTTAGCCTTGGGAGTTTCGAGCGCAATCGGGTGAGCGTTCAAGCAGGAGTACTTCGCGGCGAATGAAGATCGTGACTACTTGAAGCCAACCTTACACTGATGCATTTGCGCTTAGATTATCAAATACAAAACAGCAGCCGCTCTGTGATTCTTTGACGATCAGAATCTACATCGAAGCTTTGATAGCTCCGCGTGGCGTTGGTTTGGCTTCCCACGGACATGTCAAGTACTAGAGCACAGATTGTCTTTTGGAATTACAGTAGAGCAGCCTTCGAATCCTCACCGAAAGGAGTACAATTAGCCACCACTCCAGACAGCCGGTCTTCTTCTTCGACTACTGTTTGAGAGCGTAGCACCATCCGGCTCCTCGGCTCTCGCTGTCGCCCTCGCCATTCAGTTGTCAGCAATCAGTATCATTGCTGTAAGGGCGTTGCTATTTGGTGATTCATCCGACTCAGTGCCAGTCATCTTTGTAGAGTCTTGTTCAGCAACAGTGGTCCAGCAAGTAAGAAAGAATCAACGTCTAGACGTCTATGCGACTCCAGAGCCATCGGGATCCTGGTACGCTAGGCATGTTGGTCAACGCAAGTATAGGCACAAAGTCTGGAAGAGAATTCAGTACCGCTGGGAGGACCCAAATCCTACAGGTCAAGGTCTTTCTCTCCTTCCACGCGTTGCTAGATCTTAATGCCACACATCTCGCCTCGTCCGGTATTAAAGCATTCCCTAGAGGCTGCGTACTTCTCCCATGTGTCACAAGCTGATCATATTTCGTTACAATTCATGGTCCAGATTGGTTGGCTGCTCTGGTCCTATTCGACTTTTCGATGAAGCACAATAACACTAATATCTGGGAACCAGCGCTTACGAAGGCTCGCATAAATCACAGTTGAATAGTGGCGCTCCAAGGCTTGCAACCCGCTTGAGCGTTCCGGAGATGCGACGGCTGGACCCGCATGGAATATCGCTTTTACGACAACCAGATGCGATTTTCCGAATGTCCTTCGTTCCTGAATGATCCATCCACCGTTACTTTCGACTTTGGTGAAGACCTCACAAGGCCAATCCCATGGCTCGTTCGCCCCTTTTCCTAAGGCGTTCCACTTGCGTTTTATCCTGCTGCATCCACCTGTTTGTTTTCGACAGCAATGTCACAGCCCTCGCAGTTCGTGGCAGCACCATGAATTTGCTACTTCCCATTGACAACACTACTAACTCCACAAACGCCCTCAAGTTCCTCCCCTCCACCTCCTCCATCGATCTCATCTGGCCCCTCAACTCAACCACAGCAATCTCCACCAACGGATTCCTGAACCAGAACACCACCGCCACCATTCCCCACAGCCCCTCCGATCTCGGTACTCCTACCCCCACATACTCCTGCTCCGGCGCCCTGTACGGCCGCAACCTTCCCCTCGCCAGCTGCGAAGAAGCCCTCGGACGCATGTCCCGCGAGACAAGCATCTTATCCTTCGGCGACCGCCACCAAGGGAACTGGGACGCCGTGCTCCCCTTCCGCTGGCTCTCGTCCGACGGGCTCTGCGCCATCGATCTCGGCCACCGGAACGGCGTTCTTGGCGACTGGATAAAGCCCGTGGAATTGCGGCCTATCGTGCGCGTGCTGCTGGATGTATGCGTGCGCGGGAGCCCGAATGAGGGCGGGTTGGCGAACAACGTTGGCGAGAAGGGCGATCTTTTGCTGAGGGTGGTAAAATACAGGCCGACTGTGACTTGTGGAGCGACAGTGCCGGGGCTGTGGTGGGAGACGTGTAGGAATGTGGTGGATAGCATGAGCATTGATGGGAGGAAGGTGGTCTTTGGGCCGGCGGGGGATCCGGATACAGTGGTGGCGCTGCCATGGAGGGCGACGACGCAAGAAACGAAGTGTGGGGTGGGCATTGATGGGGCCGCGGGCGGGGATGTGAAGGATACGGCGGATTGGTATGGATTGTGGATGGCGGCGAATGCGGTGGATTACATGTGTATTCAGAATAGGAGGCAGGGGCTTGCGTTTGATCTAGGTGAGTGCGCTTCGATTATACGAATTGTGGAGGGGTGCGATTCAAAGAGAGTTTTCGGAGGGCTTACAAGCTTGTGTGCGTGTAGGGCAACAGAAGAGGCTTATTCTTCGGCTCGAGGGCTTTCAGCGGACTGGGGTGGCAGCGATTGTCTAATATGTCGGTGACGAATCGCCGTGTTTTTGGAAATTGTGTATGAGATACACCAATGTGACGTGTCTTCAGCTTCGCCAGGTTGGTGCACTCGACCTCGGCAGTTATAGAAAGAACGCAAAGACGGAAAGTTGAGAGACTGAATCCCCAGTGAGGACCCATCGCTGAAGCGGCTGACCGTTGGAAGCATTTTTCTCACTTAATTACACTACATAAGAGCAAGGCCCATCGATTCGATAGCTCCATGACGAAGGAAAAGAGCTACCCACCACCCTGCATGGGAGTCAACGCTTGAAGTCCAACCGGGTTTCCACCTCTACCTGCGGACATGTCTCTTCTGAGGCCAGACCTGATGGATGTCGAATTCCGCTCCGTACAAGACGTAATTCCTGATCGCCATGCCCACGTCATGGCTATCGCTAAGTTGGGCCCCGTCATCGTCTTCACGACGATAGCACTCCACATCCCACCAACGCCCCACAGGCTCTCGAGCTGACCATCCCCCGAACGAATGGAACTCCCGGAGTTTGAGAGTGCTCCTCAAGCAGTCCAGGATGGTCATCCAATCTCCAAACAGCAGGTGTATGTTGTCCAGAGAAACGGCGTGCAGTGCGGCCGCGTGCTTCTGTAGGAACGGGGGCAAGTTCTCCCTCGGTTATATCAATTCCTCCCAGCTTGACCTTTTGCAGGGAAGGCCAGTATGCATCGCCGACCACGTGCTGCAGAGCTTGTGCTTCGATATCCCATCCGTTGAAATCTCATGGCATAGCAATCCTTGTTCGCCTTTCTCCTTTGATGCTTCTCCTCAGCCCGCTGATCACCTCAGCTACTTCTCCTGTACTTCTCATGGGTTCTCATTCTGGTGAGCGGGCTGCTCTTCGATGGCACAGCCCAAGGTTCTTCTGTTTTACATGCAGAGTCTGCGGTAAGCGCTCACGTGATATAGTATAAAGTAAGGCAAACCCTAGACTAGCCCCGATCGGGACGAACACATCGTCCCTGTCGATGATCTCTTCGAGGCAGCAAAGACTGCACACACAAGAGTTGTAACGCTGTCTGCCATACTAATGGCACGGACAGAGGCATAAATCGGCTGTTTCGTCTTCGCGGCGAGTCACAATGCCTTGCTAAATAGTCATGCTCTAGAAATAATTTCCATTCAAAACTATGCTAATCCAACTGCTAATCCAACTGCTAATCCAACTGCTAATCCAACTGCTAATCCATGTATAACTCCCGAATTCGTGCACTCATAGAAACAAAATTCAAAGTATGCTGCCTATGCCAGGGGATTATGTGGTGAGATGGTTGGGGCAGTGGACTCGGACAAGCGTTGTTTGATGGACTGGTGATGGCTGTCGTAGCGGACTTTACCGGAAATCTGCGCCACTCATCATGGCAGGATGCTTGGGCTAGTGATGCGGCAACAACGTTCATTCATTCAACAGACGGTGGCTTCGGTCAGGAACTCTGGCGACTCGCTCCTCGAGTCCAACCTCCTTGACGTTTGGCGGGAGGGATGTAAGCTTGTGACTTGCCGGATATGGAGGGACAAGGGGGGGTATTCGAGAATCTCGGTGGGGATATGGACAGCGATGCATTGTCGCTCCTTGATCGCCAGTTATTCAGTTGTCGGCCTCGAGGTGGGGATGACGATGGTGTCCGTGACGACCCGAAATAGTTGCGGTTGCGGTCCTGACCCCAGAGCTTGGGATCGGCCCACGGATTCTCCATCAGCTTCTCGTCCATGGTGTAGCTGATGACATCGTCACTCAGCCTCCACTCGTTACTGTGATCCCATGCGGCGTTGTCCTTTGCGGCAGTGATAGCGCCCTTGAGCCTGTCTATCACAGCCTGCTTGACATCGGCGGGCAGCTGCTTGTCGCTGAGTGCGCCGTGCTTGATCATCTCACATCGCGCCCAATCCATCTCCTGTGCAATCATTTGGAGCTTATCGCGAACATCCTTGGAGTCGAGGGAGAAAGCAAGGTTGGCGGCTTCGTGGATGGTCTTGCACGCGGCGAGGGCAGTCATCTGATGGCGGTGGACGGCGGCGTGGCGGATATCTGGGATCCTGTCGGTGAGGCTCTGAAGGTCGATCTCGATGCCAGTGCAGTGGTAGGCAAACTGCCGGCAGGCCCAATTGAGCTCGATTTGCTCTTTGCATTCGAAGCCCTGTTCTTCGAGGAGGGCGGGGGCGAAATGCTGTAGCATGTCGAAGCTGATGGCCTCTAATTCCTCAGCGACGTACTTCATGATGTTGAATTGTGGGATGTAGGGTAGCTGCGGGACCGAGGCGGATGTTGGAGGGATGGTCCTTGATGGTGACGAGGGGGCGGAGCGTAATGACTCGTTGGATGGGGAGGCGTAGATTGAGCTTGGTCGGGAAGATGGCGGCGAAGACATGATGGCGTTGGGATCCATGATGTATGGGACTAACGAGGATGGCTGACAGGTTGATGGGTACAGTGACGGCGACGGTCTATATGATGGATGCGGTGGGGCAGCGACAGCAATGTCAAGATAGTGGAGGCAGTGGCAACGATGTCTGAATAATGGAGGCAGTGGCAAAAATGTCTACGTGATGATCGAGAGGCAGATGCGATACAGTGGAGAAACCGTAACGTTGATTGCTTTAAAGTGGGAAGATGAGGAAGGAAAGCAGGATCTCGGGGGGCTCGGAGGGTGTTTATATAGTCCTTGGGGACCGATGTTGATATTGGGAGAAAACAGAGTGACTCACCCCAGGTGCAGGAGCGACTGTCGAACAGTGGATTCTTGAGGTAGTTGCCAGATTCAGTACACTATGAAAGGAACTATACGGCCCATCTGCACGCAAACGACGCCCCAATCAGGCAATGTCCCAAATGTAGGTGACTCCAAGAGCGCTCAACAGATTTATAAGGCCGTTCTTCTTCAACAGGGTATCTGCAGGAGATTTTTCTGTTTAGTACTTACATCACCAGACGGGACAAATTAGGCAGTTGCTTGGGATTCCAACAAGATTTACTTAGAAACGGAACAACGTCGTGGCTATTTCTGGTCGTTTAGTCTCGTCATCTCGTCGATACGTTTTTCAATGGTGGAAAGTGTGCCAGACGGGACAGATCAGGCAATTGCAGCAGGAGCTAGTGATTCAAATGGGGAGCCCCTATTTGTACACCAGATCAGCTATCCCTACACCACTTCGGCTATCCCTATACTGAATTATTACGGGCCTGAAAAAGATGGTAAAATATCCAATCGAACAAGTGCCAATGCAAGATGTTGAAAACGAAAATAAGGACCCTCCGATATAGTATCTAGGAAATCGAAGTTAGAGCTCCACTCAGGGTGGGTTGCGAGCTCGGTCAAGGCGGTAGGTACAGGTGGGAAAACTGCGGTCTTAGGCTGCGAGTTAAAACGGTAAAAAGGAATTTTCGAGGATTTTCCTCGAGCTTCTCGGGACATTTTTTCGGGCCTATTATAATTGACGCAGTGTAGGGATAGCTGAAGCGGTGTAGGAATAATCTGGTGCAGAGATAAGAGCTCGGTTTATACAAAGGAAACTGGAAGTACCAAGTAGCGTACTCTCAATTGCTAGTCGTCCCAACAACCATTTTCCAAAGGAAGAAGGAGAAACGTTCTTGGCTATCATCTTCGGATCGAGAACATCAGAGAGTAGTCTCTCTAGCGTGAATGAACTGGAATAAGGTGGTGGCAGGAAAAGATCAGGGAAGAGAACCACTTCGCTGGCTTGGCAGATGGAAGAAAGAAATGACTGCCCTTGGCTCTACCTGTGACCTCTCGCCTGACCAAGAAACCTTACCCGTTTAAGTCATATATCTCATAGCTATTTACCGTCATGGAGACAGAGACGCATGAGTTTCATTCAGCCACCGTCTAATCTAGCGCTCAATTTCAGCCATCTTGGTTTCCGAAGCTCTCGAGGGCGTTATTACGGCTACAGGTGGTTGATCGTGGCGCCGGATACCACGGGAGTCAACGCCAATGTGGTAATACTGTGCAATTGTTGATGCTCGAGCGATTCTCGAATCTTCTCGCTCCGTCAACTCATCCAGTGATTATGTGTCGTAAAATAATCTCAAAAGCGCTTGGTGTCGTAAAACCCGCCAGCCGCGTCCGCAGTATTTGACATGTAAGCCAAAAGATCCTCGAAAGATGCCATGTCCGCTGCGTGCTCAATGACGTTAAAATTCGTATTCACATTCGCGCATTTGTAGATTGCTCGCCCCTTTCCGGGTCTGAACTGGTGCTGAAAGATACAGGAGCCGTTGAAGCGCCAGCCACATCGTCTCTATCCGTCTTCGAGTCCGGTGATGTCCTTTTCTGAGTAGCGACAGGTTCCGGTCCTTCATCACTGGAATTTCTGTCATGTATCACGGAGCCTCCGATGCGGAAAATTGGACGCGGAGGGCTTTTGCGCCTAGGGCTGTCGAGTTCACGGAATTTGCTCTGACGATGCACTTCATCACCATCCACGGTAGGCTGTTGTAATTGAAATGATGGCTCATCCACAGTATTCGATACTCTCGTACTGAGGGTCCTGGGTAGATTGTAGCCAAGCTTGCCCACTGGAACGCTGAGGCCGTGAGCAACCTGTGTGCCTGCGTTAGTACCGAATCTGGAAGAATAGGGAAAGAGGTATGCCTCTCACCATGCTGCATATGGCTAGAAACCAGACAACAACCGTCATAACTTCTTCCAGACGGGCGGCATCTTCGCGAACGACGCCGTCTACAGTGATTTCACTTAGAAACTCTAGGCTGACATAGAGATAGAACACAGAGCTGACTCCTATTGGTCCGAAGTAGCCCATGAAGAATGCTTGTCGCTTTCTCTCGACTTGCCAGATGTACCTGTGAAGCAAGTATACGATTGGAATCCGTCTAAGCAGCATGACCAGAATGCCAAGAAAGATAAGTCGGTAGATTGGGATGACGCTGTTGTGAACGAATGAATACCACGGGCAGACAGCTCCATACCACATAAAGATCGATAGATTGAGTAACATATCGATGGTCGGCTGCAGGGAGTCGTCGAGCGTCTCCAAACGGAACCAGTCGCTGCAAAAGGAGGTCAGCAGTCATTCGCTCTGCGGATCACTTTACTTACTCCCAAGTAAACGCATTACCGGCGACAAAGCAGGCCAGGATATCGTCACTACCAATCATTCCACAAGTCCCAGTTATGAAAAGCTGATATAGCCTCAGTAGAGCTCATGGGAAGGCCTTAAAGCAAATAGCTTACCGCTAGCGTGATCGCAAATACTAGAAAGCTTTCACGATCGACGAATTTCTTCCCCTCAGCCCAGTGGAGTAGCTCTTTGGCTATCCATCCGACGACGAATCCGTAAACCACGCTCAAAAGGATAGTGTAACCCCATATCTCTCCGAACCAGTAGCCCATTGCTTTGCTGGCCCCACCAGGCTGACCTGCGCCGTCGCTTCCAACATACTTGATCAAGTATAAGGCCAGGAACAAGAAAGGGTATCCCAAGCCGTCATTAGCACCGGACTCGGCGATGATGATCTTTTGCAGATCTTTCGGGATGTGCTTGTCTGCGAATTGGCCCTTTACGATCGAGTTGCTTAGAATCGGGTCGGTTGGTGTCACGCAGGCGCCAACAGCCAAGGAGTGTAGGAAGCTCAGATTGGGTACCATAGCCCAGATCAGGAGGCTGCCAGTTACCCACATGGCGGTCATTCCCGGTCCGAGCAACAAGGCCAGACTCTTCCATTCTTGAGCAAGGTACTTGCTTGGTAACTGTACTCCTGCGAGCACCAACTGCACACCGAGAACTAGACGTGAGAAGTACAGCGTGATAGTGTCCAAGTTCTTGACGGAGCCTGCCGCGTAATCCAACGGTTTAATGAAATCGGTTCCGTGGGAGAACGTGATGCCGGCCAGCAGGGATATTACTGGAGTCCCGTCAGCTTGATATTCGGGTCTCAGCTCCGGGAAAAGAAAGCATACGAGCCTCAGAGAGATAGAAACGTTCCTTGAACAGGTACGAGACTAATCCGAAAAGCGTGATAAAACCTCCTAGGGTAGCACAAACGATGTTGAAATTTGTCACCACAAGTGTAGGCATCGCAACAGTAGTCACTACCAGCTTTATAAGATGTTTTTGTTGGAGCAATCTCCGTATATGATTCGAATTGACACCGAATATGTATCCTGTCAAGATATGGCGAAGTAAGACAACGCCCGAAGCCCGCTGTTATTGAGATAGCTTCAAGTCAGATCGCAGTTGCACCGAGGTAAATGCTGACCTCATTCGTTCTACCTCGACTGTCGGAGGCTTACGGGCGAACATGACCATTGATAACATGATTATGGGTGGGGGTGTTATAAAGTGGCAACACGATTGCGCAAAGACCCGAGAGTTGAGGGGTCTGATGGATTTTCAGCAGCTTATCGATAAGGAGCGCGTTCGGGCCGCCGGCTTATCGAACCTTAAATTAGCCGAACAACCAATAATGCGGAGACTTGCACAATTCGCTCCTGAGTGAACTTCAAAGTAGGAGCCATTGTATAACACCAACCACTCTCTTAGAAACTTATACCCGTAGCACCGCAAGCCAGGCTCACCACGCGTATCTCCTCGTCAAGCATAGCTTCGAAGAGGTACACAAACAGATACACGAAGAATACAGCCTCGAGGCTACTCTTCCTTGGTCCTGACGATCTCCTTCGCCTGATAGTAATCACTGCGTGGCCCAGCAACATACCATTCGTTCACCAACTGAAACGGAGATTCTCATCTGAGCTTTGGTGGAGACTTTTATGGACTGATTGCTCCATTGGCGGTCAAGGGTATCTTTGCAGAACTCTCAACCGTATCCTCAGAAAACCCCTGAGAGCGTTTCCCAGAATGGATGACACTACGTCAATGAAATCCGGCTCTCCAGCTTTAACAACTGGCTCGGCGGGCACAAAAAGGAAGAAGACTGGGGAGCCGAAGTTCTACGCTGTAAGACAAGGGCATACAGCAGGAATATATCATACGTGGGACGACTGCTTGAAGCAAGTCACTGGGTTCAAAGGAGCGACCTGTATGCCCGTATCACCTTACTTTCTGGCTACTGTAAAAGAGCTGACATTTGGAGCTTAGTCAAATCGTTCCCCTCTCTAACAGACGCGGAACGCTTCATGGCAGGGGACAACACCGCAGGAGCAGGGACCGAAAACAAGTTCTACGCTGTGAAAAGTGGACGCAACCCGGGGATATACACCGACTGGACGTCAGCGCAGGAGCAGATAAAGGGATGGACGAAACCAAAACACAGGCTTTTTCAGACGCGGGCAGAGGCGCAACAGTTTCTAGATGAGGATGACGGGAGAGCATCAAGAGCGCCAGAGACAACCGAAGCAGACACCGGCGTAGTCGCAGACGATTTCGGTGGGGATCAATCTGCGGGAGCTACAGAGAAGCCACCACCCGCGAAGAGGGCTGAAAAGACAATCAATGGGGCCAGCAAAGCCACTAAGCCAGCTCCAGTGGAACACAACGAGGCGGACTACGAGGCAGGCACCGCCCCACTCCCAGCAGATGCAGAAGATGGCTTCGATCCAAACATCATACTAGACGCCGAGGCTGGCCAAGTCGTATACAAAACACCAGAACAGCGCCAAGCCACAAAAGCTGTTAGCACCGGCGCCCCACAGACCGGACCCGTCCGCATACATACCGACGGCAGCTCCTTAGGCAACGGCAAAGAAGGCGCCTTCGCAGGCGTCGGCGTCTACTTTGGCCCTAGCGACCCAAGGTACGCTCTTTTCCCCTGCCCAAGTACCTCCGCACTCGACCACTGACCCTGCTCCAGAAACCTCTCCGAAACCCTCCCCGGCACTCGCCAAACCAACCAACGCGCCGAACTCACCGCCATCTCGCGCGCCCTGGACATCGTCCCCCTGAACCGCGACTGCCAGATCATCACCGACAGCCAATACGCCATCAACTGCGTCACCACGTGGAGCGTCAATTGGCGCCGCAACGGGTGGAAGAACGCATCGGGGAAGCCGGTGGAGAATAAGGATCTGGTGGAGAGTGTGCTGACGAAGATTGAGGAGCGGAGGGACGTGGGCGCTCGGACGGAGTTCGAGTGGATTAAAGCGCATGCGGGGAACAAGGGGAATGTGGAGGCGGATCGGTTGGCGGTTGATGGAGCGAGGCAGGCGGCTTGGGCTTAGTTGCGAGGGGGGGATAGGGGGATTTCAGTATAGGTACCAGGCGTCTTGCTTTTGAGCGCTTCTTTGGGGGTATCGTACTGTGGTGTACGTTATCCAAGGACGGACTGCCATGGTTCAGATACACCATTTCACGTTAACCTTTACTGCTCATTTCGTGCAAAAATTCGAGGTCTCGAAGTACTGGTTACTCTCGCGTGAATCAACACGAGTACAGTCTTAACGGCCTCAGGGAGGGTGCCAAGATCAATGTAAATTGACATTATGGATGAGATGTTCTGCTGATCTCGTATGGCTGAAATACCTCGCCCGGCATTCGTGCAGGGAACTGTTTCCCTCCCTAGAACCGAGTTACCTTCGCAGCTCCCATGCATCAATGCTTCAATCGGCACGCAGATAAGCCTCAAAGGAGACACCACACCTTCGATCCCAAAGCTCCTCTCGATACCATGCGGTGTGCCCTATCGCTCCTGAAGGGCATCCACTACCGTCTCTTCTTCTTCCCCCCCTCATCATCATCATCATCCCCAAGCGCCGACTCCCTATCCTTCCTCTTCGCCTTCTTCTCCAATTCATCCCAATCCTCCCCCGCACTCTCATCATCCGCGCTCCCCTCGCCCTCATCCGCCGACGCATCGTCATCGAAATCCGACTCATCCTCCGACGAGGGCTGCGAAACCGCAAGCTCAGACTCCGACATCTCAAACGCCGACTCCTCCTCCTCTTCCTCTTCCTCCTCGTCGTCGGAACTAGCGCCTAGGAAGGACCACCCCCCGTCGACGAAGAATTGGTGAGGGTCGGCGGTGATGGTTTTCATGATGGTGCTCCAGTTGAGGTTCAGAGGGCCTTCTGAGAAAGGGATGCTGATGGAATCGAGCCAGTCCTTGACGGGTTCCAAGCTCTCGACTGGGATGGTGTTGATGTGGGCTGGTGGTCGGTGGTAGTCTTTGAAGACGACGACCATGTCGAAGTTCTTGAGTCCAAACTGGACACGTTCCAGATGCACGACTTCAATGTCGTCAAGGGTGACGACCATGAACGGCGGTTCGGTGAGCTGGACGAGACAGTCGGTGGTCGGTTGGCAGAGAACGTTGGATCGATTGGGCACACCGTTGAAGCCTAGGTCTCGGAAGGGAATGTCGACGCCGCTGCTGACTTCGTCGCCGGCGGCTGCCTGTACCTTTTCTGCAAAACCCTTGAACTCTCTGTCGAGGGCGCCCCGCCGTCGTCGCTCTTCTTGTTCTTGTTCAAACTCCTCCTCGTCTCCGTACCGGTGTTTGCGTTTTCGGTTGCCGGTCTCGTCGAATGCAATGTCGGTAGCTTCGCGATAGAACTGGACGTCCTTCGTCTTCTTCTTGCCGATCATGATGGGGTTCTTGAGATGCACGTGCAGGATAACGATCAATTCGTGGGTCGATGGCTGGAAGAACAGGTGCTTGACGTTGCCGAAAGTAATATCAACTTTGCTCCCTCGAATGTCATGATAGCGTAAACCATTCTGATGTACTTCGACTTCACCTGTAATGCGTTTGCCATCCAGTCCTGGGCGGATGTAGACGTTCTCGAGTCGTGGGACCTTGCGATCTGGAAGCCATGTCAGTGACTGTATTGAAACGGGTGAATTGATAGACTTGCTTCTTATTTCGACCAATTTTTCTTGCTCGACAACGTCTTCTAGCTCTTTCTTCTCTTGCTCACGGCGTACCGAGTTCTTTCGGAGCTCGGTGATTTGAGCAGCGATATCTTGCATTCGATCCCCATTCCGAGACCGGAAGGTCAAGCTTCTTACAAAATGCGCTGATGGATCCTCGAATGGCTGGTCATCCTTCCTACCGACGCCCTGTCCCGGGGATAAGAAGTTGATTCTTAGGTAAGCGAACGCACCCTCATCGCTCTTGCTGGCGTTCTTAATGGTATTGATATGGAATGGCACAGGCTTGCCCATTATGGGAAGGATAATGGTTGCTGCCTTGCTATCAACCAATATCATCAACTTCCGGACCTGGGATGGGAGCTGATTGTCGCGTTTGTAAGATGCAAAGTTCTTAAACTTCTTCTGCGCGACACCATTCTGATCACCAGTAGCCTCAGGGTACTGCTTCAATCCTTCTTGTTGCTTCTTCTGAGCAAGCTCTTTCTGATTCTCGCGACGTTTAAGCTCGTTGCCTTCGTCGTCACGGGTTGCTCGGGTTGCTCGTGTTTTGGTCTCCATAATGTTATCCTTGGCCACAGCGCCGACCTTGGGATCCTTCTTAGCTTTCGGCTTCGGCGCGGGCTCCTCTTCATCTTTGAAGAAGAAAGAGGTCGAGCCAAGATCAGAAGGAGCAGAAGCTGTAAAGTTTGCTGGTTCCTGATCTCTTCGAATCCGCACGGTGTCGGAAACGAGCAAAGAGTAGGTCTTACTCTGCTTGTCTTGAGCTTTGGAGTTTTCGATATCACTGAAACCGGTAGAAATGGACAAGGTCATCCCATCCTTCAGTATCCTGCCGTTCTTAGAATTAACGCCTAAAGTCGGGTCTTTCACTTCAAGACCGATACCGGCACCCAAGCTCTTTACGAAATGCTTTTCGAGGTCTGGTTTCTTCGACTTAATGATGCCTATAGACTTGTTGTACAGATCTCTCACAGCTACGCCTTCCTTTGCCTCCTTGATGATAGCTTCGTGAACGCTCATCAAGAGCTTGTAATTGGCCTCTTGAGACTCGTTGGGATCGACCAAGTATGTGCGCGCCACAATCGAACAGTAACTCTTGTATTTCAGACCAAGCCCTGCGATTATGGTGCCAGCATGGAGCGTCTTGTCGTCAGACTGTGCGCTAAGCTTCAGATCGTACGCGCCTCCACTCTGCACAACAGGCCCGTAGATCCAATCCAATTGTGAAGCGTCGAAGTCTCCAGGCAACTTGGTCTTGAGCCCCTGGAAGAACTTGGCATCGTCGATCTTTGCATCCACCTTGTCCGCAAGCTGTTTATGTGTGACTTTCTTCTCTTCGTCCAGGATCTCTGACATTTCTTCGACGAAATACTCGGTAAGAAGCCCAGTGCAAGCTCTAGATGCATTGCGCATCAATCGCTAAGCTGTATTAGCTCGACAAAACTGCTCCCGTCATTTTCCAAGAATCTTACCAGCTCATTTTCATCCTTCACTGAGAGCGCCGCGGAGGAGAGGGCAGGTGAAATGTCGACTTCTTCCACGTCTTTTGAGACCTCTCCGAACGCTGCTCGCCATTCATCGGCGAATGGTCCAGCCGAATTATCTTTCGGTATGGTGCCGACTTTCTTCTGTAACCGCATTAGTATGGCGCACAGCCAACGAGTCTGCTTTTCGTACCCCAGCGCTTTTGATGATGTCCAGGCATTTTTCGAACTGCTTGGCGTTCTCTGCTCCGTCCTTTCCACGGACCAAGATCTCGACGGGAAACTTTCCACCTTTCAAAGGCTCCAAGTGTTTTGCTGGCAGATGATCACGCGGTCAGCGCACACTTCGAATGTGGCAGCAATCAAGACATCCATACCTTTCTTGGCGGTCGTGACAATGTAGAGCCCTTCGATGGTGAGAACCATGAGGGTAGCAGGGAACTCGTAGCCGAGTAGCCAGAACTGAGAGATCCCAAGCAGTCAGCTATGGCTCCCAGAAGCACCGAAGTGAGGATAAGCGTACGTGCATCGCATTTTTCTTCTGAAAATTGGGTGCCTCCTCATTGCGACCCATCAAGATCACTATGGACCCAACACCGCCAAATAACGCGTCGCCTGAACGCTTTTCTGCCTTCCATATCGAGACAAATGAGAGCAGGCGCTCTTGGAATGCTTCCTTGTCGATTTTGACCTCATCCGCCATCTTTGCAGTGAGTCGAATGAAAGTGGTAAAGCTGAGAGCGAAGCTTGACGACGTTCAATAATGATCGCAGATGTCAAACGGCGTGAAGGCGCGTTACAGACTTAGGTACAGTGCTGCGGGTGCCGTATTGGGTTAGCGGCTGTAGGCCTGCGGAATCAACTCCGCCCTCTTTTACTCCGAGGGACCATCACCTCCCAGACAGTTCAAGAGTAACGCCCATCAGATTCTTGGCAGATGATGCCGTTGCTATGCCAGTAGCAAGGCACAATGGCAGTGTCAAGTATCCTGTCGTGTTTCTTGCATCAGGGTAGAGGGTCTCATAGGAATGAGTGCACCAACAGACCTACGAAATACTCCGTCACCAACTCGGCAGAGAGACCGGAAGAGCAATGCGGCTACGGGGGTGTCAGCGGCTGGAGCCAGAGCATTGGGTTCTCAAGCCATCGCCTTTTACTTCAGGGTACCGGTGAAGGCATTCTTTCGTACGCGAGTTGAGTGAGTACCCAGTGGGAACATAGTAGCATAAACATCGCTCATACGACGACAGCTACCTGCTATGTGCTACAGATATTCAACGGGTGCAAGGCTTACAGCCTCTCTTATAGGCTTTTGCGAGGGCTATCAATCCCAGAGTACAAGCCAACGAAGCCTGGTCGTGGCGAATGAGCACCCCAGGCCTCTTAACGCATGCGGTTCGGACATACGGGTGGGGTTTCATTCCCAACCAAGTCCTACCGCCAATGCTAGCCAACGTAAGGTCAGTCTCATCAGGCCAAGGGGCGGACCCATATACCACCTTTGCAGGTTCACTAACAAGTCTTAGCGTTGGGGCAGTCCTCTACACATCGTATCTGCAAATCCTTGGGACATTGCACCAGCCGTCTTCCCAATCGACCACGCGTATCTATCCTCCGCCTCCGATACAAGCCACACTCACAGCGGGATTCGCAGCTGGGGCGATCCAATCTGTCATCGCTGCCCCATTAGACGCCCTCCAGGTCCGGTTTCGGACCAGTGACATCGTGGAAGGACGATATCGAACCATGTGGCACTATGGGTATCGGGAGCTGAGCGAAATTGGCATACGTGGTATCTTCGCTGGTTGGAGTCTTTCGTTAATGAAGGATTCCGTCGGATACGGTAAGTAGTTTTCCGAGGATCTCTTACCTCTCCCTGAGGATTTCGAAACTGCTCAAGACATGTCTAAGCCGCATCCGCTTGAAGACCACGCTTCACGTTTCCATCCACTCGCTTCAAGGAGGAAAGCTGACTCCGTGACTCAGGGGGGTTCTTTACCACATTCGAGTACGTGAAGGCCCAGGGCTACTACAGCTTTGTGACAAGATACTACGGCGCTTGGAGAGGGGCCGATAAGGACCTAGTGCTTCGACCTAGAGTCGATAAGAAGTACGGCAACTATGTTATCAAGCCGCATTACGCTATCGAGCCAACTTTTCTCATGCTCGCGGGTATTGCAGCGTCTATTGTCCAGCAGCTAGTCCAACATCCAATCGATCTCATACAGGGCGTACATTACCAGGCCCTCGCGGCTTTGGATAAGCAGGTCCAGCTTGACCCATCGAGGACGAAAGTGCTAGGGACTTACTATAGCTCGTATAAGCAGACGTATCAGCGGTGTCTGGTTCATGTCGAGCAAAATGGGGGCTGGAGAAGATGGCTGTACAGGGGCTTCTTCTGGAATACGATCAAGCAAGTGCCCAGCACAAGTGCGGGACTGATAATCTTCGAGCTCGTGCGTCGAAGATACGGCAACGAGACCGAGGCGGTAAGGATCGAGAAAGATGGCTATGACATTCTTCTGAATTAGCATGATCGGCTTCGAAGGACTAGCCGGAATTTACTCCGCTCAACGAGACGTGCCTTTCCTTATTGACAAGCCTACCTGAGACCCGGCCCGGTCTACAGCGGACCTTTGTTGCCTACACTTGCAAGTCAGATCTCTTCGAGTAGGCAACGCTTATTCAAGAAAAGGATATATCCAAAATCGTTGTGATTGGTGGTGCTCTGTGTACGAATAGCATGACCCTGCTCTTGATTCTTGGTTTGGGGGGGGGGGGGGGGGGGGGGGGGGGGGGGGGGGGGGGGCCGGCCGGCGGGGGGGGGGGGGGGGGGGGGGGGGGGGGGGGGGGGGGGGGGGGGTTGGGGGGGGT
>JAABUS010004216.1_pt1 | contig 21225 bp, 23 predicted proteins | sample 5560161 | NCBI WGS metagenome assembly JAABUS01 (sample SAMN10711885, study PRJNA513376) | rock metagenome | isolation source: Antarctica rocks | place: Antarctica: Victoria Land, Trio Nunatak nord | collected 2016-01-04
GTCCGAGTGGCTCTTCCCTAGTTGAAAGCCGTGGTCCCGCATCTACGCGTACCGGATCCACTCATCAACATCAGCTCCGTGGGCGCTCGCTCCGGCTTCGAGGGTTTCATTGTTTACAGTTCGTCCAAGACCGCTTGGAAGGATTTACAAGATTTTTTGCCGCTAGATACAGCTATAAAAGCCATACGGTTGATGCAGTCAATTTGGGACCAATATAAACAGAGCTTATGGACGACGGGCTAAAAGAGTTAGTTGAGATGTCGAAGAAAGGTACGCCATATGAGAACCGGCTACGTATGACGTATGATATTCCACAGGTTCTGGGGTTCTTGGCTAAGGAGAGAAGTTTTTTGATATCTAGGCAGGCAATGTCGGCATTAGGTGGGACTTTTATGTATCAAAAACCACAGCCTAACCTTTCATGGAACACGGGTAAATGCTACTTCATGTGATACTGAAATTACCTTCCAGATGCTGGACTGAATATAGTTCGTGGGAAATCGTTGTCATATAGCTCAAGCTACCGCCGCATGAGCGCCCATCCACAGCGCAAACGCCGGCGGGTTTCTCGTCTGCATAAAAACCGTCCCCGGACCCGAAAACTTGCACACCAAGCCTTCACCAGAGCTTATACCAGATATAATACCCCCGCTTGCCACTCGCTCCATCACGTACTTGCAATTCCATGCAACAAGATGGCCATTGTCGATGATGTACTTTTCCCCTTCCTGCAACTGTGACTGATCAGCACAGTAGATTCATACTCCTAGCTTGATTGAACTCACGTCTTTTCTAATGATAGCCCCAAAACTAGATAGCCACATTATACCTTTTCCGCTAATCTTATACACAAACAAGCCTTCTCCTGAGAACATCGCTTTGCTGAACCCTTGACTCTTCATATCTTTGACAACGCCCATGGTCGCGGCTATGAACCCGTCTTTTCCTACACTCCACTGCTCGTCACCTGTGAGTCGAAGAGTAGTGATATCTCCGAGAAACGGTGGTGCCATCAGTATTTCTCCTGGACCTGTGTAGGTTGAGGAAGCCATTTCACCACCACCTATCAACTTCTTCATAGAGAATTTAACGGCTCCCTTGAGAGTGACGGTAGGAGACATGGAGATCATGACACCTATTTGAGTGTATTAATATGGCAACACTTCAACGGATGATCAATTGTTACTTGCCAGGTTTGGCATGCAGAGGACAGCCCATGGCAAGTTGTAAAATCAAGATACTATTGCAGTCCCTGTGACTTATCCTATAGCTACCACCATTGAAAGTTCCTACGTCATCCTGTGTGGCCATAGCCCCAACGAAGTGTCCAGCCGCCGGTGCACCGCCAGGCATTTGCGAGGGTTTGTTGGTATTCAGCGGTTTGTCAGGAGAAAGTGCTGGTTGCGGGTAGTTTGGATGTCCACCAACGTTGCCGTTAGGTGGAGGAGGCTCTGTGATGGATACATATGAGGTCTTTTCTGGTGTCTGTTGGATTGGTGGAGAAGGACGGGGAGCCTGCTGGTAAGAATCTTGGCGGAGTTGTTGCGGTGGAGGAGGAGGGTGGGCATTGTAGCCAGCCGGCGAGGGTTGACTGGGTGGAGGTGGGAATGATTGCTGCGGCGGAGGCTGATATGATTGCTGGAATGGGGCAAAGCCGGGCGACGTCGGAGGCGGTGGGTATGTTTGCCCTTCAAATAATTGTCAGCCCTGAAGGACGATATATTAGCTCGGGTAATGAATACCAAGAGGGGGTTGATTGCCGCCTGATGGAGGAGCTGTAATGTAATCAGTGTATGTTCGAATACTTTTGATCTTGAACTTTGTACGGGGATAATAGCCACCCTGAGGCGGGCTCTGCCCATAGCTGGGTGGTGGTGCAGCCGCCATGTGACTATTGCACGCGGTGGATTTGTGAATTTTGAAGAATGAATTGGCGCACAGAATAAGTATTCGGTGTTCCTATTACCTAGAGCAATAGCAATCCGAGCACAAAAAGAGGATGATATAGGCTCCAAGGTTAAGGATCACAGCTGCAAGGAGCATGAGGGAGCTCTTGATATACCTCGTCCGGACGAGGCATCCAAGGCCAGCCGCTTAAGCAGTCTAAGAAAAGAAAGATGCATAAAGTACTGACCGTCTTCGCTGCTGAGGATAATGTCAGTTACTTAATTGGCTGAAGGAACCGATCTGGCGGTTATTTAGGGCTTGGCGTCAAGCGGGGAATTCCAGCCCTTGATCCTAGGATACATATTGACATTTGGACCAATTTTGCTTTGTGATTATGAGGTTTATTCATATACTTATCTGTGGCCTGGGCTCTTAAGTAACTATCTAGCCCTATTCTTCGAAGACTCACAGAAGCTTTTTCCTTTCAATTTTACAGTTGCGCTCAAAGCGCATACCCCAGGTCAAATGCTAGTACATGCAGCAACTCCATTCGCCAGTAGTCGCGCCGAATGAAACTAGCCTCAGGAGAACAGAGCGCAAATGTGTAGCACATTCCCAAATACCGATTTTTCCACCATACAAACCCTGTCCAGGAAACCTTCATGTCTGTTGCCTCTTGCGCTTGCCAATTTGTGCGGAGAATCCAGACTAGTAAACAGTGTCAGGCGGGGGACAGAATCACATGGAGAGCGTGGACATACCTTGATGGCAGTGACACTGCGGCGACTGCCACATGACTTGCACTCAACGTAATATAATCGTGACTCGCCGCGTTGAAGTAGCGTGTCTGGCGATTTGCATGTTTTGCAGGAAACGTATTCAACTATGTATCGGCGCAGAACATTTTCCTATCCAGGGTCAACGAGATATCAAGGGGAGACCTGCACTGTCCACATACAATTTGCTTCTGCTGGAAGCGACCCTTGATAACCAAACGGCTAGAACCGTCAACACTACCGCTGGTTCCCAACTCTGCAAATCTTAAAGAATGTCAGCCAGGTGGAGTGTTGCAAGCAAGCATAGAACCCACAAGAAACTTGTGACGTGGGCATCTTCACGGTGCATACGCTTGCAGATCTCGGAGATGTTGGCAAAGATTGTCTTTTTGTTTCCTTCTCGAAGGCATTGCGGAGGCGGGATCTTGTAGCTCTTAGAGCCGCCGGATAACATATCTGGGTGGTCCTTGTCCAGAAGTAGGTAAAATCTCTTGAGAAGTGATGGGTAGCTGATAGCAGTGGTAACATTGTGACCCCATATTCCAGTGCCCTTCTCTGGATCACCGTCTTCCTTGGGCACTTCCGCAACGGCGTCACCCCCTTCACCCTCCTCACCAACACCCGCCTCCGCCAGCTTCGCCTCAAAGCTGTCGGCCGCAGGCTTCGAAGCTTTCTTCTCCTTCGGCTTTTTCGACGTTTTTTTCTTTGCCAATCCCTTGAACATATCTGTGACTTCTTCTACCCCATCCGTTTTCGGCTCGGTCGAAGTCATCATGTCGCCGTTTGGAGGATCGATCGCAGTCGTAGACTCGCTAAACTTGACAGACTTTTTTTCTTTCTCAATTTCAGACATTTCCAAAGTGATCTAATAGAACGTGAATGTGTTGGTGCTGTGACAGTGGCGTAATATTGTCGGAGGATAGAAATTCGATGTGAGGCATCTCGCGTGAGTCAAACATGACATAAAACCGAACACTAGCGCATTTGAAGCTGATTGGGTAGACTTCGGCGGACTGGAACAATCCAAGCCGACCGTGATGCCCAAGCCTTTACATGGACTTTACTTGAACATGACTGCAGACCTGGATGCGCCTGCAGCTAAGAAACGTTGTACAGGCTTGGTGCGTCATCACAGGATCAAGTCGAACCTTGACAGAAATGGCCCATTGTTCTTACCCTGCCAAGATGGAGAGGTCATAGAATCCTTACTCACACGCTCAATCAGCCTGGCGCTGGAGGTAGTGGGCTTTGATGCGGTGGATCCAATTGCCATAGAGAGCTTCCGCGCCGAAGTGGAAGAATGTAAGTAGGAACCTTCAACGCTATTGTTGCGCGGCTCGTTAATGCTGAACACCGCTAGATATGGCTCACTTTCTTACAGACGTCCGTCAGTCTATGCTCTCTTCGCGGCGCGTGCAAGCAATTCCTCAAGACTTTCTACAAGCTCTCCACACACATCAGCTTTCTTTGAGGTCCTTGATACCACATCTCGATCCTCCTGTGTCCGCGTCGCGCTCACAGTTCGCCCTTCCAGTTGAGACCGTGGAAGACGAAAAGAACCATGCACTTCCGTTCTTAGGGCCTGGACTGAATGGCGGACTAGACGAACGATCAAAACTCTACGTTCCACTTCACTTTCCTGCTTTTCCAAGCAAGCATACCTACAAAGCAACACCAGAATTTCCAGAGCGCGAGAAGGATCCCAGAAGGATTCGAGAGCGTGCCACGGAAGAAGGGCGGATGGGAGAAGAAGCTTTAAGGAGACTTGTAGGAGCGGGATCTGATAGTGGCATTGTCCTGAAGGTTGAATCGGGGCATAAAGCGAGGAGTATGCGCAATATGAGAGACGAATTGTGGAGAGAGACAATGCAGGTTCTCAGCTCAAGAGACGAGGATGCTACGAAAAGCACGGGGAATAACAAGCAGGGAGAAGGCCATCCAGGGGAGCCACGGAGGGGAACCAGTCGTATCAGTTCCGCCGTCAACGCGGATAAAAGGTTTTGGAGAAAAGGGGTTGTCTTACGAGCACCACTGCAAAAGGAAGAAAATGGCACGCTTTGAGAGCTTTGGGAGATCTGGATCAGGCCTGGAGCGCTTTTGTCGGGAGTCAAGCAGCATTGCCTGGAGTATTGGTTCTGCATTATGATACCCCGGAAGTAGTGAGCAATGCATTGGGTTTCGTGGAATACATCTCGTCAATTCAATTTCTGCTCCTGTCGTGCTCAAGAATCCCCTGGCATGATGATAGAGTAAAAGGTCGTTGATTCAGACCATTGGTCTAGTGATATTGTATTGCTACCCTCAAGACCGTCCCTGTATCGTCACTTTCCCTCCGCCTCTAGACCTGTAGTCTCCACTAAGAATTCATTGCTACATCTGTGCACGATTAGAGAAGTATGGCGCAAGATCCCCAATGCCTACCTACTTCCGAAAAAGTCTTACTATCGGCTCGCATTTGACGATCGCCGTCCGAGGTGTCTCCGGGTGTACTTCAAGGTGACAAGAATACTGCACCATCTCCAACAGCTCGCAATCACCAAGTTCAATCTCCCGACCTTTCTTCTTCCGGCCTTGGGGCGTAAGTTGGATTCGTTGAGCTAGCTGCGATGCTGGGAATGTCTCAACCGGCGGGGACATTTTCAACACTTGCAGATAATTGAGGGCGATGTGTGGGAACTGATCTAAAGAATACTGGAATGATAATGGGGCGCGGTCAAGTGTCGCTCTCAAGTTGTTGTGGGGAAAGATGAGCGCGCAGGCCCTGGGGACAAGTCTTTTGGGGGAAGTGAAGCTCGAAGGCCTGGACGAGGTGCGTATAACTTCAACTCCACTGCAGGGCTAGAAACTTTTCTCGGCATTATCTCCTGATCACCTATATCTGTCTAGCTACTGCAATCACTGCGTACGTTTGAACCAACAAACAGAGCCAAGATCGGTTTACCAGTAGTCGACTGGCTCCTCGATGTCTTCCAAAACCCTGCTTCAAGGCAGCCGCAGAACACTCAACGGTCAACACAGCACCCAGGGATACAGCAACGAAACCTGGGCAAGAAGAGCAAACCTTCTGTTATAGAATTAACAGGCGCATGGCCCTGTTCGGGAAAGACTCAACTAATCTACCAGATTACTACCCTCTTCATTCTCCCGTCCTTTCACAATGAACATCATATCCATGGAAAAGAGGAAGCCGTGGTCATGCTCGACCTAGACAACAAATTTTCTGTCTTCCGGCTCCAACAGGTCCTATCCTCGCATTTACGCTCTCTCGAGGTCCCACTTCAAGAGGAAGACATCGCGTCCCTGATTCACGTCTCCCTCCAACACCTGCACATATTCCGCCCGCAATCCTTGCGGTCTCTTCTTGCGACCATCGAGTCACTTTCGACCTACCTCTTTGATATACACAATCATTTCTCCGCGAACCGAGCTATCGGTCTTGTAGTACTAAACGGTCTGAGTGCATATCTATGGCAGGACCGCTTAGAAGCCGAGGAAGCAGGCCTCATTGACGGCAGTATGGAAAGAGAGAAGGATGGAACAGTCGTACAGAAGTACCGGGATCTTGTCGTCGCGCTCCGCCGGGCACAGCAGACTTTGGAGTGCACAATCATAGCGACGAACTGGGGTTTGGCGCCCGTGCAATACACTACCGGTCATCCAGCCCTCCGTCCGCATCTGCCATCGATATGGACCAACTTTTGTACTCTGAGGTTAGTGGTGGAGCGTAATACTGTGTCAAAACTTGGACCGGGCATGAGCGCGGAGGAGGCGGCGAAGGAGGGACTACAAAGGCAGGAAGCCGTGGATGAAAGCGGCTTTTCTTGTTGGGTCAACTGGTGGGGCAGTGACGGGTGGAAGGATGAGGTTAGGGAGGAAGTGAATGGTCGGGGAAGAAGAGCGGCATTCTCTTTTCGAATTGATGGCAACGGAGTGGTGATTGGTCAGGGTGGAAGCCTTGATTGAACAAGACGCCATATGGATGTTTCTGCAAAGCACATATTCAGCAAGGTAATATATACTACCATACTACCGAAACATCAGGCTTTTCACGTTTTAGTAAGCCCCCAACGATCCAAATACCACGAAGTTGGTACGGCAAGACATCTGACGAAGGAGCACGCTATAAGGGGTCCGAAATGAGGTTATTCTCTCATGTATTATTCAGATGACATCCTCCCTTTCGTTCTTAGTCTACGTGTCCTTTACGATATTATTCTTGGTCTATATATCTAGCCCTTTTTGGATAGCAGCTTGCTTGCCTTGGGACGATTGCGGTATGTCTTTTCAATTGCACTAATCGTGCCTGCAACAACATTTTTCTGATAGGTACCATGGTATAAAATACATGTTCGTTAAAGAAACCAAGTATGCAAGACCTTGAGGAGAATAATGACAATGCAGCCGGTACAGATTTCAATTTCTCGGACCCAGCAACCGCCAGCTCGCAATTTTCCAAGCCAGCGTGTTATGATGCCTCAGATAAAATCGATCCCATTGTCTATTCGACCACTACTGGTTTTATTCATGCAGTCGCAGATCACCCTCGCCAGCCCTTGAATATGGAGAATGTAACGCTATCTCTCACCAAACTGTCGACAAACCAGTAGGTGATGCAGAAGTGGCGGTCTCCACTGCCATCGCCGCAGGGCACCAAGGCCAAGCAGGGCCGAATGATGGTGCATCCGCAAACGGAGCAAAATTAGAGTTAGGGCAAGCTGGCGCTGATGTTGGGATTGTGCAGGTTTCTGCGGATTTCACGAGTGTGGTGCTTTATGGAAACACGGTTTAGCTACCAACGCCTGGTTCTGCGTCTTCCAGTACTTCTTTCAATGGCATGCCAATACAGACAGCTTCCGGTGGAGGCAAAACCAAAGGCGGCTCCACTCATCTACCGGATGCGCAAACCACAACTGGGGGCTCTCCGGTAGTAGCCGTTTCACGTACTACTCTGTCAGTGGGTGGGGAAGCAATGAGTATAGACGGACAAGCGGGGGAAATGAGAACCTCAGCCTTGGTAGTTAGCAGCTTAATAATTCAGCTATCTGCTGAAGCGATCACTGTTCCTTCGGTCTACACGACTGCAGGAGAGACTTTCACCAGCCATGTCGGCAACAACATGGTTGTTGCTGATGCGACCACATTATCCTTGAGGGGACAAATAACCGCCTTACATGCGAAATGAGCATTACTAGGCCCTTCAGGTTTGGTGATAGGGGCTTGCACAGACCCGATTTCTACTGGTGGCTAGTACGACCGCAGGCCAGAATTCCGCTACAATCGGTAACAACCTAGTCATTGCCGGTGTCACAACAATATTGATTAGAGTGAAAGCAGCAACGGAAACAGAAAACGATGGAAAAAGAAACAGCAGTTACAATGGGGGACTCCGGAGGGGAAATTGGGACGTCCAAGAGTCCTGTTACCGAGCTCAGAAGCGTGACCAGCGAGGCATTAGACCCAATTCCTCTCCAACGGGTGTCTAGACTTTCTTTGGTAGATGTTGAAAGCCTCAGATAAGTGCTTGGTGACTGGGCTGGGAACTCTCAATTGTCGGTATTTCTTTGGTACTTTGAGCGGACCAATGATATCTCGGCCCTCATTTTTTGGAATCTTCATATATATATATATATGAAATTATGTTGTGTACATCTGGACTTTGACAGATGTCCAGAACATACTCACGAAATACGTGAGGCTGCTGCGCTTTTCATGTGACTTGTAAGCGGATCAAACGATTTACGTTCTAGCGTATGATATCATGAGCATGATGATGATCGTTCTACCGTACTTCCGTACAGCAGTTCTAATACTCATTTTTCTTTGCGAAACATCAAAACTGCTTTCGTACGCTTCTTGAAGACGATTTTGCCATCAAAACTCGAAGGGAAAAATTGTTGCAATGCCTTTCCAATACAAGAAAATTGTGGTCATTGGAGCGACCAGTGGGATAGGCTTAGCGTTAGCAGACAGGATGATAAAAGAAGGTGCCAGTGTGATTGCCGTCGGAAGAAGGAAGGAAAAGCTTGAGGAATTCGTTCACAGGCATGGTAAGGATAAGGCCAGCGCCGTGCCTTTCGACATCACAGAGCTAGATAAGATTCCTAATTTTGTCACCAAGTAAGCTTGCTTCTTCTCGCCGAGATCGGAACTATATATTAATCGAACCCTTTCAGTATAACGAAGACTCATACCGATTTGGACTGCGTGTTCTTGAACTCTGGCATTCAGCGGGGTCTGTTCTTCGACAAGCCAGAAAGTATTGACCTTTCGTCCATCCAGACTGAGTTCACAACCAACTATCTCAGCTATCTGGCTCTCACCAAAGCATTTTGCCGTTTCTACAAAGCAAAAAAGAAGAGTCTGCCCTGATATAGTATGATTCGAGCCTTGTATGACACGGTTTACACAGCTGATCGAACTAAAGCACAACATCCGGCTTAGCACTAGTACCCATTGTGAGATGTCCAAATTACTGCGCAAGCAAGGCCGCTATGCATCATGTGATTCTGGTCATGCGTGAGCAGTTGAAGGGCTCGAAAATTAAGATCATTGAAGTTTTCCCTCCGGCAGTGCAAAGTACGTTGATCCCAAACCCAACAACAAGCTTCTAATGCTAACAATGGGCAGCGGAATTGCACGATGAAAAGCACCAACCAGACATCAAGAACGGCGGACAGATTGGGATGCCTCTTAATGAATTCACCGAAGAGGCGTACCAGGGCCTAGCAGCTGGAAAGGAGCAAATTCCTGTGGGAAGCGCGAAGGACTGGTTTGACTCTTTTGAACCTCAAAGACAAGAAACTTTCCACGGACTCGTCAAAGCTATGAGTGGTTATGGGAAGTAGACTCGAGCTGCGGTAGAATTGCAGACATTAGCCAGCATCTGGAAACAACATCATGACTGGAGACTATGAGCGAAAATCGTGGACGAGTGACTTGAACAAATAATAACAATAACAATAATAACAATAACAATAACAATAATAAAACTGCAGAAACTAAACGGTGGTGTAGATCGGAAATGGGTGGATAGATCTTAAATGTGGGACGGTGGCATTTGTTGCATAGTACGCATTCAGTTGATACGATTGGTTGGATGTGGAGTGACACGGGATTCCGTGAAATGAGATGTGATTATGATAACGAACACTCAATTCTTCTTCTTCGCGTAAAACCAACCAACCCATTCCACCTTCATTCATCTCAACCACCAACGATCTTAAAGTGTCACGCAACTATTGGTATCCATGGCGTCCCTCTGAATCATCGTAGAAACTCATTCAGACGCCTTGATTTCGCTTTTAGATTGATGCGATACTCTAGACGTCCCAAGCTTCAGTAAGCAGGCGTCTGAACGCCTGAATTTGAGCAACCCAAGCTCTGTGGTCATAACGTTTTCCGCGGGCGCATTTGTCTCATTTGATGTACATCCGGTTGTGTGTACAGTTCAAGACTTTTAGTCGTGTCTAGCTATTTTTTCCCTTTATCAGTACTGAGACCACTGGCTCAGATCATCAGATCATCCATCATGGTAAGCCAGCAAAAGACGATAGATCCGTAACCCTGTTTTCCTCGCCATTGACCTCATACAGAGGGGTAAATATAAAAGCCCCAAACTTTCAAGATCCGCTGCCTCGAGGCAATCCCCAGACGGAGTCGGATCAGGAAAGTCCAATCTTTGGTCCCTCGAAGCCCGCGAAGACATCTACAGCAGGCGCCACAATGGAGAAGAATGGGAGACTATCTGCAAAGTGCGTCAAACTGACTCCGTGCATGGCATCTTGTGCTGATGTACGTTAGGACTATCCGTCGCGGACGCGTCATGCAATGCAACAACAGTACTCTGTCAGTGTTTACGCCATGGTAGATTCTAAATAGTTGACTGATGATCTTTTAGGTAATGAGGAAGCAAAATGCAACGGTATTGTTCATGGCTGGACGATCCTCAGAATATCGAAATTGTTACTGATACACTATAGGACAATCCCAGCCATACACCCAGCAGGCGTGGTGGCCGGAGACGGCGAGGAGTAGCGCGTGCTACCAAATGGGCTACTGTGAATCAACCGCGGCCCGATAGTTCAGAAGAGGAGTCGGACTCAGTCCTGCAATCAGAGCTGGGGCAGGATGATGACGATGATGACGAGTACGACGGAATGCCTCCTCCTGCCGAAAGTGATGTCCCAGATGAAGATGAGCCTATGGTTGAAGAAGCCGTTCCTAGTCTGGTAATTGTCATTTCGAGAGCCTGAACATCTCTTGTTGACTGATTATGAGCAGAGCCCCCCTTCTTCAATGATTGTAGGGAAAGCCCAACAGTCGTCAAGACGTCCAAGTGCGACGAAAGGACCAAGACGTCCGAGTATGTTTGTCACACTTAGACGTCCGAGTACTTTAAAGAGTACTCTATTCCCCAACCTGCATTCACGATCCGTAGATCAGGTTGATCCACCGTCTCTGAACACTGACCCTGGATCCGTGAACCCTGCTCCTAAGCTGGCGCAAGGAGGGCCGTCCAAACGTCGTGCCGATGCCGAAGGTAGTGACTCTGAATCAAGATCATCTTCCCACCTCAGCAAGCGACGGAAGTACTCAACAGAGCCATCGGAGACATTCAACATCATTCCTGGCGACTCGGCTGCGTCTTTGAAGCTTCTTGACGGCTTCAAACTCCCAGGTTTATTCTTGCATCCTGACGTCGTTGCAAAGGCGATGGATGACTGGAAGACCATGTCCACCGCCTATGAGTCCGAGAAAGGATCTCGTAAAGAAACGTACGAAGCAGCTCTCAAGCGAGCTACGCGTCGCGCAAACGATGCAGAGCATAAGCTGCAGGACGCCAGCCAACAGTACGCCAATAACCTCAAAGCAGAAAAAGAAGCCCAAGCAAAGGCGCTTGAAGCCAAGGAGAAGTTGCTTGAAGCCAAGGACAAGGCACTCGAAGCCAAGGACAAGTTACTTGAAGTCAAGGACAAAGCACTCGAAGTCAAGGACATGGCATATGAAGCCACGAAAACAGAAATTCTAGCCGAAAAAGAAAAATCCAAAGGCACCGCAACCCTAACCACCCTAACCACCCTAACCTCTCAACTCTCCGAAAAAGAATCCCAGCTCAAACTCTACGACGCCCTGCGCGCCCAAATTGACACCCAGGTCTCGGTGCTCAAAGCCCTTCAGACAACCGCGCTCGACAAATCCGAAGACGTCAGGACCACGCAAGCCACCTACACCGCGCTCGTCGACGGTTTCGGCGCTGAGGACTTTGAGGCCATGAACATGGTCAAATGGCTATCTACGATAGAGAAGTATAGCAAGGAGATATGCGAGGGCAATCGATGCATAGTGCAGAAGCAGGAGGCTGCGAGAGGGACGTTGCGGAGGACTAGTGAGGCGATAGATGCGTTCTACGCCCAGTTTGTGGGGGAGAGTAAGGGAGTTGGGGAAGGGGAGAGCTGAGGGCTCCTGTGAGTTGAAAAACAACAACACCGCGGATCGGGTCCCGTGCGTGCACCACTGCATTGTGGTGCGGCCACCCCATTCCTGAGCGTCCCAACACCGACCCAAAAATATAATCCGAGTAATACTGCAGCGGTAAGGAGTATCACATATGACGGCCACTAGAATCAAAGTATGTAGCTGACAGGATATGGGGGGGATTTATGCAGGATACTCTTAACAATATAGCTTTTGCGCATAACAGATAGTTTCTTACTTTGTACTGATTCGAGAGTCAGGTATAGGGACATAGCATTCTTGACGGGGTGTTCGGTTTACGACATGTAGGGCAGATTACATCGCTATCAAGTCTCATCGGAACTGCTGGTATAAAAGTCCAATCTTTATCTCCCCTGGAGCTCTTTTCAGATATCCGTTCCAATCGCCTAGCCCATCCTACACGTTATCATATCGCGTTGATGTTCTCTATACGTATGTATCCATACATGTTAGATAAAAGTCTGGTTCAACGCGTTGTTTACACGTTTATAGTTTCTTGTTTCTATATATTGTGGAGTCAGAATCTCCTGCTTCTCATATCTAGAATTATAGAGGTGGCTTCGTCGACATCTTTGTCCTATGTATTCTCAATGTATTCTCAATGTATTCTCAATGTATATAAACCATCTCTTTCACCCCGCATTGCTAACCCGCGAAACTATCTCCATTGCTACGAAAGAACCCTCAAGTCTATAGTCTGGTGTTTAGCTTTACTGTCCCGAGCGCCTATGCTTAGGTAGCCTGTGCTTGAAGAATATCAGTTGGATCAGCTTGGTATAATTAATATTCATCGTCCGAGCTGGTACGTATGCTATAGTAGGTAAGTAAGCTCAGAAGGGTAATTTTGATTCAGTGTCTCAGAGGATGGGGTTTTGGAGTTGACAGATAGATATTCATTTGAGGATTAGACTGTGGGACGGAGAGACAAATATGTCGGGTGTTTTGGGCTGCTCTTATTTGGCTGCTTGGTATCTGATAGGTTTTGGACGTGTTGTGGAGAGTGTGACTGATATGGGTTGGGTTCTTGAGCTAGGTAGCCGTGTTTTATGAGCGTCAGTGATGGAAACAGGATAGGGACGTGGAGATTTTTCTGTTTGGTGGTTCGGAGGGGTTGATTCCGAGTTCATTTGTTTGGAGGAAATGAGGAGGATTGGAAGAGAAAGATTGAAGAGATGGACTGGTGGAGCGGCCAATGCAGGTTGTCCTAATGATCTTTGTTCCTCTGTGTCTAGGAGCTTGGTAGTTGAGTATTGGCAGCAGTCTGAAGAGGCTCGAAAGCTACAAGTCCCGCAGCCTGCCATCTGGTTCTAGATGATCTAATCCTTTGTGGTAACTTTATCCCAGCCTCTGCCCAGGATCAAAGACCATTAAGGATGGGAGTAGTTTCAAAGGACTGAAAATTAAGATTGAACAGTCAATACTCCTGCTTTGGGGGCAGAGAGCTAGGTATATTCCCAAGAGCAGTGCCGTAACAAGCTTTTATAGCAATCCGTGGGGCTTAATCCGTGAGGTTTAAGGTGAATGGACTCGGGACTTGAATTAGAGGCAAAGGTAAAGCTAAGAATGAACTGGATTTGGAATGCTTGATTGAGAAAGGACGACATCATACGATCTTTGAAGATCACTCTCTAAGATTTCCGGAATCTTGCCCGAACGGAACTAGACCCTACCGTCTGTTCATTCACTCTGTCGACCCACTACAAATTCTCGTTTCCATCTCATCTTGTTTATCCTCTTTCACCTCCGCCCTCTGTAGTCGATCTTCTCAACCTAGGATACGCAACGCAGGATATCGGGTTACTGCAGTCAGCTGTACAACCTTACAAGGTAAGCAAGCAACCATATCCTTTACGTTTCTCCAGGTAGGTTTCAACGCTGGGTGATGCCAGAGACAGAACGAAAGTCCATATTAGGGTTTTACCAAGTAGTTGGAACCCACGAAACAACGTGCCTCTGCTGTCCTCCACAGGCATCCTTACCTGTCACTGACTTACATAACAGTCATTGCCATAACGCTGACGGTGATCATCGACGGTGTAGCAGGCAAAGAATGTAAGTCAAACTGCACCACGAGCTTTGCACCTCCGGGCGAGGCTGCAAACTCATGTCGTCACACCCAAGTTCTTAACAACGATCACATAAAACTTTCATCACCACGACCACATTCAACAAGCGACTCGACTGACCGTGCTGACACTAGAGCCCAGTGTTACATCGGAAATTGCATAGAACAGATCTGTACACATGCCATCGTTGTCGCACTAATGAGAATGTTCTTGTGGGTGAAAGCTGACAACAAACCCATTCAAACAGCATCATGAGTTGGGACAATACTACTACTGGTAAGATAAGCTCTCCTACAACTCCGCTCTTCATTCCATTCCCGTAGGGAAAACCATAGTGGGGCATAATCAATTCCTTCGACTCACTCCGCCATTGGTTGGATTCCGACTGACCAATTCTTAGGTGGAGCAGCGGGAGGTTGGGAGTCTGGAGGAGCTGCTGGAGGCGAATGGAACTCCGGACGTGATGGAGAGCTCGGCAATGACCTCAATGGAATGACCGACGGTGATGCAAAGACCAACGGAGATGGCGGATGTCGTATGTAAGTAAATTAGTATCACGGAATCGTTATCCATTGTAACTACTAACTGCTTGAACAGCTGCCATGATGAAGGCCACTTCGCCCGCGACTGTCCCAGCAAGCCAGCGAACGTGTGCTTCAACTGCAAGAAGGAAGGGTAAATTGCCACATTGATAACTTCTCACTACAATTACTGACGGGGATCCAGACACACAAAAGCCGATTGCACTGAGGAGCGTGTCGAGGACCGGGCATGCCGTCTCTGTGAAAAGCCAGGACACATTGCCCGTGATTGTCCGGATAAGCCACCCGCAAAGTGCAACAATTGCAAGCAAGAAGGTAGACAAAAAAATATATTCCATGTGAAAGGCGTACTTGCCGTACTGAGAACGATATAGGTCATCCCACGATGGAGTGCAAAGAAAACCACGTCTTTGACATGTCCAGGGTGCCTGACATGGGACCAGAGGATGCCTGGTCTGCAATTCAAGCTGCTGACGATGAGAAAGACCTTGACGACCTCAAAGCTGTATGTAGATCCATGACCATTCCAAGGACATACATTGATCAGAATAAAGGCTATCAAGGTGTACTGCAAGGCGGTACCGGTCACGACGTACGACGAGCTCGAACGTGCGTTCCGTACTAACAAATTTAATACTTACCTGATCGCCCAAGTCTGTTACTCTCAAAGATCTTGATGGAAACTTACTAATTGAAAGGGAAGGAAAAAGAGGTTTCTATGACCTATACGCTGATCAACATCCAGGGAGAGTTGAACAAGAAGTACTGGGTTGGTTTTTTCTTCGACTCCAAGCCGAAGCGCGCTACCGCCGCCGAAGGCTGGCCAGCATTGCCCGAAGAGAATCTTGAGCGCTTGAAAGACGCGGGTCTCCCATACGAACGTGGCATTCCCAAGTGCAATCGCTGCAACGGTAATAGCCACCCAGGCAGGAAATCTTGGTCATGACTAATTCATACAGAACTCGGACATACATCTCGGAGCTGTCCGGAGGAAGCTGTCGAGGTGGACCGTGTTGGCGTGAAGTGTGTTATCTGTGATGAGCCCGGTCATCGTGCCCGCGACTGTACGAAGGAGAGGGTTGACCGCTTCGCTTGTCGTAATTGCAAGTAAGTCAGAGATTGGTCGATAAGTTTGTGACCCCAACTAATCAAAGGTAGGCAGTCCGGTCACCAGTCTAACGAATGTACTGAGCCCCGTTCTGCAGAAGGTGTCGAATGCAAGCGCTGTAATGAGAGTGAGGATACCCGGTGCTCTGTTACTACATCTGTGTCAGATACTGATACTGTTTAGTGGGCCACTTCGCCAAAGATTGCCCTAACGTAAGCAACGCCTGCCGCAACTGTGGTGGGGATGGGCATAAGAGCAGCGAATGCGAGAAACCTAGGAATCCCGCGATGTCCAAATGCCGTAACTGCGACCAGATGGGTCACTTTAGTAAAGACTGCCCTGAGCCCAAAGACTGGTCCAAAGTCAAGTGCAACAACTGCGGCGAAATGGGCCACACCATCAAGCGCTGCAAGCAGCCGGCAGACAACGGTGATGGTGGTGATGGACTCGGTGGAGACACTGGGGGCAACGTCGGTGCAGGCAGTGGCGGATGGGATGCACCTGCTACCCAGCCTTCGGGAGATTGGAATACTGCTCCTGCAGAGGTGAGCGCTTGGTAGGCAGGGCTCTGGAGATAGCACTTCTGAATAGCTTGTTGCTTGATTGCAATAGCTGGCGAAGTTGCTGGGTGCCAGACTCGCTAGAAAAGTGTACGTTAGTTAGACATCCGTATGACAGTAAGCCCAACTGGCTGAAGCAATCGAAAAGCTTTGCATCTAGTGCTTAGAGGGGTTTAACCCAGAGCAATAACAGAACGGAAGGTGCATAGAATATAGAAAGGACCAAGCCACTTAATTTTCTTTCATGGTGCATTTTCAGCCAGCGGTTCAGACAATGGTGATCAGATGGATCCAGAAAGGGGTCAAACAGGAGGAGCCCTGTATGAGAAGGCAAACCAAACATAAGAAGTTCAGCGCTCTCAGTCGTTCAAGGAAATATAGGTAAGGTCGGTACTTTCCGGAATCCCAGAGATCCAGTCACGTGGGACGTCGTGGTTCTGTCTCAAGCGCGTTGATGGTGAGAAAGCATGACTCGCGCGCAGCAACTTCCGCTGGCACGTCCGAGTCAAGAACGCGTCAATTCTTGAACTCGATCACACTGGAGCCGAATGCACTCAGCCGATTCTTGGCTGTCAAGACTCCAAAGAGAAAAGATAACCACAACACCATTGTACCAGCGCTGTTAGGAATCGAACTTAATATAAACTAAATCACTCAACGACTCGGACTCCTCGCAAGAATTGTGGCATCCAACGAGCAGGGATCACGCCTTGCTACGAGGCCGTTGTCCTCCTCTCCAGTTTCTGCATCGGTTGATGACAAGATACCTTCGAGATGGACGTCCGCTTCAGTGACTGGGTTCGAAATGCGCTGAAGTGTCTCTGATGATTGCAGTAGGCGGTCCTCTGGGGTTTGCAGGTTCTGAAAACCCTACATTTGATGCTACCTTGGCCAATGTCTCATCGATGCTTCGGCCTGATATGGCAGGAGATGGGCCTGGTACTGCTCCTTCTGTAAATGTCTGATAAGGCAGTGCCGCGACGCTACCATCACCTGGATCATGGCTGAACGCCTCGACTATCGGCTTATGCCACCTGGGAGTGCCCTACATTCCCCGCACGATGGTTTGCGGGGTACTCGCCGGTAGGAGTAGACCCTACCTTCACTTTCAATCACTAGTTTACTACGCTGTCAGTCTTTTAGATATCTATATATATATATAGCAGAGCTTCTGCCTGTATTGAGGTTCTTATGTTCTTGTGTTCTTATAGTGGATTCCTCCAAGTATCCTAGGTCTCCCCGTACTATGTTTGGCAATTCTCGATACTTCGGCCTCACTGGCACGAAGCTCAATATAGCCATAGGTGTTTTGGCTGGCTTGGATTTCCTCCTTTTTGGCTATGACCAAGGGGTGATGGGGGCTCTCTTATCCTTGCCTTCATTCGTCAAGGTCTTCCCAGAAATCGATGTTAGGGCGGAAACAGAAGCAGCACAAGGCCTCACCCAATCTCAGATGACCCACAGGTCTACCATCCAAGGTATCTCAGTCGCATCATACAATGTGGGATGCTTCTTTGGGGCTGTCACGACTATTTGGATAGGAGATATACTTGGACGTAGGAAGACAATCTTTCTTGGTTCATCTATAATGGTTGTCGGTGCAGCCTTGCAATGTTCGTCCTTTACGCTGGGGCAATTCATCAGCGGAAGACTCGTCACTGGCTTTGGTAATGGTCTGAACACTTCTACGGGACCAACTTGGCAATCTGAATGCTCCAAATCTCACAGACGCGGGCAACTGGTCATGATTGAAGGTGCCCTTATTACAGGTGGAATTTGCATCAGTTATTGGCTGGATCTGGCGTTTTCGTTCTTGGAGCCGAGCACGATCTCTTGGAGATTTCCAATTGCTTTCCAGATTGTGTTTGCATTGATTATACTGGCTTTGATTATGGAGCTGCCAGAGTCGCCCAGGTGGTTGATTTTGAAAGGTAATTCCCGATACACCTTCCATTCCTAGTGGTTGTGAATTAAAAGATTGTTTAAGAATGCTAATAGTCCGTAGGTAAGGAAGATGAAGCGTTGTCGGTCTTGGGAGCTCTCAGTAATCTTCCCATCGATGATCCGAGAATTTTTGACGAGTTTACCGCGATTAAAGACACCGTCTTGGAGATGTCTAAGGTAGCTATATGCGCGCCGATTATGACCCAAGGGCAGTTTTTACTGATCTCCATGATAGGGTAAATTCTCAGATCTTTTCACAATGGGCCCAGATCGACACCTGCATCGGACGGTCCTGGCATATGTAAACCAAGTGTTCCAACAAATATCTGGTATTAATCTAATTACCTACTATGCCGCTTCGATCTACCAGAATGAAATCAAATTGGACCCCTTTACATCACGTATACTAGCAGCTGCCAACGGCACAGGTGCGCAAGTTTTAGGCTGATGCCAGTGTTGCTTTCGAACACTGACTGAGTCTACAGAGTATTTTCTGGCTTCGTGGATTGCGGTTTTCACGATCGAGAAATACGGCCGACGTCAACTGATGCTATTCGGAGCTGCGGGACAATCATTCTCTATGATAATATTGGCGGTAATGGTGAGTACAGCAGGTCAAAAGTCCAATATAGATGCTCACCTACAACGTAGACTAGGATAGGTGGCAAAGGTCCTGGAATAGTCGCAGCTCTTTTCCTCTTCGTATTCAATACATTCTTTGCAGTCGGCTGGCTTGGGATGACGTGGCTATATCCTGCAGAGGTATTTGCAGCGGATTGAACGATAGACCTATTAAATGAATGCTAATAAGCGTAGATCGTACCGCTCAGGATTCGAGCTCCTGCGAACGCACTGTCAACCTCGGCCAATTGGGTATGTTGTGGCAGACCTTGAGAATGTTTAATCGCAGATGTACTGACGGACTTGACTAGGCTTTCAATTTCATGGTATTTTGACTCTCGCTGTTTGAGCTGCCGTATAAAGCCTTAACAAGCTCAGGTTGTGATGATTACACCTGTCGCTTTTTCGTCTATTGGTTATCAGACCTATATAATATTTGCTGTCATGTAAGTTAGGCCTTCGACAGCATTGATGACTTTGCTAACAGTGCGCTTTAGTAACGCTTTTATCTTCCCTGTCGGTGAGTGCCCATGATGATTCGAGGATATAGATATATTCCAATTCTCTGGAGCATAACTAACGGTCCGAAGTATGGTTCTTCTATCCCGAAACGGCGTACCGTTCGCTAGAAGAGATGGATTCCATTTTCCGCAAATGCCACGGTTGGAAGTCTTGGTTCAGTGTGGTCAAGGTAGCTCACGAGGAGCCACAGAGATATGGTCCGAATCTCTTTCTTAGTATCATCACCTCGAAGAACCGGCTAATTCATACCAGGTAAACATGGAGAGCTACTAATCAACTACGAAGAAACGCAAGAGCATCAAGCACGCCAAGCAAGCGTGGTGTCGAATGCGGCGGAGGAGAACAGGGTGAGAGGTGTGGATAATACACACCATGCAAATCCCGACTATGCTGCAGAACGGGGCTACTCAAAAGAGAAATGACGGAAACGGAATATGGATGATTCGACCTCCCTTGACTTGACTAATATGGCGTGGAATTGACGAATTTACAATCAGCCAGGTTTCGATATGTCTGGGTTTCCATATGATTTTCTACGTCAGTGGGTTTGCCTGAATGACTATACTAGATCTCTAGATGGGCAAAATCGTTGAACTATCAGTTAGGTTGAAAAGTACTTACCCCTATTCGTAGTTTACGATGCTCTCCCCTTGATGGTCGTTTTCAAGACGACGACTAACCCAGTCTCACTTATCCCGGGCCCTAAAAGCGGTATCACCGCAGCGTGGACTTTTTCAACGTAAAGGACCTTTCTTCTTTAGAAGCCAATCACGGCACCAATTCGAGCTTTTTCACTCCGTAATCATGATCCTACTTGTATCGATTTCCAATCAGGAAGATTCCAACGTTCCCTGACAACGCAATGACGACGCTGTTCTTGATGCCTAAAGGATTACTCGTACTGCTCTAGGGGCATTATCCTGCGGGCTCCGAGCCCACACTAGATACTGAACATCCGAATATTGAAGCTATTCAAATTTCAAATGGCTCAGAAATTCGAATTCGTCTGGAAGCTACCTACATTCTACTTCCTACCCTTCCTACCTTCCTAGGTACCCCTTTAATTACCTTTCGGGTTAGTTTTTAGTGTGCCAACCGAGCATAAGCGGGGACCCCGCACCTCCCACATACAAATTTGGGCCTACCCACCGCCTCATTCTCATCAGAATTACTATTATCGCTATCGCTGTCGCTGCCTTCGTAAATTTTGAAGCTATTCAGATCACATGGCTCAGAGGTTTCAGTTTGTTTGTAGGTTCATCAAAATTCTTTACTCCCCCCTCTCTTCTGACACTACTGTATATAGACTGCCCTCGCAACTTCTCTACCTCTCATTGACATTCTGAAGTCAACGATATCGTCTATCTTGAGCAACGCCGAAGCGATACGATCGATGAGAAGAGCGTGACTTTGATCTATGACTATGGCTTCGAGATTCTGTTTTCTGAATGAATTAGACGCTGAGACAGAGACAACGCTGTCGTTCGAATGCAAGATTTATCTGATCACAAGACGTCTTCGAAATTGCGTTGATCAAGAAGCTTTCGATTGTTATCTTCAGCTTTCTTCTTTGCATCTTTGACTATATAATGCACTGTATTCGGCTTGAGATCTAAAGATTTTCCTATAGAAAGTAAAGAGTTTCCCGAGATCTCGCTCAGGACCGTTGCTGCAGAACTAATTGCCGAAGGAATTTGCTGACGA
>JAABUS010004217.1_pt1 | contig 21222 bp, 26 predicted proteins | sample 5560161 | NCBI WGS metagenome assembly JAABUS01 (sample SAMN10711885, study PRJNA513376) | rock metagenome | isolation source: Antarctica rocks | place: Antarctica: Victoria Land, Trio Nunatak nord | collected 2016-01-04
GCGCCCCCCCCCCCCCCCCCCCCCCCCCCGCCCCCCCCCCCCCCCCCCCCCCCCCCCCCCCCCCCCCCCGCCCCCGGCAAATAGACAATTGGGGAGATATAGACTATGATGCTCCTTCTTCTTCCTCCTGATACGATGCGTTTCAGATAAGAAAAGATAGGACTGATATCCGAACATTTGTGCCGTACCACCCCCCCCCCCCCCTCAAACCTCTCAAACCCCATCCCCTCATAAACCCCCCCCCCCACTTCGCCATCAAAACAACCCAGCCGCAACAACCCCACCACCTTTTCCCACGCGCTCCCGCTCACATCCTGCTACTATGTATATGTGCGGCGCGACCCCTTTCGCGCGAGGAAGATGGAAAGGACGGGGGGGTGGGGGGGATGGTTTTTTTGAAGGATATGTTTATGTTCGTGACTTGACTCGGTTTTGCAGGGTAAGATTTTGGGAAGTGGAGGGCTACGGATAAGGTTTTTTGGTTGCTGATATGTACTTGGGTCCTAACTGTTATGTATAAGGGAATTTCCGAAATCGGTAGCATGTTATATAAGATAGACCAAAAGAGTTGTTATCGAAAAACCCAAGTGTTTATTGAAGAGCAAAAACGATCATAGAGGAAAGTACAGGAGGTCATGTTCATTCTATCTATTCTATTCCTCCGTTCGTTCTAGATGAGCATTCCCCATTTCCAACTGTTTTCCAGATCAGAAAAACCACGAGAATCTCACTCGCTTCCGAAATATCCCGTCCTTTCCAATTACATCAGCTCATTATTCCAATCGTGAATTCGTCCAACCATGTTTTACATCTCCTTTCCACCACTCACCTTCCCTCCATATTACCCCCCCGAAACAGCAACAACACTCCTCCCCCCATCCCACGTCACCCTCTTCCTCACTCTAACATTCAATATGCCGTCACTCAGCTTGGCCCATTTTCCCTCCCCGTCCGCCGTACTCACAATCGCCGACGGCGCAAATACCAAGGCTTCCCCGGTTCTGAGACTCACAATCCTCTGAAATAGCTCAACGCCTTTGCCACTATTGCTCTCGTCGATGATCGAAATGTGTCGTCGCAGAATGCTAAACCACTCGGGGCTGGAAAAGCGGTGGATTACTGTTATTGAACACAGATCGATAAGCTGAGGGGATATTGTGGGTTCTTGAGTGCTGATGATAACCCGGGCGCCGTAGTGGCGTTGTTGACGGATCACGCTGAGAAGGGACTCTGTTAACGCTTTGGAGGCGGGAGTGTCGGTCATGTACTGTTGTTATCGTCAGTATGCTGTTGTAGGGTGTATCGTAGAACAGTCTTTGAGTGGGGAACGTACTTTATGTGCCTCGTCGACTGCAATAAGCTTCCCTGTAGTAGCGCTGGACTCCAGATACATACCCATGCCGATTTTGAACAGGACACAAGCGGTGTTCACGTCGACAAATGGACAGGATAAATCCATGATGGTAATTGTGCCTGCTTCGAAAGTAGGCCCGGGACTGGAGCCTTGTAAGTCGACAAACGATTCCAACAGGTCCAATCGTTGAGTCAGAAAGTCGACTTGCTTTCTGTCGAGCTTCGCGCCGGCTAGTTGGCGCTTGAACTCTAGATAGTCGAAAGCCTTGGATGATTTCGATGCCATGTCACGGAGAATTTTGGTCACTTGGCTCATGTATAGTGGAGCTGATTCGGTCGTGTCGACCGACATGAGGGTGAGCATGGTGCCGATGTTTAGGTCTTTGGGGTGGAGTTTGAATGGCTCGATTGTTACGCCAGGGATTCTGCTGTACAAAGGTTTTAGTGTCAGATAGTTGGATGGGGAAACCAGAACGTGAATTTTCGCCACCCTTGGATGATTCGAGAGATCCGGACTCGGAGAGGCAAGGAAGGCTACTTCGCTTGGTTTGAAGTTTAGGCGCGATGTAGCTTCGCCGTAGTGAAACACCAGGGCCGAGAGCGGGTTTTGGAGGATCCCCAGTATTGGGGATCGGATGAGAGAGTTCTCTGTGAATGTCAAAAGACTCAACTAGAGAATTGAATTTTGGGTGGAATGCTTACCTATTAAACATGAAGTCGTGTGCGATTTACCACTTCCTTGGACGCCGCAAATGAATGCGGAAAAGGGTATATTGGTATTCAAGAAGATTCTGGGGTCGTTGGCGCCCTTTGAAACTTCCTTCATATTGCAGCTTCCAAGTAGTCCGTACTGGGGCAGCATGCTCTTGTTATTGTGCTCTAGTAGGTTCGCGGGAAAAAGCACGGCGTTCTTGATATCGTTAGCCGTGGATTCTCCATCTGGATTTTCTGCATCATCATGCAGATGTAGAAGTCTTAATTGATCGTCTAGATTCGGCACTATGGATAAGACATCGCTGGCGCGTTTGTTATTTAGTTGGCCATTCGGACTAGTACGTGCGTCGAAGAAATCTCTCAGTTCTGCGGCGCGTTAGCAGAGCGGTCTGGAATCTACCTTGGTTTAAATACCATTGACTTTCTGAGATGACGATGACTGCCCAGCAGCGCTAGACTCAGCGAATGGGTGTACAACAACCCCACCGTTTTCGGCTTCTAGATTCCCAAATTCGTGCTTTTCCGCTTCGGGAAGAGATTGCCCCAATTGCCTGGTGTTGTTGCTGTTGGGTGATTTCTGTATTATGTCAGAATACTTCTTACTTTATTAGGATTGGGAACAAAGTTGATACCGTTGTTAGTTTTGCTTTCAAACTTTGCGGCAGGAGAAATTTCTTCTCCGCTCCAGCAACAGCGGATTTGGACCGAAGGGGTTCTCCACTAGGGGCCTGGGTGTAATGTCAATTAGATTAGTGCGATAGCAGGAAATTTTGAGAGGAGATCTAGTCCTTACGTTGTGCGTTGAGCTTGAAGCAGTCTTGGAAGACGAGCCGGAATCGGAGGAATGCAGACTCGGTACTTTAGATACAAAGACACTCGAGCTCTGATTCTTCGCCGCAGCGGTTGAAGATCTTGTCACCCGCGTTGTTTGGGAGACAACTGGGGCAGATATCACTGCGGCTTTAGGGGTTTGCTTATTCTTGCTTTTACCGACTTCCGCAAGTTTGGTTTGAGTTTTCTTGCTTTCATCGACTTTCGCAAGTTCACAGAATAGTCTGCCAGAAGATGAAAGCATCAGCGGACGCTCCCAGGTTTCAGATAAAGCTTGCTCACTCGTTGACAACTATTCGTATCCTCACCTCACCAACCGAAGAGCCGGAACATAATGTGATTAATTTTTGCTTGAAGGCTTTTTTACCGATGAACTGGCCCTTACTGTCAAGGCCGATTTGGTAGTATTGCTCTCTTACCCAAGATTCAAGTTCATGGACATTAGCCATGTTCTAATATGGGCTTGTCAAAGAGAAGCAAGTCGTATGAGAGATGGAACTTAGTTTAAACGTTCGCCAGATAATATGACTTGTCAACGGTTTTTCAATAAATTTAAGACGGCTCTAATAAGATTCCTCACCATAAGGAACACGGCGGACTTGATAAGGGATCAATTTCTTGACGGAACTGTTGACGAACAGTATTTATCTTATGGCACCTATGATCATGCTAGGTGAAGCAACAGCCACGAGCGTAAGGACCACTTAAGAGCGACAAGGTCTCAGACAGGTTCACGTGTCAAGTGAAAATTCCTCATTGTGTTGATGAGCCATGCAAGTTAGCTTTGTCATGCGAGATATGTCGAGCTTGCAACACATTAAATCAAAACCCAGAGCAAGACATCTCAACATGCTTTGTCGAAAATGTGAGCTACGGATACTTGCATGAGACAGCTTTGAGATATTCCGTGAAGCCCATAGGGCTAGACAGTGGGAGAACGTCCCGGCTGCGTCTAACTGGAACCTTAACTGGACGACCCCGGAACTTCTACGAAATAAAGACAAGACTCCTTGATCGTTGAGAAAGGGTTTTATTGATGTTTCAATTAGATTCTCTTTCTTTAAACTACTTCGGACAGTCATAGCTTTGTAGTACCTCTGGAGAGAAGAGTCTTCTTGATTTTTTTTTCTTACAGGAAACCATCTTAGCGTTCTAGGATTTAACACGAAGAAGATTCTATGATCGTAGATAAACTAAATTTAGGGCAACATGCGACCTCCGTTGGAGTTGAGCTCTGAATTCCACTCTTCCGATACCTACTCGGTAACCTTGATTACAACTTTCCCGTTGGCATGGCCCTCATTCAACCTCTCAAACGCCCCCTCATAGTCCTCTAGCTCCCAAATACTGTCCACTACCGGCTGACACTGGCCCTCATCCAACAATCTCGAAACCTCCGCCAATTGTTGGCCATTCGGCTCCATGATAAAAAACTCGTTCTTCACAACCTTGTTTTTCAGCCCTTCTGGCCTCTGGTTCTCCGGTGGCTCGAAAATGCTGATCAAAGTGCCCTCGTCCTTAACACAAAACCACTCATCCTCCAACGATTTTCCTCCCAAGAGATCAATCACGATATCCACCATGCCCTCTCTCTCGGCCCATTGTTTCAAGCTCGTCGTCTTGTAATTTACAGTCTCCGATGCGCCTAGTTCTTTAACAAACTTGTCATTCTTCGCATTGCCAACCTGCGCCACGACATGTAACCCTGCGATCCTGGCCAACTGCACAAGCCAAACGCCAGTCCCGCCCGCCGCGGCAGTGATGAGAACCCTCTTCCCGTCCGTACTCGGATCATCTAACCCCTTCACCCCAGCGTGTTCAAACAAAGCCTGCCACGCCGTTATCGCCGACAGCGGCACCGTCGCCGCTTCTACCCAGCTTAGCTTCTGCGGTTTCAGCGCCATCTCCTCTGTCCGGGAGATGGTGTATTCGCGGCAATTCCCCGGACGAGACGCGCGCGTGCGAGCGTAAACCTCATCGCCGGGGTGAAAGGGAGAGGCTGGTGGAGACGTTATGACCGTCCCCGCAAGGTCGTAACCCGGCGTGATTTGTTTCTCTGGATTTTCGGCGAACATAGCGGCGGGAAATAGGGTGGGCCAGTCGAGTTCGCGGGTGCAGAGGGCTGTGGTTTGAACGTGGATAAGATGTTCGTTCTTTGCGGGGTTTGATGGGGGGACCGGGTGGGAGGCGTGGATGTTGAGGGTCTGCGAGGCGGTATCAAAAATGAGGGTCTTGGCGGTGAGAGGAAGTGTCGGGATGATAGTTGTTGCAGCCATGGCGCTTCAGTAGCTTTTGGGACTTAGCGAGAGGAACTCGGGCGGCGTTGTTTTAAGAATTGGAGAAAAGTTATTGTTTTATTGACACGGCTATGGACTGGATTTAAGGAAAAAATGAAGAGCAAGCATTACAATAAAACGGCCTACCAGCAGACCAGCTATGTCATAGACAAGGTCACGAAGAGTCTGGTGAACATTTTTTCGGATTCTCGTGGGCTTGGCAGAGTGTTGAAGTTATCCACCACCCACCACGAGGTGGCAGCAGTGTTGAAGTAGCGTCATAGCGACATGCTCTTCAAGGTCGCCAAGATGATGACAATGCATATTGGTGCAGAAATGAACTTCTCAGGAATTATTATTAGAGGCCTAGGTTAGAAGACGAATTAGATGGTGAATGCTTTCCGAGTAACCGGAGGCTCCATTACTCGTACTGTACGTACGATGTAACCCTCAGACGTGGCTTAGTAACCAGCGCTGATAAGGCACCAGAGGTATCGAGATACTGTATGTATCTCTCAGATTTATTTACATCGTCGAGAAATCAATCCGCGTGCGAGGATGTCGCTTGTCCTGACTGTAACTTCATTGTCACAAAACCGAATTGCTTGATGTCTTCGATAGGGAAGAACGCGAGTAGTTTTCGGTCGTACCTCCAGGACCAGCAAATATCTCATGACTTTCGATGCATCACTTATGTAGTTTACTTGGAGAACCCAGGCATTCATTGGTCTAAAAATCTGGCATTCTACGCATAGAATCTAAAGTTTCGTTGCCTCATATCACATCGACCTTGCGACCTTGTTATTGCACAAAATCATGCCCTATCACCCGTTCCATCATCAAGAAACCGGAGCTCATCAGTCGTTTGAAAGTCCAAGGTCTGGTTCCGCTGGGACAATGCGTATAGTGTTCGTGTGACCCATCCCACCACGCCAGCCCTGAACGCAAACAACGTTATCTCCATGAGTTAGGACACCAAGCTTGATGGCTTGGGCGATACCCCACTTGAGGCGGCCGTCGACGTCCACTTGCCAGTCTTGCTCATTGAAGTCAGGCTTCTTCTCGGGGAAGAGAAACGGATAGACGCCACGATATAGGTGCGAGTACTGATGAATGTGGTCAGCATCTATAAAATATATCGATACTAGGGACATACTCTAGACGCTGTGGCGTTGCGAGTAACCATGATAATGGGGCAAACAGGACGGTGTTTCGAGATCATACGAGCCGAAGAGCCGCTATGTGAGGGTTAGATATGCCAAATATCGTGTAGTGTGCCCACATTACCTGGTAGTCAAGACGAGAATAGCACCAGCGTTAAGTTCAAAGCTGGCGCTTACGGCAGACATCGCACAGGATTCCTGAAGGCTAACTGGTGACTTGATAGTTGCACGTAGCTCGCTGGAATAGCTAACGTATGGAATCGCGACTTCGGCCAAAGAACAGGTCTCGTGCATCATGCTGACAGACTCACGGGGGTAATTTCCCTTGGCCGTCTCACCGGACAACATGACACAGTCGGCTCCGTCTAGAACAGCATTACCAACATCGCTAACTTCGGCACGTGTAGGACGAGGATTGTATGTCATAGACTCGAGCATCTGAGTCGCACAGATGACAGGCTTGCCGGCACGATTGCATTTGGCGATCATCATTTTCTGGGCGATAAAAACCTGGGCGGGGGGGATCTCGATGCCAAGGTCACCCCGAGCAACCATGACACCGTCAGTCTTCTCGAGGATCTCGTCAAAGTTGTTCAAACCCTGCTGATTCTCAATCTTGGCAATGATCTGAATCTCCTTTCCATCTTCAGCTAAAACTTTGCGAATGGCAGTGATATCGCTTCCACGACGGATGAATGAAGCAAACACCATATCGACCTTGTTCTGAACCCCGAAACGGAGATCTCCTTTATCTTTATCGGAGAGAGCGGGCAAGTCGACGTCGGTCATTGGAAGGTTGACCCCTTTCTTAGATGATATCTTGCCGTTGTTCATGCAACGGACACGGAGAGTTTGCTCGTCAACGATGTCAAGAACTTCGAAGGAGAGAACACCATCGTCAACATAAATGGTACGACCAGGTGCAATGACCTTGGTAATGTTCTTGTAATCAAGATACCTAATATGTTAGCTTTAATACCTAAGATCCCTCATGCTTAGGGAAGAGCGCACATATTCTTGTCGTCGCAGGCAGTAGCATATTTATCGTTGGTCGTGATATTCAGCTCGGTTCCCATGGAGATTGGGATATCCTGGTCTCCAACAGTATTACCGGTACGAATCTCAGGTCCTTTCTAGTATATCACATATAACTTAGCAGTGAGCGTAATTGGTAGCGATAACGGAGAGGATAGTAGCATTGAACGAACGGTATCCAAAGCAATCGCCAGAGGGCGGCCAGGCTGTTCACTCTCTGCCTTCCTAGCATTGTCGATGACTGATTGGTGATACTATTATTGGAAACCCTTGGTTAGCCTCCATGTCCTCGGAAACCCCACCACAGCAGTGGATACAGTTTGGTTATCGCCGTACCTCATGAGCTCCGTGAGAAAAATTCATGCGAACAACGTTCATGCCAGCTACATATCTGACTTTAGTCCTGTGCAATAAGGCGATTCAGGGAACGCATACCTTTGCGTAAGACATTGATTTTTTCGGCGGAGTTTGTTTTTGGGCCGATTGTGCAGATAATCGACGTCCGACGATAATTCTTCGCAGGCTTGTATGCTGTATTTAAATTAGATAGCCACTCAATGCGCGTACGACCACTCTCCTGGTGTTTCAAGGAATCTGCCATCTTGTATGCGCTGCTGATTACGTTGGTCGAATAGTCCGATTGTAACTGACTCGCGAGAACAGTCTTATCCATATCGCTTTTTCTGCTTGGGGCGACTATCGCGCTTATTAGTTGATTGTAAATCGTTGAGGAAGTGGTCATAGCGTTTAGCCGCTGTCGCGCTTACGGTAACTAGCTACTTTGACCATGGTAGCGTGACCCGCATGATTAACTTGGGTGCACAGTGAGGCATTCTTCTCTCATACCTAGTACTACTCGACAGCAAGACCACAACAGCACGATCAGATTGTGTGCAAAAAATTGCTCCTCGAATCTGCCAACTCAATAATTGGGCTGAAGAGTCGCTGATCTCAGTGTACACTTCAATTCGTTCCAAAAGTACAACAGTATCTACAGCTCTATTGTCACCTCATAGCCACGATGGTGGGTTTCTGTTCCTTCTCTCTACCAAGAGTCTAGGGACTGATTACGATGTAAATCAAGCTCGGTCGACTGACCCATTACGCGTTTGACTTAGTCCTCTGTATGTCTTATATTCAAGTCGATGTATAAGCGTATGTTAATACCTCGAACAGTATCTGCATTCCTCGCGGGCGTCAAGCGCTCAACAGGCCTCACGTATGCCATTCCGTCCATCCCCTGAGCCCTTGGCCCTCGGTCATGAACAAAGCACAGCATGGCTTAGGAACTTGAGATCGATAGCTAACTCTACCCTGTTCAATGGGGACGGCAGCCCTAGTCTCAAATCAGAAAAGCTTTCGGATAGCAAAGAAATCCAAAAGTGGGTCGGCAAATACCTTGATGTAGGCGAGTTCGTGATGGATCAGAGTGTTGCAGCGTTGGGGGCGACAAGTTGGTTTGAGAGGAGGCGATGATTGTTTGGGGTGGCGAAGAGACCGGGAATTTGAGGGGCTAAGAGTAAGGTACTGGCGGCTGCAAAGAGGATTTGTGGCATACATGGTCTCAGGAGGCCTCATCTTCTGCCAGGGGGGCAAATCCAGCCTGACAATTAGTGGTACTGGGCGTTCGTGATGTTACTATACGAGCTGTGCGGTGTTGGCTGCCATCTTTATGCTGTCATATCTCAGCTCTGGAATCTGGATATCGCGTTTACTGGGATTTTGTTCTCACTCAGTTCCTGTTTTCATAATTGCCGAACATCTGTTAGCCTGGAATCTTCCAAATTGGACACCCCCTAACCCGAAAGAAAAACCACCCTGCTACTTTAAAAGCAAGCTACATTTTTGGGCTGGGCAAATCATACGGAGAAAACGGTCTTTCACATGTGATGTTCCAAACTGTAAACAATGACGCCATAGCGTTCAAACCCTCTTTCTTACCTATCCTGCAAGTTTCACCATGTAACATACACTGGCAATCACCGCCGCCAGCCTTCTCTCCCACCCATCCCATCAATGGCAGACAAGTACCTCCTCCGCGTCACCGCCGGCCCCGGCTATGACCCCTCTACCCACCAAATCGTCAACGTAAACACCCCGCATCCCACCCACATCTCCTCTCCCCTCTGCAAAGCCTCAATCTCCGTCCGCATCCAAAACTACCGCGGTACCTCCCCTCATCCCCTTACCATCCAACCCTGGAATACCCCACTAACCTCCCCTCCAACCTCAGGTCTCCCCCACGACTCCCCCACCACATCTCCCTACTTCTCTCACCCCCCACACACCCACGACCAATACTCCATCTCCTTCTCTCTCCTCCCACACACCTCGGTCCCTGGCGACTCTCTCGTCTTCGGCAACGACTTCGACCACCCCGTCCGTGACCGCCTCCCCCCGGGGTTCGGCACAGCGCTCAAGATCGTAAAATGGGCCATTGATCCAGGACTCGATGGGGACGTTTATGCGGATAAACCGTCTTTGTATGGGAATGCATTGAGTAGTATCAATGTTTTGAGAGTGGGGCCGAAGGTGGGCGGGAAGGGGGATGGGGTGGTTAGTGGGGTAAATATGGGGGAGGAAAAGGGGATTGAGGAGGGAGGGGAGGGGTATGGGGAGGAGGCAAGGGAGCGATTGGGGGTGCCGGAGACGGCGGATGCAAGGAAGAAGTGGTTTTTGATAGAGGAGAACAAGAAGTCCTGGGAGTGGGAAGGTGGAAGGGTGTATTGGGGGGATTTTTTCAACCCTTATTTAGATTTCAATGGTTCGTCGCACTCTCTACCCACTTACACCCAGGAGAATCAAACCCAACAATCTCACGCACGCAACAGATTTCTCCCTAAAACTCCCCGGCTTCTCCCTCTCAGTCCTAGGCTATCTCGGCGGCGAGGATTCGCTAAGATATGTGCTCAAAAATAAAGAAACCGACGAGGTATACTTCGTTGTCGTGTTCACGCTCTTGCATAAAGACGATGTTGACGAGGGGGAAGTGAAGGGGCTGGAGGCGAAGGAAGGGGGTATGGACGGGAAGGCGGGGAAGGGGATGGGGATGGCAGATGGGGGAGGGGGTTTCCAGCCGGGAGATGATGATGTAGATTGATGGGAGCCGGGGGGGGGGGGGTTATAGATATGAAGGGCGTGGAAGGGGGGTTTTTTGGATATAGAATAGACTAGACGAGAGAGTATACAAGAGGAAAAGATTTGCTATTTTGGCAATGATCGGGCTTTTCCATAAGGGAGCTAGATAAAACCCATGTTTTTTTTCTTGATGGCTAAAAGGCAGAGGGGAAGGTATGCTACGAATGTCGAGTAAGAGAATAATCGAAGAGGTATTAAGTTGATCAGATCAGATGTTATAGTCGTGGAGACCTCCTTGATACGGGGGCTGAGTTTTGGTTTTCGAGTCGAAGTTGTAATCATGGAGTCAACATCTTCCAAAAGATTTGGGTTAGGGGTGGTGGTTTTCGAAAGATATTGAAGAAGGAGATGATTTGGCTAGAGGATGCAGCTCATATATGTGTCAAGAGTCTATCACACGTAAACCATGTCACACCATTGCTCAAGTCACGACAATCCACAATCCCCAAACCTTCCAGACATATGCCTTCTAATTCTATATACACCAGTCTACAGATCCATCCATCCATCAATCCTAAAACCTCCTCAAAACATCCTCCACCACCTCCTCAGTCCCAGCCCTCCCCCCCATATCCGGCGTCAAAAACCTGCCGTCGTCTAGATTGCCCTCCACAGCCTCATAGATCTTCGCCGCAGCCGCTTCCTGGCCCATGAACTCAAGCATCAGCGCAACGCTCCTGATTGTTGCGATTGGATTTGCGATGCCCTTCCCCATGATGTCCGGTGCGCTGCCGTGACAGGGTTCCCCAATCGCGAAGTTGTCACCTACGTTTGCACTTGGTACGAGTCCTAGACTACCCACAAGTGCTGCGGCACCATCGGATAGGATGTCTCCGTACAGGTTAGGCGCGACAATGACGTCGTAGGCGGATGGTTGGCGGAAGAGTTTGTAGACCATGGAATCGACGATTTGTTCTTCGACAGCGAGATGGGCGTATTTGGGGTCGGCGAGAGCGGCACGGGCGGTTTCGCGGAAGAGACCGTCGGTCTGGGAGAGAACATTTGATTTGTGGGTTATGGTGACCAGAGGTTTCGAGTGCACGCTTTGCACGCCTGTATCCCTAATCTTCTGGCGACGGTACGCAATCTCACCAGCCATTGTAGCGATACGGTGGCTTGCGCGCTCAGAGATACGTTTTATCGCTTCTGCGACTTTGCCGGAGCCGTCGGGGGCGTCGAAGGTGCGCTCTTCTTTTACGTAGAGATCTTCTGTGTTTTCGCGAACGATGACGAGGTCGATCTGGGCTTTTGATGAGGGGGTGGTCTTGACGGGCCGGACATTGGCGTAAAGGTCGAGCTTCTTTCGGAGGGCGACGATGGGGGAGGAGTAGCCAGCGACTTTTGTGGTTGGGGAGCTCACAGCTCCGAAGAGGGCGCCGTCACATTCTTTTTTCAAAGTTTCGACGGTCTTGTTGGGAAGGGCAGTGCCTGTTTGTTGGAAGGTTTCGAAGCCAGCGGGGAGGTCTACGAAGGAAAAGTTGAGGTTAAAAGAGGTTGAAATAGCTTCGAGGACTCGTCGACCTGCCTGTGTGAATTAGACGGGATATATTTCAGATTCTGTTCTGATGAGGGTACTGACTGGTATGACTTCACGCCCGATGCCATCCCCGGGCAAAAGGCCAATGCGCAAGGATCTGGAAGCCATCCTGAATGAACAATGCCTTGTAGAGTCAAGACCTTCCAAAAGATTTTCGATTGTCGGCATTCCAATCGCCGACTTTTTAGGGCAACGCCAAAATAGATAGATACTTACCAACGCGTGTCACGTTATCTACTCTCTACCGAATAAGGTACCTTCCTCTCGTTAAGCACTTACTGCTTCAGCTCTGCAGCACGCGTATGTCACGGTCCCACGAAATACCTTGCTCTCATCTATTGTTCAAAAGTCTTGACTGAAAGGCTTTTCTCGGCGCTCATGGTCGCACACTCGCACTTCATCATATTTAGCAACAGCACACCGCCATGGTTTAGAATCATACACCCTTTCTATCGTCTATGCCATTTCGGTGTTGATTCCAGATATCCCCACCTCTTGCTTCCAGAAAGCAAGTCTATGCAAACATAGCATGGAACTTCTCATCGAACTCCAACTTTAGCTTCGACAACGCCTTATAAACCTTCAAAAATCCCTCTTCAATCTCGTCGACCGTTTGGCCGTTCAGATCAGGAGCATTCTTTTCATCCAATCCTCCATTCGTGGTCTCGTGGGTATTGTTATCATCGACATCATCATCATTATCATCCCAAGCATCGGCAACCTTCTTTGTACGAGCCTTTGAAAAAACAGGCACATTCGCGAGTGCCTTTCCCCGCTCCGATTGCGTGCTGGTCACACTGCTGCCATCTGTCAGATCTGGTACGTCTGCTGCAAACTTATCATCTTCCTGGGCATTTTGCTCATCGCCCTCTCCGACTATGTCGAGCATACTGAGATCGGAGTTTGGAAGCTTGAGAAAGTTGGCTAGACTTGTGGTGATAGTAGCCAGCACCATTGAAAAGTCTAACCAAGAGTGAACCAATCAGCTCAACACAGGATGAAGAGATGATAGGGAGGAAGTTATAGGAACTGACCATTCAGCAAGAACCACACGTCTGATTTGCGGACACCATTTGCTTTTTCAATAGCGTCTACATCTCCGTGCATATAGAAATCATACAGATCTGTGTTTCATGTGTCAGCACCTTGTTCGCATAAAACACAACAAGTAACATCGGACGCTTACAAGCATTCAGTGGAGTCTTCGACTCGTCGGGATATACATCCAGATGGGGTATCACAGCTTCTTCTAAGAAAACCCCTCCACGCGTCGTGCGGCATAAATCCGAAATGGTGTCGAACGTATCTCCATGCCCGGATAAAGCGACAAAGGCAGATCTAACCCGCGTAGGCGGCAGAGTGCCGGCGAGTGCCACATCGGCATTACTACCTCCAGCTTCGACCCCAGTCAATGGCAGCTTACAGTCATCCTCTTTGATATGTTGATCAACAAACGTCTTGACATACGTCGTGAATATCTGAAGCGTCTCCTGGTTGTGTTGGCGAAGTATGCGTGCTGCTTGAGGAGGCAGTGGAGGTAAGAAGACGATCGAGGGGGATCGCTTCACAACATTCTCGATATATTCCTGGTCAGCTTCCCTGCACGGCCTCCGTCCAAAGAGATGGGCTAAGACAATCATTAACGATCGAAGAACGCTGGACGTTTTCTCGTTGATATCGGAACATAGTTCATGGAAGAATCCCTCTTTAAGAAGTACATTCACCGCAAAGCTCGAGTTTTCTGTGAAGTATAGGTGGGATGTCAGACCAGCAAAGTTGATTGGTGCGCCTTGAGAACTCAGAAGGCTCTGTCTTCGAAGATATTCGATGGAAAATCGAAGGTGGTGTAGCACTTGGTCTTTGAATGCCGGTCCGTCTAGATACAGTCGTGGCTGCGATAACAGGGAATTAATTGCTCGTACAGCGTATGGGCTTTCGCCCGACTCCTCGAGCAGCGAAAACAGTCTAAGCACAAGTGTAGTCGTGACAGGGAAGTGACCATTTAAGTCCGGCAGCCTACTGCTTAACAGGCGGCAGACCTTCGCCGTAGTTAAATTCTGGAAGACGACATTCCCGAGTAGGTCAAAACCTCGACGTCCAGCACGACCTGCTGCCTGTCGGAAGTTGAGGGCCGTTAGAAAAACACTATCACCCGAGAAAACCACAGTAGCGCACGGCATATTGATACCAAGAGCTAGAGTTCCCGTTGCGATCACGACCCGGAGATACCCTTTTCTAAATAGCATTTCGACACTAAGATTGATGTCAGTAGTCCGATAGCAATTAGGATAGCTGCACTGGGAGATCATAATTGGAGCAACAAAAGAGACGCATGTGTACGAGAGCGAGCAAGGACGGCGAATTTTAACTTACACTTGACGATACTTGCGGTTCATTCCAGCATGATGAACACCAATCCCGCGGGTCAATGCGTCCATGAGCCACGGAGCGATTCCTCTTCGTCTAAGCTGCCAGAAATGCTGGGCTAACTCCGCGGTCTCGAGTTTCTGCTTTGCTGCAAAATGAAAGCCGTCGACTGGGGCCTCGGGATCAAAACTCGCATAAGGACTTGCTTCATCATTTGCTGCATCCTGTACTCTATCGGCTTTTGAGGTTGGATCATCATCATCATCTCCTTTTCCTTTCTTCTTGGGAACGATCTTTGGTGCCTTCTTTGCGGAAAATTTTGTCTTGTCTTTCTTCCATTGCTCCCAGCCGCTGAGGTATGCCTTCCACGACGGGCTGTTCTCCTTCCACTTTTCCTCTGCGGCTACCAATTGCATCAAGACCGCTTTACAGATTTTTTCACATTTCGTTCTCTCGTAATTGAAGAAAATTGCTGGAAGCGCATCTCTTTCATGAAGCCTACATATTAGAGGAAGTGTAGTATGTAATAGATCTTCGGTATCGACATCCATAAAATCGTCCGTGGTTGCAGTCGTAGCTTGACGCTTCGAGATCTGGTTTCCATCACCACGATCTTCGTCTAAAGGTTTACTAAGATCCTCCAAGACCTTGTCGAATGGAGAATTCTGGTCGTTCATCCATTCCTTCAAAAGAGTTTTAAGGGCCTTCTCCCAATCGATGATGTGAGCTTTTCTGATCACTTTCGGTAGCTTGGAAGGATCTAGCGACTTGTCGACCGGATAGTCGTTTGTCTTATGCCGCTCCATTGCCCACCACAGGGTCAAACAATCTCTTGCCTCTAAGCTAAGGTCATCAGGTACACCTCTAGATTTGTTTACCAAGCTTGCCACTGGATGCATGAACGCAAAGTTCTGAACCCCATCTAAGCCAAGAGTGGCAAAGGAAGGTTTCTCTGCTAGGCCCTGAAAAGAAAATTTCTTTGGTGGATGAAAAACGAACTTTCGTAAATCGGAGTACCGGTGTTGATGGGTGACCATGGTCAACTTGAATCCAGATGACTGCTGCGTAGATGCCAACCAAGAGTTGAATTGCCCAGGATTACCAACAGTCGCCGACAGCGCAATTATCGGACACGGAGCCAAGAGTAGGAGTTGCTCCCATACGACACCATCTTCTGCTTGTCCAATGGAATGGATCTCGTCGAAGATAATGTATCGTACTCTTGGCGACCAAGTCTTGGCATTCGAAGGCGACAAGAGCATGATTTGCAGTATGTGAGGAACAGTAACCAAAATCTGGCACCCGGATGGATTATTTATCCGATAGTCACGAGTATGGATGGCCCAGACTGATTTACCCGCATGCTTGTACGTTTTCTTAAACCGTCCTTGGATTTCAGCAGCAATCTGATTGACCAATGCTTTTGTCGGTGCAACATAGACTAGTACGCTGTCGTCATTGGCGCGTAAGATGCGCTCCATGGCATAGAAAGAGATGAAGGTCTTCCCAGCACTGGTGGGTGCCACAACAAATACACTTCGTTCGGCATCTAGTTCATCTAGGACTTTCCTTTGCCAGCCATCGGGTTCGAAAGGTACGCGAGGATCTGGCGCAGAATCTAGATTCCGGTCCATGTAAGGACTAGCTATCATTTAGCAATACTACTTTGAAGGAGCAATAGAAGAAAGATTACCCGCAATGAAGAAGTTGAAAGTCTTGTGGATTTAGGGATACCGAGAGCTCTTTTGTGTCTGAAAGTCGAAGATTGGGATCGAAAGAGAGCTTTCGGTCTACGGCTGGCGGTGCGATGTCGACTGCTGGTAATCCAAGAAGATTCACAATTTGCTTGATATAGTCCGCAATCGTCTTAGTCAAGCCCTTGGTAGAAATCGAAAGCCTACGGATATGGTCCCAAACCAATCCTGCGATACCGAAAAGTTCTTCCTTGCTCGTTTTGTCCTCGTCTCTATTCATTTTGCAAAGACCTCTATAGATATCGAGCAGTACTACGACTAAGTAAAATTCAATCTCAGCCTGAAGGATTACCCGCTTGGACTGAGGAAGGTCTCTCAGGTAGGCCTTTGTCTTGAGATATTTTGATCTAAGAAGGCGTTCTGAATCAAAACTCTTGCGTACAGTCTGCCATGACGAGAAAGTCTTTTCGGCATTCTCACCTTCTTTGGCGGCTTTGCTAGCGGCTATATCTTCGAGCATCTGCGCCTTCTTTCCGGCTCCCTTACCCTTTGAACTTGTCTTTGAAGTTTGAGATCTTTGTGGTTCTTGGGAAGTCTTCGTGACTTTTGAAGACTCAGAGACTGTAACGATTTCTGGTTCTAATATTTTACCTAGCGAGACATCTAATCAGTAGACTTTGAGGTCTTGCCTGAGTAAATACTTAACGTACCTGCTGCATTTGTCAAGCTTGCCGCGTAAGCTTGCATCTCGGCCATGAAGAATTGGTTTCTTCTCAAGGCTCGCGACTTTTCCCTATCCGAGACAGGCGGAGCAATCTTTGCATCAAGACGGCGCTTGGCATTGTGCCAGTGCGAAACCTCGCGGAAGATTCTTGCAGACTGACCTTCAGGTAACCTAGAATTATTGACTGAGATGCTGATTGATGCTAGATGCTTGTCAAATACACGACTTGAGAAAGGTAGGACTGATATGTTGCGAGATTTATCCTGGAGATCGAGGTTTTCCAACGCAGTCACTGTGTGGTCAGGAGTACTTCCATTGATGTCGGATCGGAGCCGAATGCCAGAACTCGAGTAAAGCGCCTGCGTAAGGATGCCGAGCTTGGATATTATCCCTGGCGAGAGATTACTCTCATTGTATCCTTCGGCCATCTGATGAACAACTCCACAGAACAATCGTCCATCTACCAAATCAACGATGTCGCACAGCATGTTCCTGCTCTCCAAGGCCCCTCTCCAGGAATCGTCTTGCATAATGCGTCCTGATGCAGCGGCAAATGCCGAAAGAAATTTGACAACCTGCACATCTGAGTCCCCCTTCATCGATGTCCAGTTTTGTCGTCGTTTAGAGATGGGCACCTCTTCTATCAGGACTGTATGAATAAGAAACGCTAGAGCTAATTCCTGGAACGTGGAATCCTCCCGTAGTATTTGGGCAAGTGTGAAGATGGTTAAGAGAATCCTTTCAGTAAAGTTATTCCCACCACGACCACCTTCTGATCTATTACTGATTTCCAACCTTGATAGCCGTGACTCTAAGTCGTCCGGAAACAGAAGATCTTGCGAGCTTCGGGAAGGAGCAGTATCTCGTAATACATTGAGTGTTAGCCTTGAGCGGCGTAAACCCTCCACAACCATAGTCATGACCTTGGTGTCTGCCCATTCAAGCCCATTGATGAGTGCTGCATTGTAACCTTGATTGATCAGCCAGCAGATCATTCCTCTGAAAGCGACCTTTCTCGAAGTCTCTCGACTCTCAATCCGGTTTCTTTCTGCCTCAGACTTGACCAAGATCGAAGGGTCCTCGGATGCCGGGACAGGGTTAGCACCATCGTGACACATTACAAAATATATGCCGGACACGTTCAAGTAACGTAGAAATTTAGGGTCATTCAGCGATTGAAACACATGCAGTTCAATAGAAGGCCGTGATTTTCGAAGATGAACTGAAAGGTGCCGGATAATGGCAGCCCTAGCTAGGGTGTATTTGTTGCTGTTCGAAGCGGATGTGCCCCGAGGAATGCATAGCTCTTCGTGCTTTTCGAAAAATACGATGTGAAAATTGCATTTCCTTTGCACGAGGCCGTTGAGAAAGTATTCCACGGCATATGCCGCATGTAATAGCTGGAACCCGCCTATAGAGAGATTAACCATGCACGAGAGACATTCCTCTGCGGTGGGAATCCTCAACGCCGCGCTGGGGGCTTTATGGTACTCTAGATAGAACAATTCGTAGTAGGGTAGTTTTGAAGGAAACAGGAGTACATACCATCAAAGTCTAGTTTGGGGTCACTAAAACACCTCAAAAGTAAAGAGTCTCCCTCGGCAAGGAAGAGTTCCTTGCCGGCATAATCGCCGACAAGGTCTACTATTCGTGCTGGTAAAAGTCCATACCTATTTAGTCATAAGCTGAAGGGGAGTTGTCTACTCAATGTATGACATCTTACCATGCCAGGATTTCCTTGCCATCCCCATTGTTCGCGGCCATGTTGTTCGACATTTAAATAATTCGTATTCACCGTCGGCCCTGGTAAGTTGAGGAGAAGCGCAAGAAAATCCAACACCGCATTAAAATACGCACAAATGAGAAATCGAAATTGTTTGCCCAGGTGCTTATGGTGGGGACTGGCTCAATGGCTGTTCAAAGAGCATCAGCTGAGTAGAGCCTGTCTTTATATCGTCGCAGGTCATTCATGTAAGAATCATATGATTGAATTATTAGAAAGTAGATAGATGAAACATTCAGTGGTGTGTTCTCGGGAAGGTGCTGCTTGTCGCGCCTACTCGCTTCTCTGTGCAAGCGAGAAAGGGCAAGGCTAGCACAAGGATTTTGATGGGACTATTTCCTCATCTTCAATGGCAATTCATTCAAGGTGTTTGCTCTGTCTGTGAATTGTAGGGTATGAATGAATGGCTCTGCTATATATTCCAAATCCAAAGTTGCATTCTTTTCTGTCAGTATACCATATCTCCAGTAACTATTCAAGACAATTCCGATGTCTTCAACCTAGTATATCAAAGCACATTGCACTCCGCCTGGGTTCAAGCCAAATAGTGACGTCCACCAAATGCCTCCCATACCTCTACAGAGAGACCACCTAAGGCAATCAACAAGGAACAGTGCGAATTTGTTTGGTTCGTCAATGGAAACGAAGGGGGTGCCTGCTTGTGGGAGTAGCATCGGTGCTTTCATCTCATCCCAATAACAACCTTATTCCTTGATCTGGATTTGTTGGTATATTTTCTTGGTGCTCGTCAGCTTATGGTTCGGCATCTGTCCCTGTTGCCCCAATGTAACTCGTCCATGAAAATGCACTCGTCCAGACAAGCATTACATGGTCGCTTGCCAACCCAAGACTGGTGTTCTATTTGTACCTCTGGTTTCAGGATCTAGAGACTTAGGTATCCGAGTTACGTAGAGCTTTGGTGGCCTAGGGTGATGGATCCAGTGGAAAAGCCGGTGCGTTAACCAAGCTTTTTCTCCAATTTCTTCAAGAACCGATTCACGCCTTTATCTACCTTTCCGGCTTCAGGTACTTTGTGATGCTTGACTTTAGGTGCTTCTTCCTCGGTAGGTCGATATACTTGACTATGGATATCGTACTCATTGCCGTGCGAATGGTGTCCATGATGTTGTCGAGGTTGGTCATCCTTATAGTCAGATTGGCTACCTACAGGCCGCTGTGGTGGAGAATGGGATGCGAGATAGTCTGCGTATTGCGGTTGTAAATGCTGTAAAGGTTGTGGCGGGCCACTAACGTATGAGTCTCCTAGAATTTGAGTTGCTGGAGAGTCCAGAGGCTTCTCGGCCCCACCATAAAGATGTGCGTTCGGGTCCTGTGGAGGTGGGCCAAAAGTGGTGGTGAGTTGCTGGGAACGTACCATTGGCGAGTTCCCCGGATTTGTTGGGGGTGGACCAAAAGACTGAGCATTTGCGTATGGGCTAGATGCAGGCCCCCTGGTCTGGGATGGAGGCCCTGGTAAAGAAGAAGCACTTGAAAAACGGTGACCTTGTACAAGCGGCGAAGAGGCCGTGTACCTACTGGAGGGCGACGGTGATGCGTAGGAAGATGTGCGTGTTGGATCGTGGTGAGCAGTGGCATAGCCTTGCGAGAACTGTGGTTGAGCTGGGGCAGGACTAGACGAAGATATTGCATGGGCTTGATCGTGATGTGCAGCCGCTGCAAGTCCTGTCCCTGCTTCAGCTTCCGGGGGCGGAGGAGTTTTCTCGCGATGTTTGATAGGTTCTGGCGCCGGAGGTGCAGCGGGATTGTATGGAAGCGGTTTGAAAGCCGCTGGATCCTCTACTTTTAGCGTCATATCTCTCGTGGCTCCTAGATGCCCGCTTGCAGCCGACAGAGGCGAGGGGGACGTCAAGGTCGTGCGGGAATTACGAGTCTGTCCGTTGTGATAAGCTGGGTCCTCTATTGCTACATTTTCGAGCTGCTGTACCACAGGACTCATGATCTGTTCGTGAGCTGCCGGAGCTGGAGGTACATCGAGAATTTCCAGCTGCTGTTGCTGGACAACTCTGCCAACAGTACGGATAAAAGAATGGGCGTCGTCTTCTGTCCAAAAATAGACGTCGAGGGTGTGCAGGCGGAAGAGGAATTTCCCCTCGTTTCGAGGATCAGTATTGGGAAGGCGCCAATGATGCTCTGGATATTTAACGGGTGAAGAAGTAACTGCTTGTGGATTCTGGTAGCCATCTACCGTTATGGTGCATAAGGTTGGATGCTTATGAGATTGCCGAATTGTTGGGGATTCTAAAGCTGTACAGTTTTGAGCATGAGCTTTGCAGTATGTTGCACCATAAGGCGATAGCACTCACTACCAGTGAAAGCATCTTGTTCCGGCTTGCCAACATTGTTAGCTATCTCCAACCTGCCTCCGTCGCCATTGCTATTCCGGTACAGGTACAGGTAGGATCCTCTGTCGAACCGGTGAGAAAGTGGCCGGGGAGTAGGCGCACTGAAATAGTAGTGTACGTCTGCATAGCTGTATTAGATTTGTTGGTTAGCCTCAATTCATCTTGGCAGTATCACTGTGTGCAAGTCCTTACAGGGTCAATAGGCGCTCCTCGCCGGTATGTCCAGACATCATGCAATGCGAAC
>JAABUS010004218.1_pt1 | contig 21221 bp, 20 predicted proteins | sample 5560161 | NCBI WGS metagenome assembly JAABUS01 (sample SAMN10711885, study PRJNA513376) | rock metagenome | isolation source: Antarctica rocks | place: Antarctica: Victoria Land, Trio Nunatak nord | collected 2016-01-04
GATCAGGTCTTGCCGCGATACGCTGTCCAGGAACCCAGGTCGGATCATGGGGCCGGTAGAGTCCAACTCGGACCCACTTGCAAGGGGGCAGGTCGGATTCCCAAAGAGTCGGGGTATATAATACGCCGCTGTCCAGCGGTCAGGTGCCTTGGGTATCGGCCCCGCTGCCCCGGCCAGATATCCCGGCGCGCGACGGCGCATCGGCGCCGGGTTCGACGGTGCGGGACTGCGCGGCAATCTCAGCATCGTCCTGCGGCCCGGCGTCACCAGCCGGTGCCAGGTCACCCTGATGCTCCTCCAGCACGGCGATCACCGCCTGCGGGTCGGCGCGTTCTGCTGCGGCAAACAGCCGGTCGGCCTCGGCGGCGTTGCCGGCCGCCTGGGCACGCAGGGCTTGTTCCGCCAGTTGCCGGGCCGCCGCATGCTTGCCGCCGGCGCCGGCGCCGTCGCTCTGGTCGAGGTCGTCGCTCATGGGGATCCTTCGGGCATAGGTTGCGCCATTCGGCTTGGCGTGATCGCCGTGGTATGCTGGTTTGGTCGTCCGCCTTACACCGACCCAGCCTAGCGCCAAGCTAGCCCAGCGCCTACAGAGATTGAACCCAATCCGGCTCCGACCGTTGCATTGGGTGGGGGCGGCAAGAATGCCAAAAGTGATTGAAGTCCGAAGACTGGATCCACACGACCCGCTGCCAGAGGGTCGCAGCCACCGTGTGATTGTGCTGCGCCGCTTCGACGAGGATGATCCTCGCAAGATCGTGACCGAGATCACTCTCACAGGCGCGCCCGGACACTCCGAGGTCGCGCGCCCCACGCATGCGGACGGTTCGCCGATGTCACTGGATCAGGTGATCGCTGCGGCGCAACAGGTGGCCAAGACGGAGGGTATCGACCAGGTGTTCGTGCTGGATCGCACGGCGGGACGGTTGGAACACGAGATCATCGAGCACGCTGGAGACCACAGCTTCCCGGGCAAGAGATTGGACGACGCAGATCCCGAGGACGGTGAGACCGGTCCGGATATGCGGCCACAGACGCCCTGACTGATCCAAGACCATGCCCAATTTTAGCCATACGAGGACGCCATACTTAGCTTGTTGTGACTATTCGACTACGACGCACGTGCCTATGAGAAGCCGAGGGTTGCCTCTTGCTGTCATAAAACGGCTATGATCGCCTTCTCATGCTGTCTCTAGCGCCTATGTCTCCCATTCTACCTCAAGGCCCCCATTCCGGGCGTGGCCCTCAACTAGAAGAGAAATCCTGATGCCTGATACCGGGCTAGACGTGTCCACTACTGGACGACGTGTTGGCGTGCTTGTCGTGGGCCTCGGCGGCGCTGTCGCCACCACGGCAGCGGCAGGCATCGAGATGGTGCGTGCCGGCTCGAACGACATGGCGGGCCTGCCACTCGCTGGCGTGGGCGCTTCAGGGATCGCTGCCTACCGCAATCTGCACTTTGCGGGTTGGGATCTGCATGGGGAAGACCTCGAAAATGCGGTGCGGGAGCACCGGGTGCTTGACCGGGAGCAGTCCGAGCTGGTTGCGCCGGCCATGCGCGGCATGAAGCCCTGGCCCGCCGTGGGCAGCGTGGACTTTTGCAAGAATGTCGACGGTGCGAACAAGGTGGTCGCCGGGTCGCACCGGGAGGCGGTGGACCGCATCCGTGATGACATCCGTCGGTATCGTGAGACCTCGGGGATCGAGAACCTCGTCGTCGTGAACCTGGCGTCGGTCGAGCGTTGGCCCGACAAAGGCGCCGCGGCGTTGCACACGCCAGAGGGTTTCGAGAAGGGCCTCGACAGCAGCGATCCGGCCATCAGCCCGGCCATGTTGTATGCCTACGCTGCCATTGTTGAAGGCGTGCCGTATGGCAATTTCACCCCAAGCCTCGCTGCGGACATCCCGGCGCTGACCACTTTGGCCGAGCGTCGCAACGTCCCGGTGGCTGGCAAGGACGGCAAGACGGGACAGACCTTCATCAAGACAGTGCTCGCACCGGCCTTTCGCAGCCGCAGCCTCTACGTCGAGGGTTGGTTCAGCACCAACATCCTCGGCAACCGCGACGGTCTTGCGCTGGATAATCCCGACAGCCTCAAAAGCAAGCTGAACACCAAGGGATCGGTGCTCGACGATATCCTGGGCTACCCGGTTGAGGACCACATCGTCGATATCCGCTACTACAAGCCGCGCGGCGACAACAAGGAGGCTTGGGACAACATCGACCTCGTCGGCTTCCTGGGTCAGAAGATGCAGATCAAGGTCAACTTCCTCTGCCGCGACAGCATCCTGGCAGCGCCTCTGGTGATCGAGATCGCCCGTGTGCTCGACCTGGCTCGCCAGCGTGGCCGTGGCGGCATCCAGGAGCAGCTTGGCTTGTTCTTCAAGGCGCCGATGACCCCGGCCGGCAAGCGCGAGGAGCATAGCTTTCCCGTGCAGGAACGTGCGTTGCTGGATTGGCTCGCTGCCTGAACAGGCAATGTAGGGTGTATCGACGTGTTGGATGACGCGACCGGCCAGGCAATGGGCCTGGCCGGTTTCGTGCCGTTGGCTATGGAACTCGGCGACCTCAAGCGCATCCGGGATGCGACCAGTCCAGATAGTCTCGCCACCCGCTCGTTCCGTCGGGCCTGGGGAGCGCTGGCCACGGGCCAAAATCCGGTTGAAGTTGCGCTTTGCACGAGCGCGGACGCCATGGCAGCCGTTCGCCTGGGCGGCATCGACCGGGCTGTCTTGCTAGGGTCCGGGCTAACCGACGCCGAGACGACGACTGTTCTGCAGCGATCGTTCGACGAAGTGGCTGGCCCTGTCGATGGCTCCCTCGCATTGCAGCTTCGGGACAGGCTGGGGCACACGCTTCGGTCCGGGGCGGCGCCGGAATTTGCCGAGGCACTGATCCGACAGCCGCGCGCCGGCGCGACCTGTCCGGGCAAGCCGCGGATCGTCTTGGAACCGCCCGAAGGCCATGGTGATCACTGCCTGGTGGTGGCCGTGCTGGCGACCATCCTATCGCCCCGCTTCGGCGCTGACCCGGCAACCGCGTTCCTTGCCGGCATGGCCCATCACCTGCACAACGCCCACCTTCCCGATAGTGGGTTCGCCGGGGAGATGCTGTTGGGCCAGCATCTCGTCTCCATCATGCAAAATCTGTTCGCCCGTGAGCTTGCGGCGCTTCCCGGCCCGCTTGCCGCGGCCACCGGGGCGGCGCTGGCGACGATCCCGGATGCCTCGACACCGGATGGCCGCGCGTTCCATGCGGCGGACGTCATCGATCGCGTGCTGCAGATGCGGCATTACGATCAGGTTGCGCGTTTCACCGTCGATCAGGCATTGGACGACATGGATCTGGTGCACGCCGGGCCGACGCAGAGCTTCCATTATGCGGTGCTGCAGGACGCTAAGCTGCCGTGACGCGCTGGCCGGATGGCGGATTGTCCAGCCCGATCTCTGGTCGGCCCCTGCGTGCCGATACCCCGCATTCCCTTGCGGATGGAGCTGAGCGTTGGCCGGTGGTCACGGATATTCCGTTCCTACGGGCCGACCGTCGTGTCTTGGCGGACGCGGCACTGGCTGCGCTCGACGTTGGCGATGCGCAGCGCGCGCTGGTGTTGCTCTTGGGCGATCAGGACAACTGGGCGCGCACGCCGCCGCCGTCCGAGGCCGCCCGGGCCGCCGTGGTTTGCCAAGCCGACGCGTTGACCTTTCGCGCCGCGATGGACGGTCTGGCATTCGGCGCCGTTGGGACCTATTTCGCCCATCGTTGGTCCGATCCGACCTTTCTGTCCGGTTTGGCATTGGCGGAGGCGCATTGGAACGCGCCGTCCTGCGTGTTCGAGCTGGCCTGTGGCGCCGGGCACTACCTGCGGGAGTTCAGCCGTTGCACCCCAAAAGTCGCTGGGGCGGATATCGTCTTCGCCAAGCTTTGGCTGGCGCGCCGCTTTCTGGCGCCGGCCGCACGGCTGGTGTGCTTCGACGCGGCGGTGGCCTGGCCGCTCGGCACAGCATCCGCCGATATGGTATTCTGCCATGACGCATTCTACTTTTTGCCAGAGAAACCGCATGTGGCCGCCGAAATGCTACGGGTTGCTGGCCCGGGTGGCCGGGTCCTGGTCGGGCATGCCCATAACGCGCTGGTCGATAACCTGTCTGCCGGTGATCCGCTGTCGCCGGGCGGCTATGCCGAGCTGTTCGGGACACCGCTGATCTATGACGACCGTGAGCTGACCCAAGCGTTGGTGGAGGAGCGGGCGCCCGAACCCAGCACCGCAACGGCGATTGCCGATGCTCCGGCTGTGGCGTTGGCGACCGGCGCTGATGCGCCGCGCGTGCTGTTGGGTGGGCTGACCATGCCGCCGGTCGGGACGACGCTGCGCCGCAACCCGCTTTATGCCGGTCCAAACATTCAGTGGCCGTCCGAGCGCTACCAGCGCGAATATGGCCCGCTGGCAACCTATCCGCTGCAGTCGGACGCGCCGGAGCGGGCGGTGGCCGGAGCGGACCTTGCGACCGACAGGTTGGCCCGCCGTCGCGTGCTGTTGGATTTGCCGCAGCAATGGTAGCGCTGGGTTGGGGCATCGCCGGATGCGGCTGGGTGGCGCGCGACTACGGCGGCCCGGCAATCCAGGCGTCGCGCAACGGGCACCTGGCCGCGCTGTTCGATCCGGCCGCCGCGTCCTTGCAACAGGCGGCCAAGCTGTTCGGTGCGCCCGCCCATACGAACCTCCCCGCCCATACGAACCTTGACGAGTTTCTCGCAACCCCGGGCCTCGGCGCCGTTTATGTCGCGGCGCCCAACCACGCCCATCGCGCGCTGGTCGAGGCCGCCGCCGCCGCCGGGCTGCCGGTGCTGTGCGAGAAGCCGATGGCGACCACGATGATGGACGCCGAGGCCATGGTTGCCGCGTGCGACCGCGCCGGGGTGCTGTATGCCACTGCGTTCGATCAGCGCTTTCATGCAGCGCACCGCACGTTGGCGACACTGATCGCCGAGGGCCGGCTAGGCACCGTCACCGCCATCCGCATCGTCTATGCGTGCTGGCTGCCGGCCGATTGGGCAGCCGGCGGGGCGGGCGACAACTGGCGCATCGACCCGGCCCGCGCCGGCGGCGGCGCGCTGATGGACCTGGCGCCGCACGGCCTCGACCTGTCGTCCTATCTGCTGAATGAGCCGCTGGTGGACATCGCCGCCATCGGCCAGGCCCGCGTGCACCGCTATACCGTCGAGGACGGGGCCCTGCTGATGGCGCGATCGCGCTCCGGGGTCATGGTGCAAATGCACGTCGCGTATAACTGCCCGGAAACCCTGCCGCGCCGCCGGCTTGAGGTCGTGGGCACCGCGGGTCAGGCGGTCGCGACCGATACCATGGGGCAGACTGCCGGCGGCACGCTGGAATGGATCGATGCGGCGACCGGCGTGGCCCAGCCGGTTGTCGTTCTCGGCGCGGACCGCTCGCCGTTCCTCAACCAGGTCGAAAGCTTTGCCGACGCGGTACTCGGCATGCAGCCCTTTGCCTTCAAGGCTGCACACGACCTGGGCATCATGGCTTTGGTGTTGCAAGCCCAAACGATGGCCAAGCCGCCGAACGTGCGCGATATCGCCTGACCCCCAACCCGTCCCATTCAGATCGAAGTATGACAAAACACTTTCTGCCGCCCACCCTGCCCGACGCTGCAGCGGCCTACATCGCCTCCATGCCGGAAGGACGCGTGGAGCTGTTTTCGCTGTCGCCGCTCGACCGCACCGGCGTGTCCTGCTGGAATGCAATCTTCCTGAGTCAGGACGGCACGCGCTGGCACGGGGTCGCGCCGCACGGCGTCGGCTATGGCGTGGACGACGACAGCGCCATTATCGGCACGACGGGGGAGCTGGCGGAGGCAGTGCACTCCGCAACCGAGATCCACCGCATGGAGCGGCGCAGCAGCAGCTTCAACGCGTTGCGGGCCGCAGCGGGCGTGCGCCATGTCGCCGATCCGCTGGCCTTATGCTTGCCCGCCGGCAGCCCGGTCGATGGCGACACCGTTCTGGAGTGGGTGCCGGCCCGGCGTTGGCCCGGCGGCGAGACGGTGTGGCTGCCGATCGACATCGCTGCCTGCTCGGTCGGCGACCTATCGCCGGGCTATACGCCGTTCACGACGCCGATCACCAACGGGCTGGGTGCCGGGCCGACGCTCGACTTTGCCATCGGGCATGGGCTGTGCGAGCTGCTGCAGCGGGACGGCAACGGGGTCGGGTTCCGCGCCATGGACCGCGGCATCGCGCTCGACCTGGGCGATGGACCCACCGACCCGCGCACCCGGGCACTGCTGGACCGGCTGCGCGGGCTCGGCATCGAGGTCATCCCGAAGTTCGCCGCGAACGAGTTCGGCACTGCCAACGTGTATTGCGTGGGGGCGGAGCGCGACGGGACCGCGGCGCCCTATCCGATTATGGTGACGGCGGCAGGGGAGGCGGCGTCGCTTGACCGCGAGCATGCGCTGCGCAAGGCGGTGTTCGAGTTCGCTGCTGCTCGGATGCGCAAGGTGTTCAGCCACGCGCCGTTGGCCGACATCGCCGGCGTGGCGCCGCCGGGCTACCTGGACCGCTTCCGCGCCTATCACACCCTGGGCGGCGAGGAGAGCCGAAGCCTGCGCGCCATGGTGGAGTGGCTGGATCTCGACCAGGCAGCGCTGAAAAGCCTGCTCGCCGACACCGTGCTGTCCCGCCGCCGCGTGCAGCCATTCGACGCTTTGCCGAGCTGGGATGGCCCGCTATCCGGCAGCGGCCTCGTCGAGGAGCTGGCCCGCCGTTTCGCCGCGGCCGGCATGGAGATCCTCTATTTCGACTACTCGCCGCCGCATGCGCCCGGCGTCCATGTCGTGAAGGCCGTCGTGCCGGGCCTCGAGGTCGAGACCATGAGCTACCACCGTATTGGCGAGCGCGGCGTGCGCAAGCTGATGGAGCGCGGCAGTACGCTGGTCGGCCTGGGCGCGCCGCCGCCCGGCGCTGCCCCCGTCCGGCTACCGGCTGGCGGTGCGGAGCGTCTGGGCGGGCAGCCTTGGCTGGACGTAGCGGGGGTGGACCGCATCGTTGGCGGGCTGTATCCCCTGTATCGGGAACCCGAGGTGCACAGCGCGCCCATCGCGATGGAACGGCCGTGACGCTTCGCTTCGCCTACAACACCAATGGCGCTGCCAACCACCGGCTGGACGACGCTTTAGCGCTGATCGCCGACGCGGGTTACGACGGCGTGGCGCTCACGCTCGACATCCACCATTTGGACCCGTCTGTCGAGGATTTCCCCGCCGAGCGCCGACGCGTTGCGGCTCGGTTGCGGCAGCTTGGTCTACGTTGCGTCATCGAGACCGGCGCGCGTTTCCTGCTGGACCCGCGGGCCAAGCACGAGCCGACCCTGCTGACCGCCGATCCTGCTGGCCGGGCCCGCCGTATCGAGTTCCTGTTCCGAGCGCTTGAGGTCGCGGCTGAGACCGGGGCGGACGCCATGTCCTTCTGGGCCGGCGTGCCGAAGCCTGGTGTTGCGAATGATGATGCACGGGCCTGGCTGCTCGATGGCGCTGAGCAGGTCGCACGTCGAGCAGAGGCGCTAAGCACCACGGCGGCGCTGGAGCCCGAACCCGGCATGCTGATCGAGACCGTCGATGACTGGGCCGCACTGGCGATTCCCGGGCTGCGACTGGCGTTGGACACCGGCCACTGCATCGTCACCGGCGAGCGTGACCCGGCGGCGGCGGTAACGGAGTTCGCGCCGCACCTCGGCACCGTCACCATCGAGGACATGAAGCGCGGCGTTCACGTCCACCTGCCCTTCGGCGAGGGTGACGTGGACGTGCCCGCCGTATTGCGCGCTCTCAAGGCGATCGACTTCCAAAAACTGATCTGCGTCGAGATGTCGCGCGAAAGCCACCGCGCCGACACGATTATCCCGGCGTCGCTGGCCTACCTGAAGGCCGCCGCGTGAGGATTTGCTTCGTCAGCCGCCGCTTCTTCCCCGCGATCTCGGGCATGAGCGTGTATGCGCTGAATTTGCTGCGCGAGCTGGTGGCGGCCGGGCACGACGTGACCATGATCAGCCAGTATCGCGGCGACGCGTTCGGCCGCCAGGTGTATGGCGGCGGGCCTCCGCCCGAGGTGCCGGGCGTTCGCGTGATCGGGCTGGAGCAGGTCGGCGAGCAGGACCATGGCGACTTCGAGCGCGATGTCGCCAACATGGTTGCCGCTGTCATCGCCGAGCACGCGCGTCAGCCCTTCGACGTGCTGCACGCCCAATACGGCTATCCCTGCGGCTGGGCGGTGCTGGAGGCGTCGCGCATCCTCGGCGTGCCCAACGTCGTGTCGATCCAGGGCGGCGACGGGCATTGGGTCGGCAGTTGCTGCGAGACGCACCGGCTGGCGATGACCCGGGTGCTGGACCACGCGAACGCCGTGCTGATCGGCTGCGAGTCCTTTGCGCAGGAGGTCGTGCAGCGCCTGGGCACCGATCGCGCCCGTTTCACCATCGTGCCCGGCGCCGTCGATATCGACCGTTTTCATCCCGACCCCGCACGGGCCGAGGCCGAACCGCCGGTGATGCTGTATCACGGCCGCGTCGATGCGCGCAAAGGCGTGCTGGACCTGCTGGACGCCGCGCGCCAGTTGCGGGAAACCGGGGACAGGCTCCGGCTGCTGATCTCCGGCATCGGGCCGACGTTCGACGAGACCGCCGCGTCGATCCCGCTGCTGGGCCTGCAGGACCAGGTGGAGATGACTGGCTACGTCGAGTATGCCGACGTGCCGGCGGTGTACCGCCGAGCCGATATCTTCGTGTCGCCGACCTATGCCGAGGGTTTCAGCAACACGATCCTGGAGGCGATGGCGAGCCGGCTCGCCATCGTGTCCTGCCGGTCCGTCGGCGTGATGGACTGCATCCGGGACGGCGAGAACGGCCTGCTGACCGAACCCGGTGACCGGGATGGCCTGGCGGAGGCGCTGCGGCGCGTCCTACGGGATGGCGCGTTGCGCCGTCACCTGGCGAATGCGGCGCTGGACGAGTGCCGGGCGGTCTATTCGTGGTCCAAGGTCGGCCGTCAGATCATGGACGTTTATGCGGCCGTGGCGGGACAGGCGCCGGACCTCGCCTGGTCGCCGCAATTGCCCATCACTCCCTGTCGCTTTCGTGCCGAGCCACATCTTCTGTAGATGCCGACCGCGCTGTTCCTGTCTCCGCACCTGGACGATGTTGCGTTCTCCTGCGGCGGACTGATGGCGCAACTGGCCGACGGCGGCTGGCATACCGTTATGGCCACGGCGTTCACCGCCACCGTGCTGCCCGTCACGGGGTTTGCATTGGCATGCCAGCTCGACAAGGGCCTGGGACCTGAGATCGACTACATGGCGCTGCGGCGGAATGAGGATCGGGCAGCGGCGGCGATCCTGGGCGTGACCGACCTGCGCTGGCTCGATTTGCCGGAGGCGCCGCACCGCGGCTATGCCGCAGCATCCGAGTTGTTCGATGCAATCCGGGCGGACGACGATATCTGGCGCCCGCTCGCCACGCAGATCGCGGCGTTGATGGATGAGGTGCAACCGGACCTGATCTTGGCGCCGCAGGGATTGGGCAACCACGTGGACCATCGGCAAATGATCCGCGCCGTATTGCAACTCGCGCCGCGGCATCTTGCCTTCTATCGGGACACCCCCTACGCAATCCGCAACCCGAACGCGGTTTTGAACGTAGAAGCGTCGGGAATGCACGAGTGCCTGTTGGGAATCGCGGACGGGCTGCAGCGCAAGATTGCTGCGTCCTGCGCCTATGGCAGCCAGATCGGCTTTCAGTTCGGCGGCCCCGCTCCGCTTGGGGCGGCATTGCGGGAGTTTGCCTTGCGTGAGGGCCAGGGCCGCCCGGCGGAACGGTTCTTGGCCGGTGCAGATGCTGCCTTGGATCTGCTGTCAGGCAGCCATTAGGCGGCCATATTGTAGGGGTAAGAACATTGCCGTCTCACCTCCTCTCAGGGTACAGGCCGCAACGGCAATGAAGATGCAACCGCTCCGCAACTCGATTGTATTGGACCAGGCGGCCGCGAGCCTTTGCCAGGTCAATCTGCTACGCCCAGCGCCAGGTTGGCTGCGTCGTGCGGCATTCGTCGTTCCCATCCTGGGCGCCACGGCGCTAGCAACCGGGCTTGCCGCATCCCTAACCTCGGGCATTGCCGACCCATTGCGCTGGCCGCTGCTGGCGTTGCTGGCGGTCAACGTCTTGTATATGGCCCTCACAGGCTGGCCGACCGTGCTGGGCTTCCTGGCCCGCCTGTCTGGCCGCGCCTTGCAGGTTTCGGCGATGCCCTCCGGCAAGAGCCGCACCGCTCTGGTAATGCCGATCCACCAAGAGGACCCGCGGGCGGTGTTCGCCGCGATCGAGGTGATGTCCCAGGCAATCGCCGCCTCGCGGCTACAGAACATCGACCTGTTCGTGCTGTCCGACACGCATGACCCGGCGATCGCCGCCGAGGAGGCGCAGGCATTCGCGGCGCTGCGTGCCCGGGCGGCCAAGGGCTCCGTGCTGCACTACCGCCGCCGCACCAGCAACGCCGGCCGCAAGGTCGGCAACCTGGCGGAGTTCTGCGCCACATGGGGCAATCGCTACGAATATATGATCGTGCTCGACGCCGACAGCCTGATGGGCGTCGGCGCGATCGCGACCCTGATCGGCCTGATGGACGCCAATCCCAATGCCGGCATGGTACAGACCGTGCCATACCCCGTAGGGCGGGAGACACTGTTCGCCCGCGTGCAGCAGTTCTCCGCCCGGCTCTATACGCCGATGCTGGTCGAGGGCCTGACGTTCTGGCAGCAGGGCGACGGCAACTACTGGGGCCACAACGCCATCGTGCGCATCGCGCCCTTCATGGCGCATTGCTGCCTGCCCGTCCTGCCGGGCCGGGAGCCGTTTGGCGGCGAGATCCTGTGCCACGACGTGGTCGAGGCCGGGTTGATGCGCGCCGCCGGATGGGACGTGTGGGTGCTGCCGCAGGTGACCGAGAGCTACGAAGCGCTTCCGGCCAACCTCGTTGACTTTGCCAGCCGCGAGCGCCGCTGGTGCCAGGGTAACCTGCAGCATGCAAGGCTGCTGCGGTATCCTGAGCTGCGGCCGGTCGGGCGGTTCCACCTGGGATACGGGGTGATGCACTACATATCCGGTCCCTTGGCGGTGCTGTTCTTGGCGCTTGCGACGCTGGATGCGGCACTCGGCGGCAGCTTTGTTCCGGCGGTGCTGCTCGGCGCCGGGCCGGCGCATACTGCCTTGGCGGCGCTGGTGCTTGGGCTGCTCTATGGCGGCAAGCTGCTGAGCTTGGGATCGGCGCTGTTCGACGATCGGCAGGCGCGGTCCTATGGGGGGCGTGCCCGTCTGATTGCCAGTGCGGCGCTGGAGCAGGTGGCCGCCTTGGTGATCTCGGCGATGCTGATCGTGTTCTACACCCGCTATGTCGCCGCCTTGCTGCTGGGACAGACGGTGCGTTGGGATGCGCAGCCGCGGGATGACCGCGGCGTATCGTGGGCAGAAGGCTGGCTGCGGCTGCGTGGCACGCTGCTGGTGGGTGCGGGCTGGTCCTTGCTGTTGCTGCAGACGGATGCGGCACTGCTCGCGTGGTGCGCTCCGCTGCTGTTTGGGCTGGTGCTGGCGCTGCCCATGGCGATCCTGTCCAGCCGCACCGGCCTTGGCAGCCTTGCGCGTCGGCTCGGCTTGTTCCTGACGCCAGAGGAGTTGTCGCCGGCACCGATCCTGCGCGCTTTCCAGCGGGCGATGGCCGGGCCGCTGGTCGCCGAGCGTCCACACTCGCCGATGGCCGGGCTTCAATTGGCCTCCAGCAGCGCCGATGGGGACTGATGCGATGCGCCGGACCATTGCCGCCCTGGTGCTGCTGTTTGGATTGGTTGGGCCAGGCTGGGCGCAGGCCCAGCTTTCTGCCGCGGACCGGGCGGCGATACGCACCGTGATCACCCAGCAGATCGAAGCGTTCCAGCACGACGATGGGGAGGCGGCGTTCGCCTTCGCCTCCCGCAGCATCCAGGAGCAGTTCGGCAAGCCCGACCGCTTTCTCGACATGGTGCGCCGGGCCTACCCCGCCGTGCATCGCCCGCGCGCGGTGGATTTTTCCGAGCTTTTGCTGGGCGACAATACGATCGTGCAGCAGGTCGAGCTGGTGGGTCCGGATGGCGAGGGCGCGCTGGCGTTGTATTCGATGGAGCGGGACTCTGCCGGGTTATGGCGGATCAGCGGTTGCGTTTTGACAAAGAGCGCACGTGTCGGTACTTGAAACGTTGTGGCCTTGCATCTAGTCGGATAGGGTGCCGCCGGACTCAAGTCGCAGGACTCAAGGAGCACGACAATGGCCGCATCACCAACGCGTCTGGCCGCCCTGACGGGGTTATTCGTCCTTGTCGTCCTGGGTGCCCAGGCTCGGACGCTTGAGGTCGGGGAGGGCAAGACCTACAAGCTGCCCTCGCTTGCCGCCGCCGCCGCCCGGGACGGCGACACCGTGAAGATCTACCCCGGCGAATACTTCGACTGCGCCGTTTGGCAGGCCAACAAGCTTGTGGTGGAGGGCGTGGGCGATGCGGCCAAGGTCGTCATCACAGACAAGGCCTGCAACGGCAAGGCGCTGTTCATCACCACCGGCGCCGATGTCACGATCCGCAACCTGACCTTGACGCGCGCCCGCGTGCCAGATGCGAACGGCGCCGGCATCCGCGGCGAGGGAGAGATGCTGCTGGTCGAGGGCGTGCGGTTCATCAATGACCAGAACGGCATCCTGACCGGTTTCGAGGGATCGACGGTCATCGTGCGCGACAGCGTATTCGAGCGGAACGGCACCTGCGAGAAGGCATGCTCGCACGGCATCTACGTCGGCAACTCCAAGCTGCTGCGCGTCGAGCGGTCGCACTTCAGCGACACAAAACAGGGCCACCATATCAAGTCCCGCGCCCAGCGGACCGAGATCATCGGCAACACGATCTCTGACGGCCCCGAGGGCACGGCGAGCTACCTGATCGACATCCCCAACGGCGGGTCGGCGGTCATCCGCGACAACACCATGGAGAAGGGGCCGATGGCGGAAAACCGCAGCACCGCCATCGAGATCGGCGCGGAGGGCGTAACCCAGCCGACCCGCGAACTGCTGATCGAGAACAACACGTTCCGCAATGCCGGCGGCTACGACACGATCTTCGTTTCCAATTTTACCGCGACCGAGGCCGTGCTGCGCGGCAACCGCATCTCGGGCCGGGCCAAGGCATTGCGCGGCGATGGCGAGGTGACCGCGGCCCGCTGATCCCCCCGATGCGCCTAGCCCTGCTTGCCACCGCACTTCTGGCAACGGCGCCGACGGCGGCGCGGACCCTCGGCGCCGGGCCAGGCCAGGAGTTCGACCTGCCGTCCCTCGCCATCGCGTCCGCAGCAGAGGGCGATACCGTGCTGATCGAGCCCGGCACCTACTATGACTGCGCTACCTGGACCGCGAACGGGATCACCGTCGCGGGCCGCGCACCCGGGGTCGTGCTGTCCGACACGACCTGTGGGTCCAAGGCAATTTTGGTCATCCAGGGCGACGATGCCGTCGTGCGCGACCTGACCCTGGCGCGGGCGCGGGTGCCGGACGGCAATGGCGCCGGGGTGCGGCTTGAAGGGCAGTCGCTGCTGCTGCAACGGGTGCAGTTCGTCAACAACGAGGTGGGCGTGCTCGCCGGCGTCGGCGGGCCTGGCACCATCCGGGTCGAGCAGTGCCGGTTCGAGGGCGGCGGCGTCGCGGGCGACCGGCCTTCGGTCGCGCTGTCAGCCGGGCCGGTGGCGGCGCTTGAGGTGGCGCAGTCGGTGTTCACCGGCGTCAAGGGCAGCCAGGTCGGCTCGTCGGCCATGCAGACGGAGTTGACCGGCAACCAAATCCAAACCTCCCGGCTGGCTGTCTCCGCGGCGGGAGGCAATCTGCTGCTGGAGGACAATATCCTGGAGCTTTCGCCCGACAACACGGGACGCCAGGCGGCGGTGGTGGCGAGCGGGGACACGCGCGTCGTCATGCGGCGGAACCGGCTGGCCAACGCCACCGGCCGCCCGGCGGCACTCCTGCTGGACTGGTCCAGCGAGACTCCAAGGCTCGAAAACAACATCGTCGTGCCGGGTGACCAGGAGGTCCGGTCCGACGGCGTCTGGCGGTATCGCATGGGGGCGGTGCTCCATGAGGCGAAGGCCGGAGTGCGTAGCCTGCTCGGTGCGGCGAAGCGGCAAGTCCTCGGCCGATGAGGCTTCGCACAGTCGTTGTGCTGCTCTGCCTGGTCGGCGGAACCGTCCAGGTGCGGGCCGAGCCGAGCCGTTGGGACGACTATCAGCTTATCATGTGGCAGGACCAGGAGGCGGCAGGCATGGCCGGGCTGGCCCGCCTGGGCTTCACCGGCTTGAAGCTGCGCGGCACCGGCGGCCAGATCGATCCGGCCGGCGTTGCGGCGCGGCGCCAGGCGGGCCTGCCCTGGTTCGTCGAGAACATCGCCACCGATTTCTACGCGCCATACCACCGCTACACCCAGGGCAAGCCGGTCACCTGGCTGTTCGACGCTGCGCGGGTGTGTCGTCAGCAGGCGCCCGACGACCGCAGCGTGTTCGTGCGCGCGCCGGGCCTGTCGGACCCGGCGTGGATCGACGCTGTCCAGGCGAGGCTGGCCGATGTCGTTCGCCGGCAGGCGCCCGACCGCCCGCTGTTCTACAATCTCGGCGATGAGACCGGAATCGGCGACCTGTCCGCCAACTGGGATTTCGATACGGCTCCGGCCTCGCTCAGGGCCATGCGGGCCTGGCTGCAAACGCAGTATCGGGATCTCGATGCGCTGAACCAGCAATGGGGCAGCCGCTTCGGCACTTGGGAGGAGGTCGTGCCGGAGCTGACGGACGACGTCATGCGCCGGACCGACGACAACTTCTCGGCCTGGGCCGATTTCAAGGCGTGGATGGACGTGGCCTTCGCCGGCGCGGTCCGTGCGGGCACCGACGCGGTGCATCGGGCCGACCCGGCGGCGCTGTCGGCGATCGAGGGCGCGCAGGTGCCGGGCTGGGGCGGCTACGACTATGGCCGGCTGGCCCACGCGGTGGACGTGATGGAGATCTACGACTCCGGCAACTCGCTGGAGATCGCGCACTCGCTGAACCCGGCGCTGATCCCGCTCCACACCAGTTTCGCAACGGGGCTACGGGCCGACCACGCAACCTGGCAGAACCTGCTGCGCGGTGGCCGGGGCCTGATCTTGTGGGACGAGCAGAACGACACCGTGACGCTCGATGGCGAGCCCGGTCCGCGCGGACGTGCCTTGGCGTCCCTGACCGCCAGCCTGCGCACGGTCGCTCCGGCGCTGATCGCCAGCCGTCCCGTCGCAAGCCCCGTTGCCATGCTGTACTCGCAGGCGAGCTTCCGCACCCGCTGGATGCTGGACCAGCGCCCTCGGGGCGTCGCCTGGTCCGACCGCGACGCCGAGCGTGAGCTGGACGACAATGCCTGGCGCGCAGCCCGGCGGCAGATGGTGGACCGCCTGACCCAGCTAGGCATCCAGCCGCGCTGGCTGTCGTCCGAGACGCTCGAGGGCGGTGCGCTGCGGGATGCGGCGCTGCAGGTGCTGATGCTGCCGCACGCGATCGCGCTGTCGATGGCGGAGCTCGACGAGATCAGGCGTTTTGCCGAGCGCGGCGGCACGGTGCTGGCCGACACCGAACCGGGCATCTTCGACCAGCACAGCCGGCGCCGGGCGGCGTCCCCGTTGGCGGGGGTGGCGCAGATGCCGCAGGTCGTGCGCCCGGACGCCGAGCCCGCCAGCGCTGCGAAGCTCGCGGCATTGGCGGCCTTGCTGGCAAAGGCCGGGATTGTGCCGAATCTGGCGATGACGGGACCCGACGGCCTCAATGCGACCAACGTGGACGCACACCTGTTCTGCAACGGCGGCGTGCTGATCGTAGCGCTGCAGGCGATGGTGCCGTGGGGCGCCCCGGGCAAGGTGGGCGTGCAGCTTCCGGCGTCTGGTTACGTGGTTGACATGCGTCAGCCGGGCGCCGCTCGGCAGGGCGACCACTTCGAGGTCGGCCTGGACCCTGTCGAGCCAACGATCCTGGCCGTCTCTGCGGTGCCGCTGCCTGGCCCCACTCTGTCCGGGCCGGACCACGCCCGACCTGGCGCGCAGGTCACCTGGCGCGTAGGCCTGGACGGGCCAACGCCGGCCGAGGTCCACCCGATGCGGGTCGATCTGCTGGACGCCGAGGGCACGTTGGTGCGCCCACTATCCGGCGTGCTGCGGGTCGGACCTGGTGGGGCGGACTGGACGGTCTCGCTGCCGTCATCGGCAATGGCCGGCGCTTGGACGCTGCGCATCACGGATAGCCTGGCCGCCCGCGCCGCCAGCGTCGTGTTGACGGTCGAGCCGCATTAGGATCGCAGATATGGCGGAAACCGAACCCCGCCCTGATTGGTTGATAGGGCTGACCATCCAAGGGGGACGACAGTGACCAACAAAAACCAGACCGAAACCACGCAGAAGATGTGGGAAATGATGAAAAGCATCAGCTTCGCCATGCTCACGACCGAGGACGACGACAACCTGCGTGCCCGCCCAATGGTCGCGGCGCAGAAAGAGTTCGACGGCACGCTATGGTTCTTCACCCGCGCCAGCAGCCACAAGGTGAACGAGGTGCAGCACGACCAGCGCGTGGGCGTCACCTATGCCGACCCCAGCAAACAGGACTATGTCAGCCTGTCCGGCCACGCCCGCCTGGTGCGCGACAAGGCCGCGATCGACGCGCATTGGGGCGAGTCGATGCGAACCTGGTTCCCCAAGGGCAAGGACGATCCCGATATTGCTTTGCTGAAGGTGGACGTCACCATGGCCGAATATTGGGACGCGCCGAACAGCACGATGGTGCACGCCTATGGTTACCTGAAGGCCGTCGTGACCGGAGAGCCGCCGCACCCCGGCGAGAACGAGAAGATTCGTCTCGCGTAGGTTTAGGTTGAGCAGATACTATTCTTTTAGAATGCTCTCGATTGCGGCGGCGATGGCGAACAGGCGCCTATCGCCGCCGGTCTCGCCCATCAGCATCAGCCCGACCGGCGCCTCGCCTCGGCGGTGCGCCGGGATGCTGATGCTGCAGCGGTCGAGGAAGTTGGCCAACGAGGTGTTACGGAGCACGAGGCTGTTGACCCGGACGTAATCGGCCTCATCGTCCAGGCTGTCGATGCGGGGCGGCAAGATTGGCGTCGTCGGCATGATGACGGCATCGAACGGCGAGGTCGCTGTGTCCATGCTGGCGCGGATCTCGATGCGAGCACTCTGCAGGGCGATCAACTCGGATCCGGTCATCGCGGCCCCGCGCTCGATACGGCTGCGAACCCGCGGGTCGTAGGCGGCGCCTTGGCTGGCTAACAATGCACGGTGCCAGGCATAGGCCTCCGCCGGCGCCAAGCCGCCCTGAGCATTCACCACAGCCATTCGCTCGAATTGCGGAAAGGGCAGGTGGGTCACGCGTGCGCCCAATGCCCCTAGCCGGTTGAGCGCACGGCCGAAGACCTCGGCCACCACGGGGTCCGCGCCGTCCATCACCAAGTTGCCCGGCACCGCCAAGCGTAGGCCGCGAAGCTGCATCGGCTCGAGCATGCGCTGTGCCTGTCCGGCCAGTATCGCATCGACGATCGCGCAGCACCGCACGCTGGACGCCAATGGCCCCACGCTGTCGAGCGAGGGCGCCAACGGCAGCACCCCGGCCAACGGCACCCGGCGCGCGGTCGGCTTGTAGCCCACCAAGCCGCAGAACGCCGCCGGGATGCGGCAGGACCCGCCGGTGTCGGTGCCAAGCGCCGCCAGTGCCATGCCGTCGGCTACCGACACGGCCGCGCCGGAGCTGCTGCCGCCAGGGATGTGGCCGTCTGATCCCTCTGCGTCGCGCTGCCACGGGCTGCGCGGCGTGCCGTGGTGCGGGTTGATGCCAAGGCCGGAGAAAGCGAATTCCGTCATGTTGGTGCGGCCCACCGGCACGAAGCCCTGGGCCAGCATGCGAGACACCACAGCGGCATGATTGGCGGCGGGCTTGGCCGCGGCCAGCGCCGTGCTGCCGGCGGCGGTCACCTCGCCAGCGACGTCGAACAGGTCCTTCAGGCTGATGGGCAACCCGGCATACAGACCCGGGGCGCGGCCGACCCGGCGTAGCGCGTCCATCGCGTCCGCGCTGGCCCGCGCCTGCTCGGCATAGACAGCGATATAGGTCCGCGTGCCCTCGCCACTTGGGTCAGCGATGCGCTCCAGGCATGTCTCGACCAATGCGCGCGCGGTAGTGCGCCCGGAGGCGAGATTGGCGGCGGCCTGGGTCAGGGTCTGCATGGTCCGACCCTGCCGCGAGGTTGACCGGAGGGCAAGCCCGCGAAACAGTGCCGTACAGCTTATTGAGGGCAAGATGACCGGACATCCCGAACGACCCGTTCTGCTGACCGGCGCGAGCGGCGCCCTTGGGCGCAGCTTGGCAGCTTACCTGGCGGGCCTGGGCTGGGAGCTTCGGCTGACCGACATCGCGCCGTTTCCCGATGCGATGCCGCGAGGGGCTGAATTCACCGCCGTGGACCTGAATGACGGGGTAGCGCTGCTGCGTCTCGCCGAGGGCTGCGGCACGATCCTGCATCTCGGCGGGGTCTCAACCGCCCAGCCGTTCGAGGATGTGCTGGGCCCGAACATCCGCGGCCTCTATCACGTCTATGAGGCCGCCCGACGGGAGCGCGCCCGCGTGGTGTTCGCCAGCAGCAATCACAGCATCGGCTTCCACGAACGCACGACGGTGCTGGATGCCGACTGCGACTTCCGGCCCGATAGCTTCTACGGCCTCTCGAAAGCCTATGGCGAGCTGATGGGCCGGCTGTACTGGGACAAGCATGGCGTGGAGAACGTGAACATCCGCATCGGATCGTGCTTTCCGGAGCCGCGCGACGACCGCATGCTGGCGACCTGGCTGTCCTATGCGGACCTGGCCGGGCTGATGGAGCGCTGCACCCTGGCCGGGCCGGTCGGCCACTCGGTGGTCTGGGGCGCGTCGGCCAACACCCGCATGACCTGGTGGCGGCGCGACCAGCGGGCGCGGGTCGGTTGGTCGCCGGTCGATAGCGCGGACGTGTTCGCGGGCCAGCTTGCCGGTAAAATGAGCGACAGCGATGTCGCCGAGCGTTACCAGGGCGGCGGCTACTGCGTGCCCGGCTACTCGCGGGAGGAACCGTCGCCGGCAGATCTGTTCAAGGACTGACCCATGACCGAGGCCACGCCGCACACGGTGCGGGACAGTATCCGGACGATTATCGAGCTTGAGGAGCAGCAGGCCCGGGAGCGTAGCCTAAGCGACCGGGTTGGCGACACGATCGGCTCCTTTGCCGGGACGATCAGCTTCGTGATGCTGCATCTGGCGCTGTTTGTCGCCTGGGCGGTGGTGAACCGGGGCGTGATCCCGGGCGTCCCGGCGTTCGATCCGTATCCGTTCAACCTGCTGACGATGATCGTTTCCATGGAGGGCGTGCTGATCACGACCTTCGTCCTGATCAAGCAGAACCGCATGGGCGTCCGCGCGGACCGGCGCAACCAATTGGACCTGCAGATCAACCTATTGACGGAGAAGGAGGTGACGAAGGTGATCCAGATGCTGGAGCATATCGCCATCCATCTTAAGATCGAGCAGCGGGTGGTGGACGCCGAAACCCAGGAGCTTGGCGAGGTCACAGCCGTGGACGAATTGGCAAAGGAGCTGAAGCAGGCCCTGCCGGAGGACGCATAGACCCCGTCGCCGTCATCGGCGGTGGCCCGGCCGGGCTGATGGCGGCGGAGCACCTGGCGCAGGCCGGCGTGGCGGTGTCGGTCTATGACCGCATGCCCACCGTAGGCCGCAAGTTCCAGTTGGCCGGGCGCGGCGGGCTGAATATCACCCACTCCGAACCGCTGGCGCGCTTTCTGGGCCGCTACGGCGTGGCGCGGCCGATGATCGAACCGGCGATCGAGGCATGGTCCCCGGATGCGCTGCGCCGCTGGTGCGCTGGTTTGGGCCATGAGACGTTCGTAGGCAGCAGCGGCCGGGTTTTTCCGAATTCGTTCAACGCGACGCCGCTGCTGCGCGCATGGCTCTTGCGGCTGGCCGGGCTTGGCGTACGCTTCCACACCGGGCACCGCTGGGTGGGTTGGGACGACGCCGGCGCGCTGCGGTTTGCGACGGCGGCGGGCGAGATTCTTGTGCGCCCGGCCGCCACGGTCCTGGCGCTGGGCGGCGCGAGCTGGCCCCGGCTCGGCTCAGACGGCGCCTGGGTGGAGCAGTTGCGCGCCCGCGGCGTCACGGTGAACCCGCTGCGCCCGGCCAATTGCGGCTTCCTGCACCCCTGGTCCTCCGTGTTCCAAGCACGCTTCGCCGGCGAGCCGCTGAAGCGCATCGCCGCGAGGTTTGGCAACGAGACAGTGCGCGGCGAGGCCATGCTGACCGCGGACGGGATCGAGGGCGGCGCGGTTTATGCGCTGTCCCGTCCGTTGCGCGATGCGATCGACGCCGAGGGCAGCGCCACCCTGATCTTGGATCTGCGCCCTGATCTGGATGCGGCGGCCTTGGCCCAACGGCTCGGCGGCCACGGCCAATCCCTGGCCAACGCGCTGCGCAAGGGTGGGCTGTCCCCAGCGGCGGCCGGGCTGGTGCGGGAGGCCGAGGGACCAGGGTCGCTGGTGGAACGGGTGAAGTCGCTGCCGCTCCGCCTGCTGGGCACCCGGCCGATCGAGCGCGCGATCTCGTCTGCGGGCGGGATCATGCTGACGGAGCTGGACCATGGGTTCATGCTGCGCTGTCTGCCCGGCGTGTATGCGGTGGGCGAGATGCTGGATTGGGAGGCGCCGACCGGCGGTTACTTGTTGCAGGCGGCGTTCAGCACGGGCATCGCTGCCGCCCGGGCGATCATCCTCGGAGAAAAGGAGACATCGCCGGAATGCATGCCTTATAATTTGGCAAGCCGCCCGTGATGTCAGTGCCCGTTTGACGATACGGAGTTCTCGATGATTGTTTTGTCGCCCGAGACGAACCGGCGCTACTCCCGTGAGGAGTTCAGGCAGTGGTGTAATACCAGCCGCCCTGACCGTTGACTCGGACGTGATCCTGCTTCGACGACTTCTGTGATTGGCTCTGCTGCTTGATTTTGCATGGAGGCGATCATGGCGGTGGCAATTACGC
>JAABUS010004219.1_pt1 | contig 21212 bp, 17 predicted proteins | sample 5560161 | NCBI WGS metagenome assembly JAABUS01 (sample SAMN10711885, study PRJNA513376) | rock metagenome | isolation source: Antarctica rocks | place: Antarctica: Victoria Land, Trio Nunatak nord | collected 2016-01-04
TATCATTCAAACTGACTAATGAATCGATCTTCTTTCAGCAATATATGAATGACGTTCTATGAGACTTTCTGAACGACTTTTGCCAAGTCTATCTAGATGACATTCTCATCTATAGCAAAATGAGAAAGAAACATAGAGATCACGTCAAACTAGTATTGAGACGACTACGCGAAGCTGAACTGCAGATGAATATTCAAAAGTGCGAATTCGATATAGAAGAGACTGTCTTTCTAGAAGTCATCGTATCTGAACTAGATCTTTGTATGAATCTCAGCAAGATGACAGTCATAGTCAGCTGAATCACTTCAATCAATCTAAAAGAAATTCAGAGCTTCGTGAGATTTGTTAACTTCTATCGTCGTTTCATTAAGAACTTCTCGAAGCTAGTCAAATCATTCACTCAGCTGACTAGAAAAAACACGTCTTTTGTTTGAAACAAGATCTGTGTTCAAGCTTTTGACAATCTAAAGAAACAAGTCAGCTCAGTCTCAGTACTTTGTCACTTCGATCTCAAACGACAAGCTATTCTGAAGATCGATGCTTCGAACTATGTAAAAGGTGAAATACTATCTCAGTACGATGATGAGAAAGTTCTTCATTCGATGACTTTCTACAGCAAAAGCATGATCTTCGCTGAAATCAATTACCACATCTATGATAAGAAACTGCTAGTCATTATTCGATGCTTCGAACACTGACGACTCGAGCTGAAATGCACTGAACTACTCATTCAGATGTTCATCAATCATCAGACTTTGAAGATCTTCATGAAAAACAAACAGTTGAGTCAACGACAAGTCAACTACCTGAACATTCTATCGAAGTTCAACTTTCAGATCATCTTTAGATCAGGCAAAACAAACACTAAAGTCGATGCTCTAATCAGAATGTCTCTAGCGAACGTCTCTGAATCAGCTCAGCGTCTTGAAGATCGTTTTCAGACTATTCTGACTCTTGATAAAGTCAATGTTCTACCTGTTGAATCGAAAGCAAATCTCTATCAACGAGTACGTATGATCAATCAAACAGATGAGCTCTGCAGTGAATATAGACAAGCTATGAACGAGAACAAACTCAAATTTCATATCACTAAACTGAAGAACTGCGAAATCATTGACGACGTTCTATTTAGAAAAGATCTACTGTGAGTTTCTGAGAACATGCACACGAAATTACTACAAGAAGTGCATGATCAATCTTCAACCTCTCATCTCGACAATAAACGAATCATTGATCTAGTTCAGCGTTTCTACTATTGATCAGATCATCGAGCTACTATTCGATGATACATTTGAAACTGTCATGCTTGTCAGCGAAGCAAAGTCTCTAGAAATAGCATCAATGAACTTCATCATTCTCTTTCGATTTCACAGAAACGCTGAAAAGATATAGCTATGAACTTCATCACTGAACTATCTCTGTCAGAAGACTATAACGTCATTTGCATAATCATATGTCGTCTCATCAAAAAACATCACTATGTTTTCTGTCATTGAAGAGACGATGACATCTCAGTCAAAGAAACGGTTTGAATCATGCTATGAAACGTCTATCAACTGCATGATCTACTCAGTTCTATTGTTTCGAACAGAGACTCTCAATTCATATCAACTATGTGAAAAAGTCTTTGCAAGCGACTGAGAATCACAGCTAGTCTATTCACAGTCTATCATTCTGAAATCGATGATCAATCGAAACGAGTCAATCAGAACGTTGAACGCGAACTTAGAATCTACTGCAATTACATGCAGAACGACTGAGTCAAATGAATATCTATGATGAAATTTAGCGACAATTTCAATATCTTCTCGATCACTTCAATGACTTTCTTCTACTTCAATAAAGAATTTCATTCTTGAATGAGTTTCAATTCAGATACGACTGACTACGAAACAACTCATGAACGACTTGAAGCTAGAAAAGCAGACGATATTGTCATTTGAATAAAAGAGCTACTGAGCTTCGATCATCAACAATTAAAAAAGACGAAGCTGATCATCGAAGTTCAGATCAATAAACATAGATGAGACGTCACATATGAAGTAGATAACTGAGTTTGACTATCTTTCAGAAACGTCAAGACAACGAGACTTTGCAAAGATTTGAAAGACAAACAGCTAGACTTCTATCAAATCACTGCTAAAATAGATATCTTCTATCATCTTCATCTATCAGTCAGCATGAAGCATCTGCATTCAATATTCAGCTCGAAGCTACTATGATCATATTCAGAAGATCTTCTATCAGAACAACATTCAGAATCACTCAGATCAATCACTATCAAAGACAATGAACATTGAGAGATAGACGATATATTGAACTTCAGACGCTATCGAGATCGAATACAGTACAAAGTCAAATGAAAAGATCTAGATAGAGATGACGAATGATACTATGTCGATAAAGAGAAATTCGATGACTCAGAGAAAGTGTTATGAGTCTGCATAGAGCGAATCATATGAGTGTATTCTAACTAGAAGTTCAAAGTCGAAGAAGAAAGAAGATGCAACACGTCGTGAGTTTTACTCACGAAGGCACGCTAGGTCGCTAGCGTGTCAACATCAGCTCTATACTAGTCTATGATAGTCTGACACGATCTATGTTAGGCTAATTCGAAGTGCACGATCGCAACATTACTTTCTCTCTTCATCTAGCAATGTTCTCATTGCTGCAGTTCGATTGATCTTTCTTAAGTCGATTTCTATCTTGACTTGTTCGAATATCGTTCATGAAAGTCATTTATGATCTTCGAGCATTCTTCGAATTCACTTTCATCGACGTTGTATCAATGTAGATCGACGTCGTATTCTTTTCAATTGACACGATATTGTAGTCGTTTATCTCTTTCGTAGTGTCTGAAGTTCAGTATGTTCTTCATCTTTCATTCATCTTCGTCGTCGATCACTATAGAATCAGACGATTCATTTCATTGTTCATTCAGAGAATTCTTCAAATCTAGTCGCAGCAGATTTGATGTGAACTTCGAATGTATCTTCATAGTCGATGATAGTTTCAGTCGATAAACATGTTCGATCTCGATCAGAATCTTGAAGAATTCTAGCATCTTATCGTCTAGCTTCTTTGACGATCGTGAGATCGTTATGTTTCTAGAATTCAGAAACATCATGTCATCTATCTTGTAGATCATTTTCTTTCGATGCTTGTCAGTCTGTTTCTTCATTGTGACTCTGACTCTTGTCAAGGCTTGCTTGATCAATGCTAGTGATCATTTCATGTGTTCGAATATATTCTTTGCTTTGCCTGCTTCGATTCTAGCTCGAATGATCTCATATTCGATTGAGTTCGAATCGAAGCTCATATGAGAATGAAAGCTCTTATTCAGAAAGAACGTTGACTGTTCAATTGACGACGAAATAGCATTGTTATCAACGAATTCAGTCATAGATAATCAGGCGAATCAATCATCTTGCATATACGAGCAATAGCTTCGTAGATATCGTTTCACATTCTGATTCGCTCTTTCTGTTTGATCATTTGTTTGCGAATGATAGTCTGTGAATAGTTTCATCTTGATGTCGAGTCTCAGACATAGAGACTTTCAGACAATCGATATAAATTGTGAATCACGATCGAACATTATTGATCTTGATAGTTCATGAGTTCTGAAGATTCATGTCAACAGTAGCTTGACTGTTTATTCTGCGAAGGTTTCTTCGTCATCTGATCAACACGATATATAATGTCGTTTCTTAGACAATCGATCTATGACTGTCAGAATCGCGTTGTTTTCATCACTTTCTGATAGATCGATAATGAAGTTTAATGATATGTTCTGTCATCGCTGCTCGAATATGAGTAATGACTTCAGTAATTCATTGATTCGATCTCTCAATGCTTTTGATCTACGACAAACGTAACAGTTTTGAATGTAGCGCTTGATCGTCGTTCTCATCTTCGATCAGCAATATGATCGTCTCAGCAAGTTCAACGTTCGATTCATGTCAGAGTGATCACTGATCGAAAGATCATGTGCTTCTCTTATCAATCGAATGATCATTGACTGAAAAATTCATAGTCTATCATCTTTTCAGAGTACTTCATCAAGTACTCTGCAGTTGTTCAGATCAATATCTTGACAAGTTCTTCTGTTCTGTTTCATGAATGCTTGAATATTGATACATAGTTGATTCATTCGATTTTCGACTATAATCTGATTCTGAATAGAAATCACTTCTTTGATTGAATCTTCGTTAGCTTTCGATTCTTGTTTCGACTCTGAGTCAGATCTGAGTAAGATCTGAGTCAGATCTGAGTCAGATTTCTGATCATCTTCTTGATCAACTTCTATTGACTGCAATTCAAACTTGCTTTCTGACAATAGCAGCTGATGCTAATATAGCTTTTGATCATCGTTTGTCTCAATCAACTTGACGTCTGACATTCTGATCAGCACGTCGACTTTCAGATTCTGTTTTCCTGACTGATATATGATCTTGAAGTTATATTCAGATAACTTCTCAGCTCATCTAGTCTATCGTCGAATCAGTTCTTTGATGATCATGAAGTACTTCAAATTCAGATGATCAATGAAGATCTTGATCGAAATATCTGTACATTTCAATTCAGAGCATCAGTGCTTCAAGCAGCGAATAATAGTCAGCAGTTCTTTGTCATAGATCTCGTAGTTGCATTCTGCGAGAATAATGTTCTTGCTATAGAAGATCACTGAATGTAGAATGTCTTTATCATTATACTGAGACAATACTTCGTCGTTCACATAGTTCGAGAAGTTCATTTTCAGAATAGCTTTTCTGATTGAGTCAAAATGCTTCAGAACGAGAGCTGTCGTCATCTGTTGCTTTAGTTCTTCAAAGATCATCTGACAGATCTCTGTTCATTCAAAGAGATGATCTTTTTGAGTCAGCTTTATCATAGATCGAGCGATCTTTGAGAAGTTCTTTATGAATCGTCGATAGAAATTGCAGAAGTCAATGAAGATCTGCACATGAGTCAACGATCGAGACACTTCTCAGTTTCGAATCACATCTACTTTTCGAGAGTTCATTCGTAAATCATTGATGAATATCAGTAGTTCAAGAAACGAGGTTTTCTGAATCTTGAATTCGCACTTGTCAATGTCTATCTGCAAGTCGACTTCGCGAAGCTTGCCTAGCACTTCTTTCACATGAGTTCTATGTTTCTTCAAGATCTTACTGTAGATAAGAATATCATTCAAATATGTCTGACAGAATTTATGTAGACAGTCGAACAACACATCGTTGATATAGTGCTGAAAGAACGCGAGTTCATTGATTAATTTGAAGAGCATTACTCTATACTTATAGACATCGAAGAAAGTAACGAATGTGATTAGATTCTCGCTTTCAGTACTCATGCAAAGCTTATTGAACGTGACGATAATGTTGAGTCAAGTCAAATACTTACTGTCTTGAATTCGAGCGAGTACTTCATCTATCAAGAATATTGAATAACGGTTTCTTTTGATCAGAGCATTCAGTTTTCGATAATTCACGCAAAAGCGAAGACTATCATCTTTCTTTTCGACAAATAGTATTGACGAAGCGAAAGAAGCTTTACTGAGTGTGATGAACTTCTTCTTCAAATTCTCTTCTAGATACTCTTTGATCTTCTGCAACTTGTAGCTTGACATGAGATACAATCGACTTCTAGAGAGTTGATTCTCACTTTCTAATTCAATCTTATGATCGTATGATCGATGCAAAGACAACTGCATTGTCTTTTCTCTATCAAAAACATTCAGAAAGTCGTGATAGACTATCAAAAGCTTCTTCTTCAGTTCATCTAATGACATGACAGAGATCATTTCATTCAGTTTCGCGAAATCTTCGACTGAGCTAAGCGCTTTGTTGATTTCACTAATGATTAAGAAGAAGATCTTGATCTTCTTATTCTTGACTAGAGTTCGATATGCAGCGACTTTGATCATGACAATATTGACGAATCTCTTTTTCTCAGTTGACTGAAAGAGACGAAGTTGATTGAGATCAACTTGAATGCTTTGCTTTCATATGAGAACAGATTCAATGAACTGATTCACTAGTTTCTGATTCGTGAGTCGCTTCAAGATGATTGTCAATGTAATCATCGAGTTCAAGTTCTTTCGTTTCATTTTGCAGATCTCGCTTGACTCAGGCCTGTGAAATGCTGATTGACTGCTTGCTTTCGAAACAACAGATTTCGATGTTCAAATCTTCAACGATGATATTAATCAATCGTTTGCAGAATCTATCAAAATTTGATTTCTTTTCAACCAAAGATTTTCAATGATTATCTTGTGCTGATCTAGACGAGTTATCAATAGAGACATCATTTCATTCTTGTGTTCTTGTATCATGATCGATGTATACAGAGCGTGTGTAATCGACTTTCGATCAGAGATTTCATCATACGATCGAATCGACTTTGATTTTAACAGCGATATTGACTGAATATCAAAGCGTTCACATAGCTCTGACATCAAAGATTCATCGATGAAAATCATGTCAGTGACTTCAGTATCTATCAGAATCGAGAATCTGAATATCTTTTCTAGACTACTCAAGATGACGTCAACAGTGAACGACTTGAAATCAAATGAATCGTCAGGCATGCTGATGAAACAGAATATGAGTATATCGTTCTCAGTCACTACTTTGACAAAGACAGATCGTTTTTCGAATTTGCAGCAATCTCATGCACTTGAGTCGTCTTGAAGCAATCATATGCTCTATGTTCTGACTTCTTGCATTTGAAGCAGAGTTCTTTCTTAAACAACTCTTTCTGAATAAAATCAAGATTCGATCTTCTGAGTTTCTTTCACGAAGAAACTGATGACGTGAGTCGAGCAGTCGATGTGTTAGAGACAGAGCGAGCAGCTTGAGTCGCTGATGCTTTGACGACTGATCGCGCGTTCAATTCAATTAATCTAACATCGACTTGCATGCAGATGTTGACAAACTCATTCAAATTCGTGATTCGTTCATTGAGCGTTGCTCGTTGAAGGTCTGAGCTGATCTTGTGCTGAAGATCATCTAGTAGAGTCTCGTTATTGTATTCTAGTTCTGCACTAAATCTCTGAAATTTCATTCAAAATTCATGAAAGAAGATCTTGTTCTGATACAGCTTCAAATACTGTCGTTGAGTCGTGTAATGATGATTGAGATCGTCGTACATCTTATTGATAATCGATAGCACTTCTTTGACTTCTAGAAACGAGTTCAAGAAGGTATTTTGCATGCGAGAAGCTATGTGCTTGATCGCAGCTTCACTGACTCGACTTTCGATGTATGCAATCTTCAACTCTTCGATAGAAAAATGATTCTTATTTGTCTTCAGCTTATTTCGCATTCAAGACAGTCAATTGTCTACATTCTGCGTCGAATCTTCAAACAGAGATGAGTTGAGTAACTTGATTGACTTCGAGAATCAATCTTCAGAAATCGAAGTGCTTTGTTGACTTGATGTAGCTTCTAGATGATGTATAATCACGTTCTTGTCTCTATTCTCTTTCTGCAGACGCGTCTGCGTAATCTTCAACATGATGTTTGTCTCGTTGACATCTTCTAACATCTGAATCATGTCATTGTGAGTCTCGATTTCGATGTCGTGCTGTTGACATATGTACTTGATAAAGACAACGATGTCGTCTGCTTCATGAGTGCTTATTCAAGCATTCAGTTCAGTGTTGATGCTGATCTTGATCATTTCGTGATCAAAGAGCAACGCGTTTGTGTTCTCTTCTTCTGTATTCGACGACGCATTCGTGTCTTCTTCTTCTGAAACTGTTCGATTCTGTGATAGAAGTGATTCTCTTCTAGCATTTCGAAGTTCATAGCGAGCAATGCTCGCTGATTCTGAGCTTCTAGTCATGATATGAGTAGAAAATTGCTGATCGAAATTCTGATGTTACTCTATCGAACTTTCTGAGTTCGAGTACTGCTGAAATTTCTGATTCCTGATGACGAGCTCAATAAAGAGTTAGTCAAGAACAACGCGTTCGTGTTCTTTGATTCTGATTCTATCGAAATTTCTGATTTTGAATCAAGATTCTTCTTTAGAAATTTCTGGTTTCTATTGAGCTTTCTGAGCTCGAGTTCTGATTCTGCTGTCAAAATTTCTGAATTCGACTTCTGATTTGAGTTGTGTAGCTTGTTTTTATATCGTCTACACGTCGATAGCAAGATTAATGAGCTTTGAACTAATGTTATGAGTCTGCATAGAGCGAATCATATGAGTGTATTCTAACTAGAAGTTCAAAGTCGAAGAAGAAAGAAGATGCAACACGTCGTGAGTTTTACTCACGAAGACACGCTAGATCGCTAGCGTGTCAACATCAGCTCTATACTAGTCTATGATAGTCTGGCACGATCTATGTTAGGCTAACTCGAAGTGCACGATCGCAACAGAAAGTTTTGAACGAATTTCATAAGCTATATTCAAGCAAATCGCGCTAAATATCGGAATAACTATCAACAAAAGCGAGCAAAGAAACTACATTCATGCGAACATGAATTTTCAAAGAAAGAGATAATGTTACGAGTGTATCAAGACTGATTAGAACTAGTCAACGATCTAGTCGAGATCTGATCTAGATCTGACTCAGATTTGACTCAGATATGACTCAACACTCTTTTTCTTTCCCAACATCTTGTTCATCTACATCATCTTCTTTTCGTGTTACAAACACATTTCTTTCAAGTCTAACGCAGTCTCTAAACATTACATAAATAGAAGCTCTTGTATCAATCTTCTTCTGTATTCTTAATATTCAGTTATAGCTATCTCTAAAGATCAAGCACTATCAACTCTGATCTTCATTGATTGTATCATTTAGACACGATTCTGACATTATCTACTGTTAGAGATCGATTTAAAGTGAGTCATAGAAGTATTATTTAACTAATAAATAAATGCTAAGAAAGAAAAGTATCTACAGAAAAGAACTCGATTCTTATATGTGTATTTCTCAGCTTTGTGCTAGACTCAATTGAGTTGACATCTTACACATATGATGCAAAGTTTCAATGATATCATCTTTAAATCAGATTTTTGCTAAACTCAATTAGAATGAAATCAGACGAAGATTAAATGAAGAATAAATGAAGACTAGAATCGTAACATGAATTATCAAAATCAATAATGTTTAATCATGATTTATAATTCATATTGATTGTTTGAAAGTCTTTATGTCTGAGACTAAACATCAAGATGAAACTATTCATTGATTATCATTCTCAGATTGATGATCAGACAGAAAGAATGAATCAGAATGTAAAACAATATCTATGAAGTTACTGCTCATATATGCAAGATGATTAATTCATTTAATTATTCATGATTAAATTCATTAATAACAATGCTATTTCATCATTAATTAAACAGTCAACATTCTTTCTGAATAAGAGCTTTCACTCTCATATGAGCTTCGATTTGAATTCAATCAAATATGAAATCACTTGAGTTAGAATCAAAGCAGATAAAGCAAAGAATATATTCAAACACATGAAATGATCACTAGTATTAATCAAGCAAGTCTTGACAAAAGTCAGAATCACAATGAAGAAACAGATTAACAAGCATTGAAAGAAAATGATTTACAAGATAAATGACATGATGTTTCTGAATTCTAGAAACATAATGATCTTACGATCATCAAAAAAGCTAAACGATAAAATGCTAGAATTCTTCAAGATTCTGATCAAGATTGAACATGCTTATCAATTGAAACTATCATTGACTATGAAGATACATGTTAAAGATCAGCATAAAGCGAGTCATATGAATGTAATGTAACGAGTATATAAATGCTAAGAAAGAAAAGTATCTAGAAGAAAAGAGTCAACTATTTATATGATTCAAAAGAACATATGCTAATTCTGAATAAAGTTGACTTTGAAACAAGTCTATGCTTTAGCGACGAGCGATCAACGATAGTTCTCAGAATAATCATCAACATAGTGATCAATAAAGATGCGTAGCTAGAATCGTAACATTACTTTCTCTCTTCAATGATTCATGTTTGCATGAATGTATTTTCTTAGTCTTATGTAGAATCGAAATGTCTATTGTAGCAGACTCACTATGCAAGATAAAAGTATTATTGAAGCAGACTCACTAGTTGCACATGAACGAGTCAACAGATTGATTCTGTTATGATTCTAGCTACACATTTATGTTGATAGCTATGTTGATGACTATGTTAATGACTATGTTTATGACTATCGTTGATCGCTCGTCACTAAACTATTGAATTGTTTCAAAGTCAACTCTATTCAGAGTTAGCTTATGTTTCTCTGAGTCATATAAATAGTTGACTCTTTTCTTTTAGATACTTTTCTTTCTTAGCATTTATATACTTGTTATCTTACACTTATATGACTCGCTTTATGCTGACTTCTAACATTATATAAATGCTTCTTCGTTACAGATGAAGTGAAATAATCTGCATTGACTTGCTCTGCTTGATTCACACAACTATTGACTTTGATTTAGTTGACTTGTGATCATGCAGACACTCACTCTTCTTTCTCATGAGCTGACTCAGCGAGAATAAACAAAAGATTTGAACTTGTGCGCTGATCAGCGAGTATAAACAAACGATTGAAATCATTCAACTAGGTCAAAGATCAGCGAATTAATCATTCATTCAGATTTGCAAGAAATTCTTCGAATTTGTTAAACAATCAAACGAGATCAGTCATAAAACTGCGTGAAGTCTTTATCTTAAGAAGCAAACTCTCAGTGAGTCTGCTTCAATGACATCGTCAATGCAATGATTTTCTCATCACTCTATCTATCAGTGAATTGATTCGTCTATCAGTTCACATGCAACTAGTGAGTCTGCTTCAATGACATTTATTCTCAATGCAATGATTTACTCGCTCTCATCGCTCTACTCATCAGTGAATCTGATCATACATTCACATGCAACTAGTGAGTCTGCTACAATGATGAGCTCAAAGTCAATCTCTTTGATGAGCAAGTCAATCAATGAGTCTGCTTCAATGACATTGTCAATGCAATGATTTATCTTCTCATCATTCTACTCATCAGTCAATCGATTCGTTTATCAGTTCACATGCAACTAGTGAGTCTGCTTCAATGACATCTATTCTCAATGCAATGATCTACTCGCTCTCATCGCTCTACTCATCAGTGATTCTGATCATACATTCATGTGCAACTAGTGAGTCTACTACAATGACGAGCTCAAAGTCAATCTCTTCAATGAGTAAGTCGATCAGTGAGTCTGCTTCAATGACATCAGTCAATAGTTGATCTCTTTGCTGAGCTAGTTGATTCTCTTCTAGTGAGTCTGCTTCAATGACATCAGTCAATAGTTGATCTCTTTGCTGAGCAAGTCGATTCTTTTCTACATAGTGAGTCTGCTACAATAGACATTTCGATTCTACACAAGACTAAGAAAATACATTCATGTAAACATGAATCATTGAAGAGAAAAGATACTGTTACGATTCTAGCTACGCATCTATGTTGATAACTATGTTGATGACTATGTTGATGATTATGTTCATGACTATCGTTGATCACTCGTCACTAGACTATTGAATTGTTTCAAAGTCAACTCTATTCAGAGTTAGCTTATGTTTCTCTGAGTCATATAAATAGTTGACTCTTTTCTTCTAGATACTTTTCTTTCTTAGCATTTATATACTCATTATCTTACATTTATATGACTCGCTCTATGCTGATCTCTAACAGATTCATTGATAGATAGAGCAATGTGAGTAGATAAATCATTGCATTGACGAAAGATGTCATTGTAGCAGACTCACTAGTTGCATGTGAATGTATGATCAGATTTACTGATGAGTAAAATGATGAGAAAATAAATCATTGCATTGAGAATAAATGTCATTAAAGTAAACTCACTAGTTGCAAGTGAACTGATAAATGAATCGATTCATTGATAGATAGAATGATGAGAAAATCATTGCATTGATGATGTCTTTGAAGCAGACTCACTAGTTGCATGTGAACTGATAGATGAATCAATTCATTAATAGATAAAGTGATGAGAAAATCATTGCATTGACAATGTCTTTGAAGCAAACTCACTAGTTGCATGTGAACTGATAGATGAATTGATTCACTGATAGATAAAGCAATGAGAAGATCATTGCATTGATGATGTCATTGAAGCAAACTCATTGAGAGTTTGCTTCTTGAGATAGAGACTTCACGCAGTTTTATGACTGATCTCATTTGATTGTTCAACAAATTCAAAGAATTTCTTGCGAATCTGAATGAATGATTAATTTGCTGATCTTTGATCTAGTTGAATGATTTCAATCGTTTGTTTATACTCGCTGATCAGCGCATGAGTTTGAATCTTTTGTTTATTCTCGCTGAATCAGCTCACAAGAGAAGAAAGATGAGTGCTGCTGCATAGTTGCAAGTCGACTAAATCAAAGTCGATAGTCATGTGAATTGAGCAAAAGCACTTGATGAAGTCAATGCAAATTATTTCTCTTCGTCTGTAATAAAGAAGCATTTATATAATGTTAGAGATCAGCATAAAGTGAGTCATATGAGTGTAATGTAATAAGTATATAAATGCTAAGAAAGAAAAGTATCTAGAAGAGAAAAATCGACTATCTATATGACTCAGAAGAACATAAGCTAACTCTGAATAAAGTTAACTTTGAAACAAGTCTATGTTCTAGCAACAAGTGATCAACGATAGCTTTCAGAATAGTCATCAACATAGCTATCAACGAAAATGCGTAGCTAAAATCGTAATAATACATTTGAAGTTTGCATCAAATCTGCTGCAACTAAATTCAAAGAACTTTCTGAATAAATAATGAAATGAATCATCTGACTTTATAGTGATTGATGATGAAGATGAATGAAAGATGAAGAATATACTGAACTTCAAACACTATAAACAAGATAAACGACTACAATATTGTGTCAATTGAAAAGAATACAACGTCGATTTACATTGATACAACGTTGATGAAAGTGAATTCAAAGAATATCAGAAGATCATAAATGTTACGCTTCTAGTCTTTGTTTATTCTTCATCTAATCTTCATCTGATTTCATTCTAATCAAGTCTAGCAAGAATCTGATTTAAAGATGATGTCATTGAGACTCTGCATCATATGTGTAAGATGTCAACTTAATCGAGTCTAGCACAAAGCTGAGAAACACACATATAAGAATCAAGTTCTTTTCTGTAGATACTTTTCTTTCTTAGCATTTATTTATTAATTAAATGACATCTTTATAACTCGCTCTAAATTGATTTCTAACAGTAGATAAATGCTAATCAACTACTTTGCTATTGATGTGTAGATGATACGAAATAATCTACTTCTATTCAGAAAATTCGCAAGAAATTCTTTGAATTACTTTCATCAAAACATTCATTCAAATTTACTCAAAATTATCAAATCAATCACTCAATCAAATCTATTTATCTATCTTTCTCACAATGACACGCGACTTTGAATCAATTGAGTCACGAACAGCTCATCTGCTTAGAAGCATTGCTAGCAGACGCATTTTTCTTATTTCTGTCAATGCTTCAGCAAAATCTCAGAATTTTGTTATCTTATGAAACATCAATATGAGTTAACAACTTTGTCAATGAGCTATTGATCAGTCAGACAAGATCATCAAGATGCTGATCGAGCTAAAAGATCAACAAAACATGACTTTAAAACTCAACAAGCAATAAATTGATGTTTAAGTCAATCACATCAAGAGACTTGATGAGCTAAAGATCAATCAAATGACAATAAATACTCAAGAAGAGACTATCATCAATTTACAAGAGAAAGTCTTGAGTCTAAAAAAGAGACAGTGTTCAGTGAATCAGTCTCGATCTCATCAGTTTACTGAATCTCAAGTTTCTATGAAATCTCTATTTCATCAATCTATCAAGAATCATACTTGACGTGAATCATTCACTTTATTCAATAATGATCATCACAAGTCTTTCAAGTTTTCAAACTTATCTGTATTCATTAATGAAGATGAATCAACATAAGATAGCTGAAGAATCAAGATGAATGATAAGCTTTAGACAAATGTTAATCACTTTGATAATGAGAATATTTGTATTGTCTATGTGATGTCTAGATTAAAAAATGATGCTGCTGAACATATTTTCATTTGACATAATCATAATGCTTTGCATTCTTACATTTTGATCTACAAGCTATTTGAGCATCTGAAAGAAATATATGATGAACTGAATAGAAATCGAAAGTGTCATTGCAAGTACAACATTCTGAGATAAACAGACAAGTCTTTCAATGACTTTTACTTCAACTTTATGAAGCTATTCAGTTATCTTGAATACAATGATTGCATTCTGATAAATGATCTTCAGAATAAAATCAATAATTGCTTGCAAAATGCTTTATCAATCTGTTCAAAGAACTTTACTTCGCTCACTTGCTTAAGAATCTTTCTTCAAGATGTGAATAATAAACAGTGAGTCAACTATCAGCTATGCAGTCAGCTTTGCATTGTCATCGTCAAAGTCACTGTTGTATCTGATAAATGTGCTGCTACTTCATTATCAGCAGTGACGACTTCAATAATTGAATATGTCAAGTCAACTATCTTTTCTATCTCTGAGTCAGTCAGATCATTTATCGTCTGCTATATCTGCAAAATTTCAGATCACTTATTCAAGAACTGCTCTCAGAACAAGATCAACATTTTGACATCTTGTGCATTCATCTTGACATCTTATGCATTCACTTCTTGTTTACATGAAATCGTCATTTCGAAGAATAAAGAGAATGAGAAAATGTCTTTCGAGAATAACGAGGCAAAAAACTAGAGACTTTCATCAAAGATGCAATGAAAGATGTGTTAATTTCTTCAACAATAAGCATGTCAGATGATTCTTTTGCTTCTGAATCTTTGACTATTGAATGTGTACTTTCTAGCAATGAAATTAGTTACTCATTGAAGTCATTGATAGACATCAAAGCTGCTGACTATTCGTTCATTGATGAAGTGATCATGCAGATTGTTTGTGATCAGTTGCAAATTGTTGAAACTGTGTCTAAATCATTCAATCAAAGAGACTTGAAGCTGATATGTATGTATTGCTTTTTAGAGATAGTTATAACAAGACATTAAGAATACAGAAGAGAAAGAATGCAAGCTCTTTTATAAATAATGACTTGAGATTGCGCTAGACTCGATACAGATGTGATGTAATATGTCAGATGTGTTTGTCTAAAAGAATGATGAAAGAGATGAATGAAGAAAGTGCTGAACAATGAGAAAAAGTGCTGAGAATGACTTGAAGAGTTCAACAGAAATGCGCTAAATTCAAACTAGACATAGCATCATGACTTGCTTTAATCAAATTGATTAGAGTTAGATCTGAATTCTGATTGATTCAAACATGTTCATAACATTATCTTTTTCTTTGAACATTCATGTTTGCATGAATAGAAAAGAAATAAAAGCAAAAAAAATTCATCATGTTTTCAATTTAGTGCAACTTATTCAAATATAGCTTGTGAAATTCATTCAGAACTTTCTTCAAGTCATTGAATTTTTCTTTATCAACATAGTATCATTCATCATCATGATTTATCTCAATTCATTTGATTTTGTATTGTAGTCTTTCTCTATATTGTCTGAAGTTCAATATATCATTTACTTTTCAGTGCTCTTCATTCTCTTCAATGATCATCAATCTAAAAGACTCAGAATGTTGTTTTGATAAAAAGTCATTTGATGAAGATCATAAACACTTCAAGCTGAATATTGAATGTATATGCTTCATGCTTCTAGATAGCTGAAGATGATAGAAGATCTCAACTTTGACTGTAATTGAATAGAGATCAAGCTGCTTGTCTTTCAAATCTTTGCATGATCTAATGATTTTGATGTTTTCAAAAACTAATCAAACTTGATCATCTACTTCATAGATGATGTCTTATTTATGCTTGTTCATCTGAGCTTCAGTGATCTGCTTGATCTTTTTCAATTGTTGATGATCGAAGATAAGAAGTTCGCTTATTCAAGTGATAATGTCATCGATCTTTCTAGCTTCAATACGTTGACAAATTGTTTTGTAATCAGTTGTATCTGAATTGAAACTCATTCGAGAATGAAAGTCTTTATTGAAGTAGAAAGAGATCATCAAGATAGTTAAGAATGTATTGAAATTATCACTGAATTTCATCATTGAAAGTCATTTAGCTCAGTCATTCTGCATGTAATTGCAGTAGATTCGAAGTTTGCATTCAACATCTTGATTAACTCATTTCGACTGATCATCAATCTTTGAATGATAAACTGTTGATAAATTGACTTTGATCTTCAGTCATTTACAAAGACTTTGTCACATGATTGATATGAACTGAAAGTCTCTATTCGAAACGATAGAACTGAGTAGATCATGAAGTCAATAGACGTTTCATAGCATGATTCATACTGTTTCTTCAATTGAGATGTCATCATTTTCTCAATGACAGAGAACATAGTGATGTTCTTTGAAGAGACGACATATGATCATGCAAATGACGTTATAGTTTTTCAATAGAAATAGCTCAGTGATGAAGTTCATAGTTATATCTTGTCAACGCTGCTGAGAAATTGATAATGACTAAAGCAAATCATTTGTATCATCTCAAGATGCTTTGCTTTGCTGATAAACATGACAGTTTCAAATGTATTGTTGAATAGTTGCTTAATGATCTGATCAATAGTAGAAGCGTTGAACTAGATCAATTATTCATCTAATGTCAGAATGCAAGATTGATGATTGATCATGAATTTCTTGAAGCAATTTCGTATGCATTTGTTTTGACATTCATAGTAGATTCTTTTTAAATAAAACGTTGTCAATGATTTGACAGTTCTTTAACTTCATGTCATGAAGCTTAAGTTCATCTTTGTTCATAGCTTGTTGATACTCATTGCATAGTTCATTCTTCTGATTGACTAAATGTACATGTTGATAAAGATTGATCTTGTATTCAGATTTGATTTCAAACTCAATCAATAAAATGTTTATTCGATTCGAGATCAGTATAGTCTGAAAACGATCATTTATGTCTTTAGCTGATTCAGAACTATTGATCATCGACATTTTAGTTAAAGCATTGACTTTGATGTTTATTTTGTCTGATTGAAAGATAATCTGAAAGTTAAACTTCAATAGAATATTCAGATAGTTCGCTTGTCATCGAGTCAGCTGTTTGTTTTTCATAAAGATCTTCAAAGTCTGATGATCAGTAAATATCTGAATAAATAACTCAGTATCTTTTAGTTCAAGTCATCAATGTTTGAAGCATCGAATGATAGTTAGCAATTTCTTGTCATAAATGTGATAATTGCATTCAGCTGAAATCATACTCTTGCTATAAAAGACTATCGAGTGAAGCACACTCTCGTCATCATACTGAGATAGTATATCGTCTTTTACATAGTTGAATGCATCGATTTTCAAAATAGCTTGATGTTTGACATTGAAATGATGCAGAACTGAGATCGAGCTGATCTGCTTCTTTAGATTGTCAAAGACTTTGACGCAGACTTTGTTTCAAACAAAAGATGTGTCTTTTCAAGTCAGTTGAGTGAATGACTTGACTAGTTTCAAAAAGTTCTTGATGAAGCATTGATAGAAATTGATGAAGTCAACGAAGTCTTGTATCTCTTTTAGATTAATAGATGTAGTTCAATTTACTATAGCTTTCACTTTGATAAAGTTCATGCAAAGATCTTGTTCTGATACTATGATCTTTAAAAAGACTGTTTCTTCTACATTGAATTTGCACTTTCAAATATCTATCTGCAGATCAGCATTTCATAGATGATCTAATATCATCTTGACATGTTGTTTATGCTTCTTTTAAGTCTTGCTGTATATGAGAATGTTGTCTAAATAAGCTTGGCAGAAATCATTTAGAAAGTTTCATAGAACATCGTTCATATATTGCTGAAACAAGATCAAATCATTTGTTAATTTGAATAATAAAATCTTTGATTTATACGCTTCTAGAGCGATAATAAAGATCGTATAGTTCTCACTATTGAGATGCATACGAAGTTTGTTGAAAGCGAAAATTATATTCAGTCAAGTCAGATGCTTGCAGTCAATGATTTTATCAATCATCTCATCTATGAGTGATAGAGAGTAGCGATTTCTTTTGATAATGACATTGAACTTTCAATAGTCAACGCAGAAGCGAAGATCATCATTGATTTTCAAAGCAAATAAAATGAGTGAGAAATATGAGATCTTGCTAGAAGTAATAAAATTCTTTGACAGATTTTCATTCAGATATTCTTTGATCTTCTAAAGCTTGTAGAATAACATTTGATAAGCTCGACATCTAGAAGAAGTGACATTGTTAGTGAGCTTTATCTTATGATCATATGAATGATGAGATGATAGCTTATTGACTTGAACTCAATCAAACACGTCGAGAAAATTCTGATATTTCGAAGATAGCTTGACTTTGATATCTTCTAGATTTTGAGCTGATGCATCAATGAAAGTGACGTCTAGAACGTTCAGTTTGCATTGAGTGTTGTAAACTATTTTTCTATCAATATCTTGAATCAACATAACGAAAATCTCGATGCAATTCTTCTTTGATCATTTAATCAATGCATGAAAAGATGCAGTTCTCACATTGAACATAGAAAAGTTCTTTTTTGAAGCAGTAGAAGTGAGTCGTTGAAGCACTTTGAGAGCTGAACTGATAGAAGAATTTGATGATCATGATTATTTTGAGTGTGAAGCTCTGATTGACATTAAAAAAACAGAAATGAGAGCTTTTAATTGATTTGAAAAAACGATGACATCATTTTGCATATCTAGTAGTATTTCATTTTTATTCATTCAGAACTTTTCTAATATGATGTCATGATGATTTATATCAGCTATTAATATTGAAACAGTTAATTTCTTATGACTTTCGACTGTGAGATTGAATAGAATTTTATGAGTAATGATCTTCTTTGTCAGCTTTTCGTCATATTCTCTTATTAACTTCTCTTTAACTAGTCATATGAGTTGAATTTTGAGCTTCTGATATATTTGATCGACTAACTTTGTATGAATCAAGATGTAGATCATCAAGTCACTATTTATCAAAGATCATAGCTTGAAGAATTCATCTTGCGAGAATAGAATGACATTGACTAGAAATGACTTTTCAAAGTAGTTCTCTTCAATAGATGAAATTTCGTCGATTAGATTGCACAAAGAAATGATCTCTATCTCTTCAATGACTCTGAAAGAGATGACTAGTTTTTTAAATCAGACTCTGAATTGAAGTTTGAAGAATGATCAAACTCGTCATTTAATGCGTTAATTTTGAAAGATCTATTCAAACACTCTTTAGAAGTATGATCAGACTTATGACATAAAAAGCAGTTTTCAATTAGTAAGTCATTTTCTTTGACGTTAGTCAAAACAGCATCGTGTGATTTTGACTGATCAGTTATCTTCATTTCTATGATTCTATGAATAGCTTTGACTGATTCTTCAGCAAAGATGATCTGTTTAGTTGTTTTAGCTTTGATCATTGCTTCTCTATTCTTGATCTCTTAAATAGCTCGTTGATTGTTATTCAATTGAATGAGGTAGAAATGAATTTCTTTCAGAGTACTGAGTTGAATCAATTGAGTTTGTCATGATTCTAGTCTTGTCAGACTCAGTCTTCTAGTCTTGTCAGATCTATTCTAGCTTCGTCATCTTGACTAGTCTCTATTGAGTCTAGCGTTGACTGAGAAACACACATATGTAGTCAGCTTCTTTTCTGTAGCTATCTTTCTTTCTTAGCATTTATCTTCTAGTTAAATGACACTCATATTGACTCGCTCTATGCTGACTTTTAACATTAGATAAATGCTCATCATCTACTACTCTGCTATTGACGAATAGATAATATGAAACAATCTATTCAGTAAGAAAAATTTGCAAGAAATTCTTCAAATTTGCATCATCATTTTAGATCACAAGAAATTCTTCGATTCTACACTCATTTTTCACCATTCTATTCGCAAGAGATTCTTTGAATAAAGCACTCAGTTAGTATCTGAAATTCACAAGAAATTCTTTGAATTTTCACTCATCAAAAAACATCAATTCAAAACATCAATCTCTCATCTATTCTTATCTCAACAACTTCTATCTTCTCTCATCATGACACGTGATGTCGAGTCAGTTGAGCTTGAAACAACTCGCCTGCTTAAAAGCACTGTCAGTAGAAGAGTTTCACTTCTACTCATTGATGCTTCAGTCGAAGCTGAGAAAGCTGTCATCGCATGAAACATAAACATCAAAGAACAACTGTTTCATTGAGTCAGCAATCAACTCAACGAAGTCATCAATATGCTGAACGAGCTTTGAAGTCAGCGAGACTTGACTCTACAACTCAATAAACACTGACTTCTTATACAAGATGATCACAAAAAGAGAGCGAAACAACTAGAAGTCGCTTTTGATAAAAACGATGAGCTAGAGAAAAAGATCAGTCAGTTACAAGGCGAGCGATTGAACTTCAGAGCGAAACAACGTCAAGTTGATCGATCTATGTCTCGTCAAGATACTCAGTCAGCTGAGCAACGAGTCAATCAGAAAGTTGAACGAAGCTCGACTTTCAAAGCTCACTCTCAACGAGAGTCTTCTACTCTATCTGAAAACGAAAATGATCATCACAAGTTCATCAAGCTTTTGAATTCACTCATCTTCATCGAAACAGATGATTCTAGAAGTACTTTCGAGCTCATGCACGTTTTGATTTCGTGCACATTCTAAACTCGATTAGTAATCAATACTATTTTTATTATTATTCAATCATCATTTATAGAATCAAATTGCAATTAATATAGAGAGTTGTTGATATCTATATGAAGCTTTCAAGCTATAAGAATTAATCATCAAATCGCTTAGAAGCTTTGAATTGTCTTTCAGCTCGCGTAGATCTGATTTGACTAGACTCTCTTTTCACCTTCTCAATAGCAACAAAATCAGTGAATTGCTGTACTTTCATCTCTTTAGACTTCTTCTTTTGCCATTTCTGAAGCTCTTTAGCCTTCAGCTTTTGCTTCTGAACTAGACGTCGTTGCTTCAATTTCTTCGTTCGTAGCTTCTTTTTTCGCTTCGCTTTCTTCTTTCGTTTCGCCTTCTTTTTTTCCCGTTTCACCTTTCTTTCAGCTATTAAACGCTGTTTCTCTAGCTTTCTAAGCTCTCTTTGTTTCTTTTCTTC
>JAABUS010004220.1_pt1 | contig 21204 bp, 22 predicted proteins | sample 5560161 | NCBI WGS metagenome assembly JAABUS01 (sample SAMN10711885, study PRJNA513376) | rock metagenome | isolation source: Antarctica rocks | place: Antarctica: Victoria Land, Trio Nunatak nord | collected 2016-01-04
AAGGGCGAGCCGGTCGGCCCGCCCTCCGACGGCGGCGCGAGGTCGGCCAGGGGCACCGAGCCGCCGGAGCGTTCGTCGGGCTCCGGGGCGGGAGCATCGGGGTCGTCGGAGCCATCGTTGGCGGCGTCGCGCTCGATGACCCGGTTCACCTGGCGGCCGAGGCGGGAGCGGGTCACGTCGTAGCGAAGCGTCCCGCCGGTGACGTTGACCTTGGCCACGTCCCCGCCCAGCTCGACGGCCTTGTAGCGGAGGCCCGAGAGGCGCAGGTCGACCCCAGCCAGGGCCTTCCCCTTGGGGGCGTAACCGAGAGCACGGGCGCGGTCCTCCACGTCGGTGTAGAGGTCGCCGAGGGCGAGGACCTCCTCGGGGTTCATGACCGCCAGGGCGGCCGCCGGGTCCTCCTTGCCGACCGCCTCGGCCAGGTCGGCGACGGCATCTTCGGGGCTGGAGGCGCCGCCGCCACCCCCGCTCACCGCCCGCACCACGGCGAAGCCGACGGCGGCGAGGGCCAGGGCCCCGACGACGAGGAGGACGAGGGGAAGCGTCGCCCGACCGCGCCGGGGGGCGGCCGGGGGTCCCCAGGCACCCTGGGACGGGAGGGGAGCGGAGCCCGGAGGCGGGCCCCACACGCCCAGGGGCTGGCCCGGCGGGGGCGGTCCCACCGGTTGCCAAGGCCCGGGCCCGGCCGACGGGGGACCGGGCGGTGGCGGGGGTGAGGCCGACGGGGGACCGGGTGGCGGCGGTGAGGGCGGGGGAGGGGCGGCGCCGGTCGGCGGGGTCGGCACCCACGCCGCCGGGGGCGGGGCGCCGCAGGCCCGGCACCGCTCCTCGTGCTCGCCGAACGCACGGCCGCAGGTGGTGCAGAACATCAAGGCTCCTCGTCGTCAGGTCGGCCGGCGAGGACCCATCCTCGCGCTGAGCACGGCCGCCGCCGCCCCCAGGCACAATCCGACGCCGGCCAGCACCGCCCCGGTTCCGAGGTCGAAGGGGTGGCGTCGGGGCAGCGCCGCCACCGTGAGCGCGGTCACGACGACCGCCGGGCCCAGGCCGGCGGCTGCGACCGCTGCTCCCGCCCGGCCTCCCAGCCCGCTGCCGATGAGGACGAGAGCGCCCGCCACCGGGACCACGTAGACGGCCACACCCAACCACCGGGGCACCCACGCCTCGACCGTCCCCGACAGGATGAGGTCACCCAGGCGCCGTGCCGCGATGCTCGAACCGGCGCCGTGGCGGGCCCAGGGCAGGAACGTGGCGGCGAGGAGGAGGCAACCACCCAACCCGCCGGTCACCAGCGACGCCGTCCCACGGTCAACGCGGTCGTCGCGACCCGGCCCGGCTCCGGCTCCGCTCATTGGCTCGCGGCCTCCTCACCGGACCAGCCGTCGCCGGACGGTACACCGGCGTAGCGTCGGGTCGGTGCCCGCCCCGCCGCTGCCCCTGCCCGACCCGCCCCTGGCGGACCGCGACGCCGGCATCGGCCTCCGGCCGTGGGCGGCGGCCGACGCCACCGTCCTCGCCGCGGCGTGGGCCGACCCGACCCTGGCCGCCGTCACCGACGTGCCCGGAGCGTGCACCGCGACCGACGCCGAGGCCTGGATCGCCGGGGCTGACGCCCGGCGGGCGGCCGGGATCGCCCTCGACCTCGTGGTGGCGGGCCTCGACGACGACCGGGTCGGGGGTGAGGTGGGGTTGGTGGTCCGCGACCCCGTCCGGCGCTGGGCCGAGCTCGGCTTCTGGGTCGTCCCCGAACGCCGGGGCACGGGCCTGGCCACCGCCGCCGTCCGGCTGCTGAGCGACTGGGCGCTCGGGCCCGCCCTCGGTCTGGCCCAGGTCTACGCCCGGGTCCACAAGGCCAACTCGGCGGCCGAGGGCGTGCTCGCCGCCGGCGGCTTCGAGCGCCGGGGCCAGGCCGAGGGCTCCCACGTCGTCTGGCGGCGCCGCCGCGGAGCCGGATCCGCCCCGGGCCCCGACAGGGGGCGTGGTACGGTCACCCCCTGACCGTGAAGCGGGTCCTGTGAGGCCCGCACGGACAGGAGGGTCGTGGCCGAACGCGAACGACGCATTACGCCCCCGTACGGGGGCGTCTTCGTCCCCCGTGCCCGGGTCATGGAGCGCGACGACCTCCACCGCGCCATCTGGCGGATGGCCCACGAGATCATCGAGCGCAACCACGGGCTCGACCGCGTCGAGCTGATCGGCCTCCAGACCGGCGGGGTGGCCATCGCCGACCGCCTGGCCGAGGCCCTGCAGAACATCGAGGGCGTGCACCTCGACGTCGGTCGCCTCGATGTGGCCTTCTACCGGGACGACATCGGCCTCCGGCCGGTCCTGCCCGAGGCCGTGACGTCGATCTCCTTCGACCTCGACGGCCAGATCGTGGTGCTCGTCGACGACGTCCTGTTCACCGGTCGCACCATCCGGGCCGCCCTCAACGCGCTCAACGACTACGGGCGGGCCCGGGCGGTGCAGCTGGCGGTGATGATCGACCGGGGGCACCGGGAGCTCCCCATCCGGCCCGACTACGTGGGCAAGAACCTGCCCACCCGCCGGGACGAGGTGGTCGACGTGCACGCCGACGGGGTCGACCTCGGCGAGATGCGGCGATGACGGTGGGAGGCCTGCGGCACCTCCTCTCCATCGAGGATCTCGGCGGCGCCGACGGGATCGAGGAGGTCCTGCGGCTCACGGACTCCTTCGTGGAGGTGAGCTCACGAGCCATGCCCAAGGTGCCGACGCTGCGGGGCAGGACGGTGGCGTCGCTCTTCTACGAGGACTCCACCCGCACCCGGTTGTCGTTCGAGGCCGCGGCCAAGCGGCTGTCGGCCGACACCATGAGCTTCAGCGTCTCGACCTCGTCGGTGAAGAAGGGTGAATCCCTCCGTGACACGGCGCTGACCGTGGAGGCCATGGGCGTCGACGCCATCGTCGTCCGCCACTCGTCGTCGGGGGCGCCGCACCGCGTGGCCGGATGGGTGGACGCCGCCGTGGTGAACGCCGGCGACGGCTGGCACGAGCACCCGACCCAGGCCCTGCTCGACGTCTACACCATCCGCCAGCGCCTCGGCGGCCTCGCCGGCCGCCACATCGCCGTGGTGGGCGACGTCAAGCACTCGCGGGTGGCCCGCTCCGACGTGCTCGCCTTCGCCGCCCTCGGGGCCACCGTCACCCTGGTGGCGCCGCCCACCCTCCTGCCCCCGGACCTGACCGGCTGGCCGGTGCGCGTGAGCCACGACCTGGACGCCGTGCTGGGAGACGTCGACGTCGTGTACCTCCTGCGCATGCAGCGCGAGCGCATGACCGAGGCCCTCGTGCCGTCCCTGCGTGAGTACACCGCCGGCTTCGGGCTGACGCTCCGGCGGGCCCGCCACCTCGCCGACGGGGCCATCGTCATGCACCCCGGGCCCATGAACCGGGGCGTGGAGATCGCGCCCGAGGTGGCCGACCTCCCACAGTCGACGATCGTGGACCAGGTCCGCAACGGCGTGGCCGTGCGCATGGCCGTGCTGTACCTCCTTCTCGGTGCCGGCACCGACCTCGTGCCGGCCGCCGGTCCTGCCACCATCGGGGCAGAGGAGCCGGCGCGCCGGCCGGCGGCGGTCGAGGCGTGACCGCGGGTACCACGTTCGTGATCAAGGGCGGTCGCGTCGTCGACTCCAACGGCTCGCGGCGCGCGGACGTGGTGGTCGACGACGGCCGGATCACCGCCGTCGGGCCCGACCTGTCAGCCGACCGGGTGATCGACGCCGGAGGGTGCGTCGTCGCGCCCGGCCTCGTCGACCTGCACGCCCACCTCCGCCAGCCCGGGCTGGAGGAGGCCGAGACGGTCGAGACCGGCAGCCGGGCCGCCGCGCTCGGCGGCTTCACCGCGGTCGTGGCCATGCCGAACACCACGCCGGCCATCGACTCGGCCGGGGTCGTCCGCGAGGTCCAGGAGCTCGGGCGGGGCGCGCTCTGCCACGTGGCCCCGGCCGGAGCCGTCACCGTGGGCCGGTTGGGTTCACAGCTCGCCCCCCTGGCCGAGATGGCCGAGCTCGGCGTGCGCCTCTTCACCGACGACGGCACCGGCGTGCAGGACAGCGGGTTGATGCGCCGGGCCATGGAGTACGCCACCGGCCTCGCCTCCCCGGTGGTCCTGGCCCAGCACTGCGAGGACGACGCCCTCGCCGGCGGGGGCCACATGCACGAGGGCGAGTGGTCGAGCCGGCTCGGCATCGCCGGGCAGCCGGCCGAGGCCGAGGAGCTCATGGTGATGCGCGACATCGCCCTGGCCCGCCTGACCGGCGCCCGGATCCACCTGCAGCACCTGTCCACCGCCGGTTCGGTGGCCATGGTGCGGGCGGCACGGGACGACGGGGTGGCCGTCACCGCCGAGGCGACTCCCCACCACTTCACCCTCACCGCCGAGTGCTGCGCGTCGTACGACCCGGTGTTCAAGGTGAACCCGCCGCTGCGCACCGACGCCGACGTCGCCGCCGTGCGCGCCGGCCTGGCCGACGGCTCCCTGGACGCCATCGCCACCGACCACGCCCCCCACACCCAGGAATCCAAGGAGCAGCCCTTCGACGAGGCCCCACCGGGGATGCTCGGGCTGGAGACGGCCCTGGCGCTCGCGCTGACCGAGTCCGGCCTGGCCCTCGAGGTGATCCTCGCGCTCCTGAGCTGGCAGCCGGCCGCCATCGCCGGCCTGGCGCCGGCCCACGGCGGACCGATCGCGCCTGACCGCCCGGCCAACCTGTGCGTCCTCGACCCCACGGCCACCTGGGTGGTGGACCCGGCCGCCTCGGCCAGCCGGAGCCGCAACACGCCCTACGCCGGTCGTCGCCTCACCGGTCGGGTCCGCCACACCGTGTTGGCCGGCGAGGCGGTCGTCCTCGACGGCGAGGCCCAACGGTGAGCGTGCGCACGGCCCACCTCGTGCTGGCCGACGGCACCACCTTCGAGGGAGAAGCCATCGGAGCGGAACCGCCGGGCGGGATCGCCAGCGGTGAGGTGGTGTTCAACACCGTGCTCACCGGCTACCAGGAGGTGATCTCCGATCCCTCCTACGCCGGTCAGATCGTCACCTTCACCTACCCTCACATCGGCAACTACGGCGTGGCCGGGGCTGACGACGAGAGCCGGCGGCCGGCCTGCCGGGGGGTCGTGGTCCGGGAGCTGGCCCGCCGTCGCAGCAACTGGCGCAGCGAGGGCGGGCTCGACGGCTGGCTCCGCCACCACGGCATCGCCGGCATCGCCGGCATCGACACCCGCCGCCTCACCCGCCACATCCGGGAGGCCGGGGCCATGCCCGGTGCGTTCGGGACGTCCGAGGAGACGGAGCTGAAGGCGGCCGCCGCGGCCGAGCCCGGCACCGACGGGGTCGACCTGGTGGTCGGCGTCACCACTCCCGAGCCCTACACGGTGGGGTCGGGGCCGTTCCGGGTGGTGGCGTACGACTTCGGCATCAAGACGACGATCCTGCGCCACCTGTCCGAGACGGCCACCGTCGAGGTGGTGCCGGCATCCACGCCGGCGGCCGACGTGCTGGCCCGCCGACCCGACGGCGTCTTCCTGTCGAACGGCCCCGGGGACCCAGCCACCGTGCCCTACGCGGTCGATGCCATCGCCGCCCTGCTCGGCGAGGTGCCGGTCTTCGGGATCTGCCTCGGCCACCAGCTCCTCGGTGCCGCCATGGGTGCCGGCATCGTGAAGCTGGCCTTCGGGCACCACGGCGGGAACCACCCGGTCCGGCGGCTGAGCGACGGCGCCGTCGAGATCACCAGCCAGAACCACAACTTCGCGGTGGCCGAGGGCACGCTGGCCAGTGGCGAGGTCACCCACGTCAACCTCAACGACGGGGTGGTCGAGGGCATCCGTTCCACCACCGTCCCCGCCTTCGGCGTCCAGCACCACCCCGAGGCCGGTCCGGGCCCCCACGACGCCGCCTACCTGTTCGCCGACTTCGTCGCCCTCATGGAGCGCCACCGATGACAGGGCTGCGAAGCCGCCAGGCGGAGCAGCTCGAGGACGGGAGCCGGATGGGCGAAGCCCGGCTCGGCAAGGCGAAGCCGCCGCCGACGCCCAAGGGAAAACGGTTCTCGGGGTTGCGCAGCCGCCAGGCGGAGCAGCTCGAGGACGGGAGCCGGATGGGCGAAGCCCGGCTCGGCAAGGCGAAGCCGCCGCCGACGCCCAAGGGAAAACGGTTCTCGGGGTTGCGCAGCCGCCAGGCGGAGCAGCTCGAGGACGGGAGCCGGATGGGCGAAGCCCGGCTCGGCAAGGCGAAGCCGCCGCCGACGCCCAAGGGGCACGATGCCGAGGCGTGAGGATCTCCGCTCGATCCTGCTGATCGGCTCGGGGCCGATCGTGATCGGCCAGGCGTCGGAGTTCGACTACTCCGGCACCCAGGCGTGCCGCGTGCTGCGGGAGGAGGGCTACCGGGTGATCCTGGCCAACTCGAACCCGGCCACGATCATGACCGACCCGGAGTTCGCCGACGCCACCTACGTCGAGCCCCTCGACGTCGAGATCCTCACCAAGATCATCGAGAAGGAGCGGCCCGACGCCGTGCTCCCCACCCTGGGCGGCCAGACCGCCCTCAACCTGGCCATGGGCCTGGTGGAGGCGGGGGTGCTCGAGGCCCATGGCGTCCAGCTCATCGGGGCCGACGCCGAGGCCATCGCCACCGCCGAGGACCGTGCCCGGTTCAAGGCGGCCATGCAGGGCATCGGCCTGTCCGTGCCCGAGTCGGGCACCGCCCACACCCTGGCCGAGGCCAAGGCCGTGGTGGCCGACATCGGGCTGCCCGTAGTGATCCGACCGGCCTACATCCTCGGCGGCAAGGGCACCGGCATCGCCACCACCGCCGCCGAGTTCGAGCACCTCGCCGGGATCGGCCTGGCCGCCAGCCCCATCTCGGAGATCCTCATCGAGGCGTCCATCGCCGGGTGGAAGGAGTACGAGCTCGAGGTGATGCGCGACGGCGCCGACAACTGCGTCGTCGTCTGCTCCATCGAGAACGTCGACCCGATGGGTGTCCACACCGGAGACTCCGTCACCGTCGCCCCCGCGCAGACCCTGTCCGACGTCGAGTACCAGACCATGCGCGACGCCGCCTTCGCCTGCATCCGGCGGGTCGGCGTGGAGACCGGCGGCTCCAACGTGCAGTTCGCACTGAACCCCGAGGACGGGGCCATGGTGATCATCGAGATGAACCCGCGGGTGAGCCGTTCGAGCGCGCTGGCCAGCAAGGCCACCGGCTTCCCGATCGCCAAGATCGCGGCCCGCCTGGCGGTGGGCTACACGCTCGACGAGATCCCGAACGACATCACCCGGCGCACGCCGGCCAGCTTCGAGCCGGTGATCGACTACGTCGTCACCAAGGTGCCCCGGTGGGCGTTCGAGAAGTTCCCGGGTACGGCTGACGTGCTCGGCACCCAGATGCAGTCGGTGGGTGAGGCCATGGCCATCGGGCGCACTTTCCCCGAGTCGCTGCAGAAGGCGCTGCGGTCCCTCGAGCACGGGCGCCTCGGCCTCAACTGCGACCCCGCCGAGGCCGCCCTCGACGCCATGTCCGACGAAGACCTGCTGGTACGGGCGGCCATCGCCACCCCCGACCGCCCCTTCCACCTGGAGGCCGCCCTGCGCAGGGGGGTCAGCGTCGACGTGCTGGCGGAGCGCACCCGGGTCGACCCCTGGTTCCTCGATCAGATCTCCCTCATCACCGAGGAGCGTGAGCACCTGGCCGGGGTCGGCCTCGACGGGATGGACAGGGCAGGGTGGCGGCGGGCAAAGCGGCTGGGTTTCGCCGACGCCCAGCTGGCCCACCTGTGGGGCGAGGACGAGCAGGAGGTACGAGAGCGGCGGTCGGCCGCCGGCGTGACGCCGACGTTCAAGACGGTCGACACCTGTGCCGCCGAGTTCGAGGCGTCCACCCCGTACCACTACTCCACCTACGAGGACTCCGACGAGGTCGTGCCGAGCGACCGCCCCAGGGTGCTCATCCTCGGGTCGGGCCCGAACCGGATCGGCCAGGGCATCGAGTTCGACTACTGCTGCGTGCACGCCAGCTTCGCCCTCCGCGACGCCGGCTACGAGACGGTGATGCTCAACTGCAACCCCGAGACGGTCTCCACCGACTACGACACCAGCGACCGGCTGTACTTCGAGCCCCTCACCTACGAAGACGTCATGAACGTGGTGGAGCGGGAGCAGGCCTCGGGCACCGGCGAGCTGGTCGGCATCGTCGTGGCCCTCGGGGGCCAGACCCCGCTGAAGCTCTCGGGCCGGCTGCCCGCCGACCTCGTCCTCGGCACGAGCCCGGCGTCGATCGACCTTGCCGAGGACCGCGACCGCTGGAACGACCTCTGTGCCCGCCTGGAGATCCCGCAGCCGGCGGGGGGCACCGCCACCGACGTGGCGGCCGCCCGGCGCATCACCGACCGCATCGGGTACCCCGTGCTCGTCCGCCCCAGCTACGTCCTCGGCGGGCGGGCCATGGAGATCGTCTACGACGACGACCACCTCGAGCGGGCCATGGCCGAGCTCGTGGGCTTCGGCAGCCTCGGTCGAGAGGGGGGCCTATCGGCCACCCGCCCGGTGCTGGTGGACCGCTTCCTCGAGGACGCCACCGAAGTCGACGTCGACGCCATCCGCGACGCCTCCGGCGAGGTCGTCATCGGCGGGGTGATGGAGCACGTGGAGGAGGCGGGGGTGCACTCCGGCGACTCCGCCTGCGTCCTGCCGCCGCACTCGCTGTCGCCCGACACCGTCGCCGTGCTCGAGGACTACACCCGCAGCATCGCCGACGCCCTCGACGTGCGCGGTCTCCTCAACGTGCAGTTCGCGGTCAAGTACGCCCAGGGTCCCGGCGGCAGGGGCGCCGGGCAGGTCTTCGTCATCGAGGCGAACCCTCGGGCGTCGCGCACCGTGCCGTTCGTGGCCAAGGCCACCGGCGTGCCGCTGGTGAAGGTGGCGACCCGGGTGATGGTGGGCGCCACCCTGGCCGAGCTGCGGGCCGAGGGGCTGCTGGTGGAACCGGTGGTCGGCGGGTACGTGTCGGTGAAGGAGGCGGTGCTGCCGTTCAACCGCTTCCCCGACGCCGACCGGGTCCTCGGCCCCGAGATGCGCTCCACCGGTGAGGTGATGGGCATCGACCGCACGTTCGGCCTGGCCTTCGCCAAGTCCCAGATCGCCGCCGGCGACCGGCTACCCGACCACGGCACCGTGTTCATCTCCCTCGCCGACCGCGACAAGGCCGGCGGGGTGGAGGCCGCCGCCCGCTTCGCCGCCCTGGGGCTGGCCATCGCCGCCACCGCCGGCACCGCCGACGCCCTCACCGCCGCCGGCGTGCCGGTCAAGACCCGGGTCGCCAAGCTCGGCATCGAGAAGGGCACCACCGCGGTCGACCTGATCGAGGCCGGGGAGATCACCCTCGTGGTCAACAGCCCACGAGGGCGGGGCCCCCGGGCCGACGGGGCCTACATCCGGGCCGCCGCCGGCGTCGCCGGCATCCCCTGCCTCACCACCACCGCCGCCGGGCTGGCCGCGGCCAACGGGATGGCCGACTGGGCCGAGCACGACCTCGCCGTCCACTCCCTCCAGGAGCTGCACCGGGGGGAGGTCACCTGATCGGCCGCCGCGCCGCCCTGGTGGACCTGTCCACCCGGGTCGGATCGGTTGACCTCCCGAACCCGGTGATGACGGCGTCGGGGTGCTCGGGCCACGGCGCCGAGCTGGGGAGCTACTTCGATCTGGCCGACCTCGGGGCGGTCGTGGTGAAGTCCTTGTCGCCCGAGCCGTGGGCTGGCAACCCCGCGCCACGCGTGCACGAGACGGCGGCCGGGATGCTCAACGCGGTGGGCCTCCAGGGGCCCGGCGTGGCCGCCTGGCTGGACGACGAGCTGCCCGGCCTGACCGGGGCCGGGGCCCGGGTGGTGGCCAGCATCTGGGGGCGGACGGTGTCCGAGTACGAACGGGCGGCCGCCCTCCTCGCCGACGCCCCCGCCTCGGTGGTGGCGGTGGAGGTGAACCTCTCGTGCCCGAACGTGGAGGCGCGGGCCGACGTCTTCGCCCACTCGGCGACGGCCACCGCCGAGGTCCTGGCCGCCACCGCCGCCTGCCGGCGGCCGCGCTGGGCCAAGTTGAGCCCCAACGTCACCGACCTGTGCGCCATCGCGGCGGCCGCCCGCGATGGTGGGGCCGAGGCCGTCACCGTGATCAACACGGTGATGGGCATGGCCATCGACCCCGAGACCCGCCGCCCGCGGTTGGGCCACGGCGGCGGTGGCCTGTCGGGCCCGGCCATCCACCCGGTGGCGGTGCGGGCGGTCCACGACGTGCACCAGGGATTGCCCGAGCTGCCCATCGTCGGTGTCGGCGGGGTCGTCGACGCGGCCGGCGCGGTGGAGCTGCTGCTGGCGGGCGCGTCGGCGGTCCAGGTCGGCACGGCCACCTTCGCCGACCCACGGGCTCCGGCCCGGGTGTTGACCGGGCTGCGAGACTGGTGCCGTCGGCACCAGGTGCGAGCCGTGCAGGACCTGATCGGAGGGATGGAATGACCGAACCCACGCTCTCGCTCGGCGAGCCTCGCTCGAGTGGCGGCCGCACGCTGGCGCTACCACGGCCGCCGTCGGTCTGGTCGGCCGTCGAGGCCGCCCAGTGACCGAGACCGGCCCGGGAGCGACCTCGCGCGACCACCTCGCGCTCGTGCTCGACGTGGACGACCTCGTCGCCGCCATGCGCCTGGCCCGCAGCCTGCGTCCCTACTTCGGGGTGGCCAAGGTCGGCCTGGAGCTGTTCAGCGCGGTGGGTCCCGACGCCATCGCCCCCCTCGTCGAGCTCGGCTACGACGTGTTCCTCGACCTGAAGCTGCACGACATCCCCACCACGGTGGGCAGGGCCGCCCGGGTGCTCGGCTCGCTCGGGGCGTCGTACGTCACCATGCACGCGTTCGGCGGGGCCGAGATGCTGCGGGCCGGCGTCGAGGGTCTGGCCGAGGGGGCCGGCAACGCCGGGCTCGAGCAACCGGTGGCCCTCGCCGTCACCATCCTCACCAGCGACCGTGGGGCACCGCCCCACATCCTCGCCAAGCGGCTCCAGGTGGCCATGGAGGGAGGGTGCGGGGGCATCGTGTGCGCCGCCGCCGACCTGCAGGAAGCGCGGCAGATGGCCCCGGCCATGGTGAAGGTGGTGCCCGGCATCCGTCCCGCGGGTGCTGACCACAACGACCAGGCCCGCACGGCCACCCCGCGTAAGGCGCTCGACGCCGGTGCCGATCTCCTCGTCATCGGGCGGCCGGTCACCGCCGCCGAGGACCCGGTGGCGGCGGCCGCCGCCCTGGTGGCCGAGCTCGCCCCGGCCTGATCCCGGCGCCGATCCTCAACCGGGCGCGAACCGCACCTCCCGGCGCTCCGGGAAGACCTCCCCCGCCCCGCGCCGGAACGACCGGACGACCTGGGTGCGCGAGAAGCGGCCGCCGGTGAACAGCCGGGCCAGCTCGTCGACCCCCTTGTGCTCCCATGACCACGAGGGTCCCCAGGGAAAGCAGGTTGCTTCGACGGCGTGCTCGGAGAGGCCCTCCCGCCGGCCGAGCTCCACCTGGTCGCGCAGCCACCGCAGGTTCTCGAGCTTGGCTTCGATGGCCGCCTGGGGATCGCGCCGCACCACCACGCCGGGCACGTCGGCGATGTCGGCGCGCAGGGTGTGGACGTGGCCGTGGGCCTCGACCAGCACGCCGACCTCGAGCTCCAGGAGGCGTTCGAGGGTGGCGATCCAGGCGTCACCGTCCACATCCCGGTTCGGGGTGGCGAAGTGCTCGCCCATGAAGCTGTCGCCGGCGAACAGCACCCCCTCGGTGGGGTCGAACAGGACCACGTGGTCGTCGCAGTGCCCCGGCGCCGGCAGCACGAGCAGCTCACCGCGGTCGGTGACCACGCGATCGCCGATCGGCTGCCAGCGCCGCAGGGCGGGGATGGCGCCGATCACCGCCGCCCGCCACCACGGCAACCGGTAGGGAGGTTGCAGGAGCCGGGCCGTGGCCGGGCCGACGCGGACGTCGGCGCCCGTGCGGTCGGCCAGCCAGTCGAGGTTGCCCACGTGCTCCTCGTGGGCGTGGGTGGCCACCACCGTGTGGACGGCCTGGTCGAGTTGGGCGAGGTGGCGCTCGATGCTGCGTCGCATCCGGGACGACCCCGGGTCGACGGCCACCCCGTCGTAGACGGCCATGGTGAAGCGCTCGCCGAAGGCGAGTGGCACCACCGCGGTGGGGACGCCGTCCAGGAAGCAGATCTCGAGGCGGCCGTCGAGGAGGCGCACCCGGCGCCTCCGGGTGCGGGCCCAATCTCTGGCGTGGCCCGTGAGCTGGCGGGCGCTGGCCCAGGCGACCAGAGGGAGCCGCAGGACGAGCTCGGCCGAGTAGCAGGCCCAGAACGGGCCCACCGGAGCGAGGGGGTGCGGCTCGAGGTGGTCGCCGACCCGGCCGCCCCGGGCCCGGACCAGCTCCCACCGACTGTCGAGGAGGAGCTCCGCGCACCTCCGCCCGGCCCGGTCGGCCCAGCGGTGGCGCTCGGTCAAGGCCATGATCGGTCGGGTCAGCGGCACCGCCGACCACACCTGTCGGACGGCCTCCCATCCGGTGTGCACGACGCCGTCGTCCGTCACGGCGTGCAGGGTGCGGAGGCAGGCGTCCGGGTCGAGGGTGGGGGAGAGAGCGGCGAGGTCGGTGCCTTGCACCGGCAGGCACGTCACCCGGGTACGCCGGTCGAGCAGACGGATCCACGAGACGCTCGCCTGGCACAGCTCGCACTGCTCGTCGTACAGGGCGACGATGGCCACGGAGCCGAGGGTACGCCGGCACGGATGCACTAGCGTTCCGGCCCATGCCACTGCCTCCCTCCCTGTCTCCCGAGCAGCGCTCGGACGCGCTCGCCAAGGCGGCCAGGGCCCGCCGTGAACGGGCCGAGCTCAAGGAGAAGCTGAAGATGGGGTCGGTGCACCTGGCCCAGTTGCTCGACCGGGCCGACGGCGACGACATCATCGCCAAGATGAAGGTCCTCGCCGTCCTCGAATCCCTCCCCGGCGTCGGCAAGGTCAAGGCCCGCCGCACGATGGAGGAGATCGGCATCAGCGACACCCGCAGGGTGCGGGGGCTCGGCGCCCAGCAGCGCCAGGCGCTGCTCGAAGCCTTCCCCGCCCGGGCCTGACCGGCGCCCCGCTGTACATCGTCATCTCCGGCCCCGGTGGGGCCGGGAAGGGCACCCTGGTGTCCCGGCTCGTCGCCGAGGACCCGAAGCTGTGGCTGAGCCGTTCCTGGACCACGCGGTCGCGACGACCGGGCGAGGCGGCGGACGCCTACCACTTCGTCACCGGCGACGCCTTCGCCGACCGCGCCGAGGCCGGTGGTTTCCTCGAATGGGTGGAATTCCTCGACTACCGGCAGGGGACACCGGTGCCGGATCCGCCCCCCGACGCCGACATCGTCTTCGAGATCGACGTGCAGGGAGCCACCCAGATCAAGGAGCGCTTCCCCGACGCCCTGCTGATCTTCGTGGACACGCCCGACGAGGCGGAGCAGGAGCGCCGTCTCCGCCAACGGGGCGACCCCGACGACAAGGTGCGCCAGCGGCTGGCCAAGTCGGTCGAGGAGCGCGAGCTGGGCCGGCGCCTCGGGGCCGTCACCGTGGTGAACGACGACCTCGAACGGGCCGCGGCCGAGCTGGCCGGGCTCATCGCCGCCGCCCGAGCGGGCGGGACCTGACGGTCTCGCTGCGGCGAGCGGCCCGTTGGTATGCTGACCCGTCCCCCTTGCGACCACCGGACGGCACGCACCCATGGCCTGGCAGCACGACACGATGATGACCCCACCCATCGAGGAGCTCCTCGACCGGGCCGACTCGAAGTTCCGCCTCGTCACCCTGGGTGCCAAGCGGGCCCGCCAGATCAACTCCTACTTCGGCCAGCTCGGCGACGGGCTCGGCACCATCATCCCGCCGCAGGTGAACTCGGTGGCCCGCAAGCCGCTGTCGATCGCCTTCGAGGAGATCGCCGCCGACAAGATCGAGGCGGTGGACCTGCCTTCCCAGGAGGAGATCGAGGCGGCCGAGGCGGCCGCCGCCGCTGACGCCCTCCTCCGCGAGCCCGAGGCCGAATAGCCCCGACGGGGCGGCCGCCATGCTGGCCGGGAAGCGCGTCGTCCTGGGCGTCACCGGTGGCATCGCCGCCTACAAGGCGGTGGAGGTCTGCCGTCGGCTGGTCGACGCCGGCGCCCACGTGGTGCCCGTGCTGACCGAGGGTGCCACCCGCTTCGTGGGCGAGGTGACGTTCTCGGCCTTGGCCTCCGAGCCGGTCCAGACCTCCCTGTGGCATGAACGGGACCCCATCCCCCACACCCGTCTCGGCCAGTCGGCTGACGTGGTGGTGGTGTGCCCGGCGACGGCCCGCCTCATCGGCTCCTACACCGCCGGCATCTCCGACGACCTGCTCACCGCCACGCTCCTCGCCACCCGCGCCCCGGTCGTCCTCGCCCCGGCCATGCACACCGAGATGTGGGAGCACCCTGCGGTGGCGGCCAACCTGGCCGTGCTGGCCGGCCGGGGAGTCCGCATCGTGGGCCCCGAGCTCGGCCGTCTGGCCGGGGGCGACGTCGGGGCCGGGCGCCTCGCCGACCCGGCCACGATCGTGGCCGCGGTCGACGCCGTCCTCACCGAGCCGGACCTGGCCGACCTCCACGTGCTCGTCACCGCCGGCGGCACCCGGGAGCCGATCGACCCGGTCCGCTTCGTCGGGAACCGGTCCTCGGGCAAGCAGGGTCACGCCTTGGCCGACGAAGCGGCGGCCCGGGGTGCGAAGGTCACCCTCGTCACCACCGTCGACCGGCCCGTCGCGGCCGGCGTCGACGTGGTCCGGGTGGACACCGCCGCCGAGATGGAATCGGCGGTGCTGGCCCGCAGCGACGCCGCTGACGTGGTGGTGATGGCGGCCGCCGTCTCGGACTTCCGCCCAGCGCAGCCGGCCACGACGAAGATCAAAAAGGCCTCGGGGGTGCCCGAGGTGGTCTTGGAGCCGACCGCCGACATCCTCGCCGCCCTCGGCGGTCGAAAGCGCCCAGGCCAGACGCTCGTGGGCTTCGCCGCCGAGACCGGCGACGTGGCGGCGTCGGCCGCCGACAAGCGGGCCCGCAAGAACGTCGACCTCGTCGTCGCCAACGACGTGACCGCTCCCGGCGCCGGCTTCGAGCACGACACCAACGCGGTGGTGATCGTCTCGGCCGCCGGGATCGACAAAGATGTGACGCTGGCCGACAAGCGGGCCGTCGCCAGGGCGGTGCTCGACGCCGTGGTCGCCGCCCGCACCGCCCCATCGGGCCGTCCCTGACGCCCATATGCCCATCCCCCCGAGGAGCAGTCCGTGACCCGCTTCAGCTTCACCTCCGAGTCGGTGACCGAGGGCCACCCCGACAAGATGGCCGACCAGATCTCCGACGCCATCCTCGACGCCATCCTGGCCCAGGACCCGAAGGCGAGGGTCGCCTGCGAGACGCTCGTGACCACCGGCCTGGCCATGGTGGCCGGCGAGATCACCACGTCGGCCTACGTCGAGATCCCCAAGCTGGTGCGGGAGACGATCAACGGCATCGGCTACGACAACGCCCAGTACGGCTTCGACGGCAACACCTGTGGCGTCGTCACGTCCATCGATCCGCAGTCGCCCGACATCGCCCAGGGGGTCGACACCGCCTACGAGACCCGCACGGGGTCCTCCGGTGAGGACATCCTGAACAGCCAGGGCGCCGGCGACCAGGGGATGATGTTCGGCTACGCCTGCGACGAGACCGACGACCTCATGCCGCTGCCGATCTGGTTGGCCCACCGGCTGGCGTGGCGGCTGGCCGAGGTGCGCAAGGCCGGCACGCTTCCGTACCTGCGCCCCGACGGCAAGACCCAGGTCACCTTCGAGTACGAGGACGGCCGCCCGGTCAGCCTGCGCACCGTGCTCATCTCCACCCAGCACGCGCCGGGGCTCGACGCCGAGACCACCATCAAGCCCGACCTCATCGAGCAGGTGATCCGCCCGACGCTCCCCGAGCAGTTCGCCGGCGACGACTTCTCGGTGCTGGTCAACCCCACCGGCAGCTTCGAGCTGGGTGGTCCCCACGCCGACTGCGGGCTCACCGGGCGCAAGATCATCGTCGACACCTACGGCGGGATGGCCCGCCACGGCGGCGGCGCCTTCTCGGGGAAGGACCCCTCCAAGGTGGACCGCTCGGCGGCCTACGCCGCCCGGTGGGTGGCCAAGAACGTGGTGGCGTCGGGGGCCGCCCGGCGTTGCGAGGTGCAGGTGGCGTACGCCATCGGGGTGGCCCAGCCGATCTCGGTCCTGGTGGAGACGTTCGGGACCGAGTCCGTCGACCCGGCCCACATCGAGAAGGGGGTGCGCGAGGTGTTCGACCTGCGCCCCGCTGCCATCCTCGCCGACCTCGACCTGCGGCGGCCGATCTACCGCAAGACCGCCGCCTACGGGCACTTCGGCCGCGACGACCCCGACTTCACCTGGGAGCAGCCCAGCCGGGTGGGCGAGCTGGCTTCGGCCCTCGGCCTCTGAGCCCGTCGACCGGCGGGGAGGGCGACGGGGGCGGCCCGCTGGTCGTCCGGGTGCTGCCCGACGTCGCCGCCATCGACAAGCAGTTCGACTACGTCGTGCCCGAGCGGTGGCGCGACCGCGTGGAGGTCGGCTCGGTCGTCCGGGTGCAGCTCCACGGGCGCCGGGTGGGCGCGTGGGTCACCGAGGTCGGGGTGGCGCCGGCACCGGACCTGGCGCTGAAGCCGCTGGCCCGGGTGTCGGGCCACGGCCCACCGGCCGAGCTGATCGACCTGGCCCGCTGGGCGGCGTGGCGGTGGGCCGGCCGAGCGGCGGCGTTCCTGCGCACCGCCTCGCCGCCGGCGGCGGTACCTAGCCTGCCCGACCCTCCGGGCCCGGACCTCCCGGTCGCGGTGCCGACCGAAGACCTGGTCGCCGATGCGCTGGCTCGCGTCCGGGGCGTCCTCCGGCTGCCGCCGGGAGCGGACCGCTACCCGCTGGTGCTGGCGGCCGCCGCCCAGCCCGGCGACGCCCTGGTGCTGTGCCCGTCGGTGGCGGCCGCCCGGCAGCTGACCGTCCGCCTCCGTCGTGCCGGCTTGGAGGTGGCCTGCGTCGCCTCGTACCGCGCCGACACGGCGGCGGCCCGGGAGTGGGCCCGGGCGGCGGCCGGGGGCGCGACCGTGATCGGGGCTCGCGCCGGCGCATGGGCCCCGGTGCCGCGGCTGGCCCGTGTCGTGGTCCTCGACGAGCACGACGAGGCCTACAAGGCCGAGCAGTCGCCGACATGGCACGCCCGGGACGTCGTTGCCGAGCGGGCGCGGCGGGCCGGCGTGCCGTGCCTGCTCGTGTCGCCGTGCCCGACCCTCGAGGCGCTCGGATGGGGGGAGCTGGTGGTGCCGAGCCGGTCAGCGGAGCGTCGGGGGTGGCCGGCCCTGGAGGTGGTGGACCGCCGTAGCGAGGACCCGGTGGGGGCAGGGCTCTACTCCGAGGCCCTCGTGTCCCGGCTGCGGGCCGGCGGGCGGGCCCTCTGCGTGGTGAACCGCAAGGGGCGGGCCCGGCTCCTGGCCTGCAGCTCGTGCGGCGACCTGGCCCGGTGCCACGTGTGCGCAGCCTCGGTCGAGCAGCTGGAAGGCACCCGGCTGCGCTGCCGGCGCTGCGGCACCGAGCGTCCGGTGGTGTGCACGGTCTGCGGCTCGACCCGGTTCAAGAACCTGCGGGCCGGGGTGAGCCGGGTGCGCGAGGAGATCGAGGCGCTGGTCGGCGAGCCCGTGGGCGAGGTCAGCGCGGCGACACCGGCCGACGCCGCCGAGACCCGCGTGACGGTAGGCACCGAGGCCGTCCTGCACCGGGTGGCATCTTCGGACCTCGTCGCCTTCCTCGACTTCGACCAGGAGCTGACGGCGCCCCGCTACCGGGCCGCCGAACAGGCCCTCGGCCTCCTCGCTCTGGCGGCGCGGGTGGTGCGGGGCCGGGTGGAGCACGGGCGCCTGCTGGTGCAGACCCGCCAGCCCGACCACCCGGTCGTGGCCGCCGCCCTCCACGCCGACCCGGCCCGGGTGGCGGCCACCGAGCGCCCGCTGCGGGAGGCCTTGCGGCTCCCACCGGCGGCGGCGTTGGCGGTGGTGTCGGGACCAGCGGCCGAGGCGTACCTCGACGGTCTGGGGTCGCCGGCCGGCGTCGACGTGCAGGGTCCGGCCGACGGCGCGTGGCGGCTCCGGACCGAGGATCACACCACCCTCTGCGACGCCCTGGCCGCCGTCCCTCGGCCTCCCGGCCGCCTCCGCATCGAGGTCGACCCCCTCCGCATCTGAGCTGTGCTGTCGAACCTGTCGTGGATAACACGCCAGAGGAGCGGAAACCACGACAAGTTCGTTCGGGCGGCGGTGGCTCAGGGTTGGGCCCAGCTGCGGCGGCGGGCCTCGTAGATGGCGATGGCGGCGGCGGTGGCCACGTTCAGAGAGCCGATCCGGCCGAGCTGGGGGATGAAGGCCACCTCGTCGCACGCCTCCAGGCAGGCAGCGGTCAGGCCCCGGTCCTCGTGGCCGAGAGCAAGGCACACGTCGCCGTCGAGGTCGGCGGTGGGGAGCGGGTTGGCCCCGTCGGCCAGCTCGATCCCCACCACCCGGTAGCCGTCGGCGTGGGCCGCCCGCACCGCCGCCGCCGCATCGTCGGTGGCGGTCCAGGTGAGGTAGCGCTCGGAGCCCAACGCCGTCTTCCGGGTGCGGTCGGCGGTGGGCGACGCGGTGGCGCCGGCCAGCCAGAGGTGGTCGACCCGCATGGCGGCGGCGGTGCGGAGGATGGTGCCCACGTTGAACGGGGTCTGCACGTTGTCCAGCACGAGAGCGATGCGGCGGGTGGACCCGGTGCGTCGTCTCCACTCGCGGTGCAGGCGCTTGAGGTCGGTGCTCCCGAGCTGGCGACCGGTCATGGTCGGCCCACCTGCAGGAGCCGGTAGCCCATGCGGGACCCCGTCCGCTCCACCGCCCAGCCGGCCTCGCCGAGCCAGCGGGCCAACGAGTCGGCGCCGAGGTGCTTGTGCACCACCAGGTGGGCGCAGCCCTCGGGGCCGAGGCGAGCGAGCCACCGTTCGAGCACGGCGTGCAGCGCCGGCTTGCCGATGCGGATCGGCGGGTTGGACCAGATGCCGTCGAAGGTGACCTCGTCGGGCACATCGTCCGGAGCGACCGGGCGCAGCCGGTCACCGACCCCGGCGCCGGACGCGTTCTCGGCACACAGGTCGAGCGCGCGCCGGTTGACGTCGACGGCCCACACCGTGGCGGCGGGCGCCCTGCGGGCGAGGGTGACGGCCACGGCGCCGTAGCCGCAGCCGAGGTCGAGGAGGTGGCGGGCGTGCCCGGTGGGAGGCGCGCCCTCCTGCAGGAGGAGCTTGGTGCCGGGATCGATGCCCTCGGCGGCGAACACGCCCCGATCGGTCAGGAGGTCCATGGTCAGATCGGGCAGGGTGAGGGTGACGGTGCGCCGCCTGGAGGGCGCGCGAGGAGCGGGATCGAAGTAGTGGCCGGGCCCGCCCGGTCGGTCCTCCATCGGGCCGACGGTATCGTGGGGCGCCATGGCGCCCTACGAGATCCGCCTCATCGGCGACCCCGTCCTGAAGTCGGTGGCGTCGGAGGTCACCGACGTCGACGGCGCCCTCGCACGCCTCGCCGACGACATGATCACGACCATGTACGAGGCCCCCGGGGCGGGCCTGGCCGCTCCCCAGGTGGGCGTGCAGAAGCGCCTGTTCGTCTACGACCTCCACGACGAGACCGGCCCCCACATCGTCGTCAACCCCGTGATCAGCGAGGCCAGGGGCGAGTACGTGTTCGAGGAGGGCTGCCTCTCGGTGCCCGGCCTGGCCTGGGACATCGTCCGCCCCGATGAGGTCCACCTCACCGGCTTGGACCTCGACGGCAACGAGATCTCCATCGAGGCCTCGGGGTACGAGGGCCGGGTCTTCCAGCACGAGCTCGACCACCTCGACGGCGTGCTCCTCGTCGAGCGCCTTGACGAGGACCAGCGCCGCCAGGCCCGCCGCCTCGTCCGGGAGATGATGATGGCCCGCCGCGAGCCGGCGACGCCCCCCTCGGGCGGGCTGTCGCTCGCTTGACGATGCGCGGGTGAGAGCGCCGGCACCGGAACCCCCGCACCGGCTCGTGTACCTCGGCACCCCGGCGATGGCGGTGCCGCCGCTGCGTGCGCTGGTGGCCGCCGGGTTCGACCTGGCCCTGGTGGTCAGCCGGCCCGACCGGCGGCGGGGACGCGGCGGGGCCACCAGCCCGAGCGCGGTGAAGGCGGCCGCCCAGGAGCTCGGCCTCCCGGTGAGCGACACCCTGGCCGACGCCACCGGCGTGAACGCCGACCTCGGCGTGGTCGTGGCCTACGGGCGGATCATCCCGCCCGCCGTGCTCGACGCCCTGCCCATGGTGAACCTGCACTTCTCGCTCCTTCCCCGCTGGCGGGGGGCGGCGCCGGTGGAGCGGACTCTCCTGGCGGGCGACGAGCGCACCGGTGTCTGCGTGATGGCGGTGGAAGAGGGCCTCGACACCGGGGGGGTGTACGCCCGGAGGGAGGTTCCCATCGGGCGGGACGACACGGCCGAGGACCTCCGGCGCCGGCTGGTGGACGTGGGCACCCCGCTGTTGGTCGACACGCTCGTCGCCGGCCTGGGCGAGCCCGAACCCCAGCACGGGGAGGTGACCCACGCCGACAAGATCGACCCCGCCGAGCTGGAGATCGACTGGACCCGTCCCCGACGCGACATCGAACGGTTGGTCCGCCTCGGCGGGGCGTGGACGACGGTGCGTGGCTCCCGGCTCAAGGTGTGGGCCGGCAGCTCCGACGTCGGCGGGGAAGGGATCCCGGTCCCGGCGGGCGACGGCCCCTTCGAGCTGCGCGAGGTGCAGCCCGAGGGGCGGTCCCGACTGCCCGCCGCCGACTGGGCGCGGGGCGCCCGCCTCCGTCCGGGTGAACGGCTGGGGACGTGACCGGCCGCACCGACCCCCGTCGCCTGGCACTCGACGCGCTCGTACGCATCGACACCGAGGGCGCCTACGCCAACCTGCTCGTGCCCGCGCTCCTCGAGCGCAGCGGGCTGGACGAGCGCGACCGCGGCTTCGCCACCCACCTCGTCTACGGCGTCACCCGGATGCG